>CXWK01099220.1_pt1 | contig 18175 bp, 17 predicted proteins | sample 590851 | NCBI WGS metagenome assembly CXWK01 (sample SAMEA3498364, study PRJEB10139) | wastewater metagenome | biome: wastewater treatment plant; material: activated sludge | place: Denmark | collected 2014-08-01 | reverse complement strand
GCACAGCCTTTTGCTTCCTTTTTGGCGTTTGAAAAAGGGAGTCGCTGTAAAAGCGAAACCATAGGAGGCCGTTACCGCAGCAATGGATATGCACTCCGACAACCAATTTCACACAGGGCTTCCTGTGACGCCCCCGCATCACCGTTGCGCACGGCTCAATTACGATGACGTGGGGAGTCTGATACCCCGCAGTGCCCTCAGGTTTCTCGCGAGCATGCTCGCTCCTACAGGTCCTACCTTCCTAGGCACTGGCATCGGCTTCATGTGCATCGGCGAAGGCCATGAGCACGTCAAGGTCGAGCACATCCAGCTTGATCCTCGAGATGAAAGCAGAGAAGGCCAGATTGGCGGCGAGCAGGCGCAGGTCCGAGGCCCAGGCCGGCAGATGGACTGGCCCCTGGAGCCAACCGGACTCGAAGAGCGGGGCCAGGCGTACGGTGTCCCCCAGGCTCAGGCGCCCGGCGAACAGATAGCCGACCAGTTCCGGTCGGTTGTCGCGGATCGCGATGCGCAGCAAGGTGTGCACGCCAAGCAAGCCGGTCAGGTAGGCCGCATCCTTGGTGAACGCCGAACCGCCGTGCAGATCCGCACCGCGAAATACCCGCTGGGTCGAGCGGAAGGATTCCTCCTGGGTCTGGCCGGCAGCAAGAAAACCTTCGAACACCTGGATGAAATCGGCGCCATCGAGCGCCTGTTGCACCGCGAGCACACGCAAGGCGAGGCGACGCAGGCGGTTGATGTCCATGCTGCCGGTGAACAGCTCGGCGAGGGTGGCGATACCTTCCTGGGTCTGGGTGGTACGCGGTGCTCCCAGGCCAAGACTCTTGAGGTTTGATTGCAACGCGCCGTTCTGCGCCGTGGCGACATGCACGAAAGCCTCGTGCTGCAACAGCTGGTTCTTGTCCAGTTGCGAAAACAGTGCGCTGGCCCGCAGGCGAATGCGGCTCGCCCCGGCAATGGCCTTGGCGGCCAGGGTCGGATCGAGCACCACTGTGATCCGGCCCGGGCCGAAGAAACGGTCCAGTTCCGGTTGCATCCAGGCGGCGAAGGCCTCGGCCGGGATCTCAGCGGGGCTCGGAGGAATCCGCGCTCCGCCCAGAAGGGCGTCGGTGGTCTTGAGGAAGAAGTGGGCCGCGTCCAGCATGCTCAGGTTCAGGCTCGGATAGTAGAAGTCCGGACGCCGATACAAGGCTGACGAATACTGGGTAAAGGCGGGCGTGCCTATGGCAACGAGCATGTGCCCGGCCGTGGCATAACTGCGTGCGGTCATGGCCAGGTGGCGCCCGGCTGGATGCCCCTCATCGCAGCGGCCGATAAAGGCTTCGAGCGCACAAATGTCGGCGCCGTGATCACGCGGGCGCAACTCGACCTTGGGCAATTGCGCTTGTCCGGCGCGCCAGCGCGCCAGGAAATCTTCCTCGACCCCCTCCGGCCAGGCCAAGGCATCCAGCACGCGGATCTTGCGCACCAGACCGGGCAGGGCGGCATCGAGTTCGGACAGGGGAGCGCTGCTCACGCACATCTCCATGGGCAATCAGGTTCAATTGTAAAAGCTTAGTCGGTGCCGAGGCCTCGCGGTGCGAAGGTACAGTCTGAATCGCCAGCGAAACAAGCTTTTCAAACTACACTGAAAATTTGTTGAAACTGCCCAGTGATAAAAGACCGCTGCCGTGGCCTGTCTCAAAGGGCCTCACGTGGATGCGGCCGTGCGAGGATGACTGCATGCAAGGTACAGCAGAGCAAAAGCGGGCACGGGTACTTGATCCGGTCGATCGCGTGACTGAAGTGATCTTTGGCCTGCTCATGGCAATGACCTTCACCGGAACCATCAGCGTGGCAACATCTGGCCAGGAGGCGGAACGCACGATGATGTTCGCAGCGCTGGGTTGCAACCTGGCCTGGGGGCTTGCCGACGCAGTGATGTATTTACTGCGCAGCCTGATCGAGCGCACGCGCAAACGTACGCTGTTCACCGCCCTGAGCGGCGGAGCGGATGCGGCGACCGGGCAAGCGCTGATTGCCGATGCACTGCCACCACGTCTCGTCGCCGCGGCCGGTCCCGAAGAGCTGGAGTCGCTGCGTCTGCGCTTGGTCAAATTTGCCAACACGTCGGTGCAGCCACGCCTTACCTGGGACGACATCAGGGGCGCGGTCGGGGTGTTCCTGTTGGTGGTGGCATCGACATTTCCCCTCGTGGTGCCGTTTCTGTTGCTCGACCAGACAGCGCTTGCCGTACGCCTGTCCAACCTGGTCGGGCTGGTGGTGCTATTCCTCGCCGGTTGGATACTGGCGCGCTATGCCGGCGCAAAACCCTGGGTTGGCGGCGTTGCGATGGCGGTCACCGGTGCCGTGCTGATCGTCGCGATCATTGCACTCGGTGGCTGAGCAGCCAGCAATCACACTGCGTACCTGTCGACAACCTGTTTTCCTGAGGTCTTGGTCATGGCAAAGGACAAAAAGAAAGCCGCTAAGGGTTATCCCGCACAAAGCCTGAAGCTGAAGAACAGCGATTACCTTGAGCAACTGCGCCTGCTGCACGTCGAGTTGGTCAAATTGCAGGAATGGGTAAAAGCCAAGGGCATCAAGATCTGCATTGTCTTCGAGGGGCGCGACGGCGCCGGCAAGGGCGGGACCATCAAGGCACTGACCGAGCGTGTGAGCCCGCGGGTGTTTCGCGTGGTGGCGCTACCGGCACCGACTGATCGGGAAAAAAGCCAGATGTATGTCCAGCGCTACCTGCCGCACCTGCCGGCAGCTGGCGAAGTGGTGATCTTCGATCGCAGTTGGTACAACCGTGCGGGCGTGGAGCGGGTGATGGGGTTCTGCACTATCGAGCAGGTTGCCGGGTTTCTGAAAACGGTGCCCAACGTGGAGCGGGCGATTGTCGATTCGGGCATTATTTTGCTTAAGTATTGGCTGGAAGTCAGTCCTGAGGAACAGACCCGTCGGCTGGAAGAGCGTATCAAGGATGGGCGCAAAATCTGGAAGCTCACCCCCATGGATCTCAAATCCTACAGTCGTTGGTATGACTACTCGCGAGCCCGTGACGACATGTTCCAGGCGACCGACACCGAGCACGCCCCCTGGTTGGTGGCCAACTCAAACGACAAGCGCCGCGCGCGGCTGAACATCATTTCTGATTTGCTCAGCCGTGTTCCCTATGAGGACGTCGCACGCGAGAAGGTGGTGTTACCCAAGCGGCAGAAGCCTGGCGGTTATCGCGAGCCGGATTATCCGCTGCGGCGAATTCCCGAAAAATTCTGAGAGGCACCTTCCGCGGCGCTATGCCGGACACTAAAGGCCATAGACACATGAGCCATTCGGATATTTCGCCGCCCACCCCGGAACCGGGTCGCATTGCACCTCGCGATAGCGGCGACGGCAACGGCTGGAGCCGTTGGCTCCCCGGGCTTGTTACGCTGCGAAAGTACCAGATAGCCTGGTTGCGCCATGACATCATGGCCGGCCTGGTGCTCACCACCATGCTGGTGCCCGTCGGCATCGCCTACGCCGTGGCGTCAGGCGTGCCCGACATCTATGGCCTGTACGCGACCATCGTTCCGCTGATCGCTTATGCACTGTTCGGCCCCAGCCGGATCCTGGTGCTGGGGCCGGATTCCTCGCTGGCGGCAGTGATCCTTGCCGTCGTCTTGCCACTGTCGGGCGGCGACCCTCATCGCGCGGTTGCCCTGGCGAGCATGATGGCGATCGTGTCGGGCGCCGTGTGCATCCTGGCGGGCATCGCACGCCTGGGCTTCATTACCGAGCTGCTGTCCAAACCGATCCGTTACGGCTATATGAACGGGATCGCCATCACGGTGTTGATCAGTCAATTGCCGAAAATCTTCGGTTTTTCGATCGAGTCCGACGGTCCGTTCAGAAACCTGTGGGCGATCACCACCGGGGTGATGGAGGGCAAGGCCAACTGGACCACTTTCATGGTGGGCGCCGCCACGCTGGCGGTGATCCTGCTGCTCAAAGGCCACAAGCGTATCCCGGGCATCCTCATCGCCGTGGCAGGCGCGACCATCGCCGTGGGTGTGCTGGGCCTGGCCAAGGGCGCGGGTGTGGCGGTCCTCGGTGCGCTTCCCCAAGGTTTACCAGCGTTCGCGATCCCCTGGATCACCCGCGACGACCTGGTCCCGGTGATTATCGGCGGTTGCGCCGTCGCCCTTGTCTCGTTTGCCGACACCAGCGTGCTCTCGCGGGTCTACGCGGCGCGCACCCGTACCTATGTCAACCCGAACCAGGAGATGGCGGGGCTGGGCTTTGCCAATCTGGCGGCGGGGTTTTTCCAGGGTTTTCCCATCAGCAGCAGTTCTTCACGCACGCCCGTGGCCGAAGCCGCCGGCGCCAAGACCCAGTTGACTGGCGTGGTCGGCGCACTGGCGGTGGCCGTGCTGTTGATGGTGGCGCCGAACCTGCTGGAAAACCTGCCCAACAGCGCACTGGCAGCCGTGGTGATCGCCTCGGCCATCGGCTTGATCGAAGTCGCCGACCTGCGACGCATTTATCGTATCCAGCGCTGGGAGTTCTGGCTGTCGATCGCCTGCACCATTGGCGTCGCCGTGTTCGGGGCGATCGAGGGTATCGCCCTGGCTATCGTGATCGCCGTTATCGAGTTCCTGTGGGATGGCTGGCGGCCGTACTCCGCAGTGCTGGGGCAAGCCGAGGGGGTCAAGGGCTACCACGACATCCAGCGTTATCCGAACGCGCACCTGATCCCCGGTCTGGTCTTGTTTCGATGGGATGCGCCATTGTTTTTCGCCAACGCCGAACTGTTCAACGAGCGTGTGCTGAACGCCGTGGCGGCCTCGCCCACGCCGGTGCGCTGGTTGGTCGTGGCGGCGGAGCCGGTCACCAGTGTCGACGTGACCTCGGCCGACATGTTGGCAGAGCTCGACGACACCCTGCACGCGGCGGGCATCAAGTTGTGCGTGGCAGAGATGAAGGACCCGGTCAAGGACAAACTCAAGCGCTTCGGGCTTTTCGCAAGGTTTGGCGAATCGGCGTTTTTTCCCACGGTAGGGGCTGCAGTCGACAACTATCTGGCGATGCACCCCGAGCAATAGCTGGCGGGTTGGAAGGGGAAGTAACGGGCGCCGCTCTTGTCGCCCGGCGCTGTGAACGCCGGACGTATGCGGTCCTTCAGCCCAGATCAGCAGCCTGATGCCGTTCAGGCACCTGGCTCGCCTCATCCCCCCACGTCCGATTTACACGCTGACCGCGGATGACCGCCGGTCGATTGGCGATTTCTTGCGCCCATCTTTGCACGTGGGTGTATTGGTGGGCGGATAGAAATTCGGCAGCCGAATACACGTTGTTGCGCACCAACTGGCCGTACCAGGGCCAGACCGCGATGTCGGCGATGGTGTAGCGGTCACCGGCCAGGTAGGGGCTTTGCGCAAGTCGGCGGTCGAGGACATCCAGTTGCCGCTTGGTCTCCATCGTGAAGCGGTTGATCGGGTATTCGAGCTTCTCCGGCGCGTAGGCGTAGAAGTGCCCGAAGCCGCCGCCCAGGTAAGGCGCCGAACCCATTTGCCAGAACAGCCAGTTCAGGGTTTCGGTGCGTCCCGCGAGATCGGTGGGCAGGAAGGCGCCGAACTTTTCCGCCAGGTAGAGCAGGATCGAACCGGATTCGAACACGCGCAGCGGCGGCTCGACGCTGCGATCCAGCAACGCCGGGATCTTCGAGTTCGGGTTGATCTCGACAAAGCCGCTGGAAAACTGTTCGCCCTCGCTGATGCGTATCAGCCAGGCGTCGTATTCGGCACCGGTATGCCCAAGCGCCAATAGCTCCTCGAGCATGATCGTCACTTTTACGCCATTGGGCGTCGCCAGCGAATACAGTTGCAACGGATGCTTGCCTGTCGGCAGTGTCTTGTCATGGGTCGGGCCGGCAACAGGGCGGTTGATATTGGCAAACTCGCCGCCAGAGGGCGCGTTGTTTTTCCAGACCTTGGGAGGAACATAAGACGCTTTGCTCACGTGATGGACCCCATAGTTCGTTGTGATGACGTTGACCTGGGGTAAAACAGTATGTCGCCGGGGCGCTTCGAGCAACTGCTGTCGATTTCGCAGAGGTCGGTTCGACCAGGGTTCAGGGAATGCATCTGGTTCGATGTTCCCAGGGCAAGAACTTTCACGAGGGCGAATCAGGAGACGAGTATGCGCAAGCTTATCGTTGCCGCTTTCATCAGCCTCGATGGCGTCATTCAAGCACCCGGCGGGCCTGATGAGGACACCCGCGGCGAGGTGCGCACGGGATCTTTTGAAGAGGTGGAACGGCAGTGACCGCAACGTTCTCCCGGCGACGGCTCGTTGAAGGAGAAGGCCTGATCAGAACGACTCGCGGGTGTAGGTGATGTACACCCGCTCATCGATATCCCGTTGATTAGGGACAGTGCTGCGCAGTGTTGCGCTACGCAGTGACACGCTCAAGCCTTTAAGCGCCAGTGGAGACCCGTGCGCTTGAAGGCCAGGCCTCAATCCGGCTTCTTTTTCAGCCGGTAAGCCAGTGCCGGTCGCGTCATTCCGAGCAGGCGCGCTGCTTCCGAAACGTTCTGCCCGGCGCGTTCCATGGCACCTTGCAGGAGTTGCTCTTCCATGGCTTCAAGGCTCACTCCAAGATCGAGCAGGCAGCCCACCCACTCATCGGTGGGCGCCAGCTTCTGGCTGATCAAAGCACCTTCGCTCGACAGGCCAATACTGTAGGCCTCGTCGGACTGGTGCGGGAACAGTGCCTCCACGGAAATGCTCTGATTGCTGTCTGTGATGATCACGCCACGTTCGATGAGATTTTGCAGCTCACGGATATTGCCTGGCCAGTCGTAGCGCAAACAGGCCTCGCTGGCGCGATCCGACAGGCCGAGGGTTTTTTTCTGGTAGCTCTGATGCAGCTTTTCAAGGAAGTGCTCAATCAACAGCGGGATGTCTTCGCGACGCTCGCGCAACGCGGGCACCCGCACCGGGTACACGTTCAATCGGTAATAAAGGTCGGCACGAAAACGTCCTTCCTTCACCGCCTGCGCGAGATCCTCATGCGTAGCACCGATGACGCGAACATCCACCGTGCGCGTCTGGTTATCGCCCACCCGTTCCAGCTCGCCCTCCTGCAACACCCGTAGCAGGCTGGCTTGGGCACGAGGCGTCAGTTCGATGATTTCATCGAGAAACAAGGTGCCGCCATGGGCGCGCTCGAAGCGACCCATGCGCGCTTGTTGAGCGCCGGTGTAAGCGCCTTTTTCGACGCCAAACAGCTCCGCTTCAATCAGGTCTGGCGAGATGGCTGCGCAGTTCAGGGCTATGAAAGGACCGCCAGCGCGCTCGCTGCGCAAATGCAGACTGCGCGCGATGACTTCCTTGCCGACGCCGGTTTCACCCAGTAGCAGGACTGAAGCCTTGCCTGGGGCGACTTTGTCGATCAGATCGCAGGTCTTGCGGTAGATCGCTGACCGGCCGATGCCGTAAAACTGGCCTGCACCCAGTTGCAGGCGCTGGTTCATGTTTTCTACTTGAAGCTGCAGGGTGTGTAATTCATCGATGATTGAATCACTTTGGAAATAGCGCATGAACGTGTCGGCATCCTCCCATTCCTCGGTAGGCTTGCCGATAATCCGACACATTGTGTCCCCGCATCCCCGGCAGCTGACCTCCTTGTAAATGATCTGCCGGCCGATGAAAAACGACGAATAGCTGATTGCGTAGCCCAGGAGCATCCAGCAAATCGGCTGATCGGAATGCAGTTGTTCACTCTGGTGGTTTTCCACTTCGAAAGAGTCTATCCACTCGATGTCGGCATAGAAGGTTCCGGCCTCGATATCGATGTCCATCTTCAACGGACGCACCTTGACCATGCCCTTGAGCGAGTGCAGTTGCGGTCCGATAAGGAACATATCGATGTCACTGGCATTGGGCCGTAGTTTTCGTGCCAGCTGCGCATCCTTGAGCCCGGACTGATAGCCCAGGCGAAGGAAAAAGCCCTTTGCACGTTCTGCTCCGATCATCTCGATCAGCTCCCTGCGAAACGACGCCATCGCCGAAACCTGCATCAGCATCATGCGTTGCTCATCGAGCCAGATCTTTCCTTCGCCGCCGAGAAAGTGCACGCGGTCGGTCAGGTCCTTGAGCTGTGCAGAATGCTCGGAGGCCCGGTATTTCATGGTCATGAAAACAAACCCCTATGTCTTTTTGTTTGTGGGGATAACAGGGCTCCTTGCACCCAGGCTGGGGCGTGACCGAGGGACCGTGTCAGAAAAAGCGATGAAAATTCCTATATAGAACGTCCCGAATTTCAATTGAAAGTCAAATGGATATTCACCGACTGAGCGCCGGGTCTTGGGTCGACATCACGACTGATCCGGAGCGGTTACGGCCTTTGCAGCGCCGTTTGTTCATTTGCTCGAACCGCCTGCCCGGGATTGATCAAATCATCAATTCGTCCATGTCGACAGATCTCCGCATGCGAATACTTGCACCCTGCAGGGCCTACTGCGCTCTATGTAACCATCCGTTTTTATTAGGTTTATTCTTTATTTAAGATTCCAGCTGTTGCGCTGGCACTCATGTTGCTCTGCATCCCTGCATAACAACAAGGGAGTTTCCGAGCATGAACCCATCTGGCAGCACCTTCGATCAAATGCCGCGCTACGTCCGTGTGCGCAGCGAGCCAGACGCTGCCTTTGTCGAGTTCGATTTCGCCATCGGCTTTCCCGACCTGTACGTCGAGCTTGTACTGCCGCATCAGGCATTCAGGCAATTTTGTGAAACCCACCACGTTCAGCACATGGACGCGCAAATGTCCCAGGCCCTCGACGCCGATGCGCACAAGTGGCGCTACGGCGAAACCCGCGGCGCCGCAGGTGACCAGGCCCCCCAACAATAATTACAGGAGTCCACACCATGAGTGTCGAGATCAAGACGACGACCGTCGAGACGATCCGCAACACCTTCAGCCATACCCGTCGCCGCTTTGGCGACAAGGTTGCCAGCCGATATCAGGAGGCGAGTTTCGACCTGGAGTCGGCGACCAATTTTCATTACCGGCCGTTGTGGCAACCGGACAAACTGCTCAATGACGCCACCCGCACTGCGGTGGTGATGGCTGACTGGTATGCCGTCAGCGACCCTCGCCAGTACTACTACGGCGCCTACGTCCAGGCCCGGGCCAAGATGCAGGAAAATGCCGAGCATGATTACGCGTTCTGCGAAAAGCGCGACATGCTTGCCGGGCTGTCCGCGCGCAATGTGCAGTTGATCAGCAGGCTGTTGTTGCCGCTTCGGCACGCCGAGATGGGCGCCAACATGAACAACAGCAGCATCGCCGCCGACGGGTTCGGCACGAGCGTCACGCAAATGCACATGTTCCAGGCCATGGATCGCCTGGGCATCGCCCAGTACCTCTCACGGATCGGCCTGATGCTCGATGACGGCGACGTATTGCTGCTGGCCGAGGCCAAGCAACAGTGGCTCGGCGACCCGGCATGGCAAGGCCTGCGCCGCTACGTCGAAGACACCCTGGTGGTTCGCGACTGGTTCGAATTGACCCTGGCGCAAAACCTGGTCAGCGATGGCCTGGTGTACCCGCTGCTGTTCCACAAGCTCGACGAACAACTCTCGGCCAATGGTGCCGGCCAGGTCGGCATGCTAACCGAGTTCATGCGCCTGTGGTTCGCCGAAAGCCAACGCTGGGTCGACGGGCTGCTCAAGACTGTTATCAACGAAAGCCCGGCCAACAAGGACCTGGTGCAAGGCTGGGTCGATCATTGGAGTGCCCGTTGCGTGGAGGCACTCGAGCCCCTGGCGGCCCTGACTCTCGATACGTCCGCGCTGGATACCGTGTGCACCGAGTTCAGCGCACGCCTGAAGAAAATCGGCCTGACAGGAGCCCGCCCATGACTTCCCTCGTCTACATCAACCTGCAGGACACCGACTACGCGCGCTCGATTGTCGACGCGATCGTCCAGGACAACCCCCATGCCGAGATTCAGCACCAACCGTCGATGATCCGCATTGAGGCCAGGGGCCGCCTGGATATCCATCGCGAGACAGTCGAGCAACTGACCGGCAGCCCCTGGGACATCCAGGAAATGCTGATGTACGTCATCACCCTCGGCGGCAATGTCGTGGAAGAGGACGACAGCTTCTCCCTCCACTGGAACAACTGACCGCCGGTTTCAAGCCAGGGTTTGATCCATTACAAGAATACGGGAGCGCCATCATGGCCGTGAAAAAACGCCTTAATGCCAAAGAAAAATACCGCTGCATGACCCGTGACCTGGACTGGGAGCCCAGCTACCAGACCCACGAGGACATCTACCCGCACGAACGTTTCGAAGGCATCAAGATCACCGATTGGGACAAGTGGGAAGATCCGTTCCGCTTGACCATGGATACCTACTGGAAATACCAGGCTGAGAAAGAGAAAAAACTCTACGCGATCTTCGACGCCTTCTCGCAGAACAATGGGCATACCACGCTGTCGGACGCCCGCTACGTCAACGCGCTGAAGCTGTTCCTGTCCGGTGTGACACCGCTGGAATATCAGGCCTACCAAGGGTTCGCACGGGTTGGACGACAGTTCAGTGGCGCCGGTGCACGAATTGCCTGCCAGATGCAGGCTATCGACGAACTGCGCCACGTACAGACCCAGATTCATGCAATGAGCCACTACAACAAGCACTTCAACGGTCTGCATGATTTCGCCCATATGCATGACCGCGTGTGGTTCCTCTCGGTGCCCAAGTCGTTCTTCGAGGATGCGCGGACGGCCGGGCCGTTCGAGTTCCTCACCGCGATCTCGTTTTCGTTCGAGTACGTGCTGACCAATCTGCTGTTCGTTCCTTTCATGTCCGGCGCCGCGTTCAACGGCGACATGGCCACCGTGACCTTCGGCTTCTCCGCACAATCGGATGAGGCCCGCCACATGACCCTGGGCCTTGAGGTCATCAAGTTTTTGCTCGAGCAACACGAAGACAATGTGCCGATCATCCAGCGCTGGATCGACAAGTGGTTCTGGCGTGGTTACCGCTTGCTGACGCTGGTCGGGATGATGATGGACTACATGCTGCCCAACAAGGTGATGTCCTGGTCCGAAGCCTGGGGCGTGTATTTCGAAGAGGCGGGCGGGGCATTGTTCAAGGACCTGGAGCGCTACGGCATTCGCCCGCCCAAGCATGTGGAAGAGGCCAACATCGCCAAGGATCATGTCAGCCACCAGGCCTGGTCGATTTTCTACCAGTACAGCCAGGCGACCAACTTCCATACCTGGATGCCGACCGACGAAGAGCTGGACTGGCTCTCGTCCAAGTACCCGGACACCTTCGACAAGATCTACCGCCCACGGTTTGAGCACTGGCGCGCGCTCCAGGAGAAGGGCGAGCGTTTCTACAACCCGACCCTGCCGATGCTGTGCCAGATCTGCCAGATCCCACTGTCGTTTGGCGAGCCGGATGACCAGACCACACTCAGCCATCGCAGCACCGAGCACGAAGGCGAGCGTTATCACTTCTGTTCCCAGGGCTGCTGCGACATTTTCCAGTACGAGCCGACCAAGTACATCCAGGCCTGGCTACCGGTGCATCAGATATTGCAGGGCAACTGCGGTGGCGCGGATGTCGAGTCGGTGGTGCGCGACTACTACAACATCGAACCCGGCCAGGACAACTTTGAATACCTGGGCTCCACCGAGCATCGGCGCTGGCAGGACTGGCACCCCAATGATCGTCACAGTGCGCCGGCCAATCCCGTCGACCCGGATCTGCTCAAGACCGGCTGACGCCCTGCGCCGAAGCGGGCCTGCTGGTCTGCTTCAAACCCACCTGACAGGAAGGAAAAAATCATGCCCGTGACCTCCATCGGTGCCTATGAGGCCCAACCCCTGGATCGCCAGGAAAACTTCCATGGCCTGCAACTGGTGTACCTGTGCTGGGAAAAACACCTGATGTTTTGCGCCCCGTTCACTTTCCCGCTGCCACCGGCAATGCCGTTCGCTGACTTCATCGAGCAGGTGGTCAAGCCCTCGATTTCCCAGCACCCGGATGCCAGTCGAGTGGATTTCAGCCAGGCGCTATGGCGCCTGAACGATCAACCGTTCACACCCGACAATGCGGCAAGCCTGATCGATAACGGCATCGACCATAAAAGCCTGCTGCACCTCGCTACTCCGGGCTTGAACGGCATTGCCGGCACCTTCAACTGAGGACACGGTGATGAGCTACCAAGTAACCATCGAGCCTACGGGCGAAACAATCGAAGTGGAGGAGGGCCAGACCATCCTCCAGGCAGCGTTGCGCCAGGGCGTCTGGCTGCCCTTCGCCTGCGGACATGGCACCTGCGCCACCTGCAAGATCCAGGTCCTTGAAGGCGAAGCGGATCTGGGAGCGGCGTCTTCCTTTGCACTGATGGATATCGAGCGTGACGAAGGCAAGGTCCTGGCGTGTTGCGCCATTCCGCAAAGCGACATGGTGATCGAAGCGGACATCGACGCCGACCCTGATTTTCTCGGGCACCCGGTCGAGGACTTCCGCGCAGTGGTCAGTGCGCTGGTGGACTTGTCGCCGACCATCAAGGGCGTGCACCTCAAGCTCGATCGACCCATGGCGTTCCAGGCCGGGCAGTACATCAACCTGCAATTGCCTGGCATCGAAGGCACTCGGGCGTTTTCGCTGGCCAACCCGCCAAGTCGCGCCGACGAAGTGGAACTGCACGTGCGTCGGGTCGAGGGCGGGCGGGTGACCGGCAGGATTCACGATGAACTGAAGGTCGGAGACAGGGTGGAATTGTCCGGGCCGTATGGGCAGTTTTTTGTGCGCACCTCGCAAAGCGGAGACTTGATATTCATCGCGGGGGGCTCGGGATTATCCAGCCCTCAATCGATGATTCTCGATCTGCTGGAGGCAGGGGATACGCGCCAGATCGTGCTGTTCCAGGGGGCGCGCAATCGCGCGGAGCTCTATAACCAGGAACTGTTTGAGGCATTGCAGCGCGACTACGCCAATTTTACCTACGTACCCGCGCTCAGCCAGGCAGAGGACGATGTCGATTGGACGGGGTTCAAAGGCTACGTGCATGACGCCGCGAAGGAGCATTTCGAGGGCCGCTTCAGTACGCGTAAAGCCTACCTGTGCGGGCCACCGGTGATGATCGATTCGGCCATTACTTGCCTGATGCAAGGGCGGCTGTTCGAGCGCGACATCTTCATGGAGCGCTTCTACAGCGCCGCCGATGGCGCCAGCGAAAGCACTCGCTCAGCGTTGTTCAAACGCATCTGAGTTTACCCGCAACACACAACGCCGGACGCTGCTGACCTCCCGAAGGTCGGCAGGGTTTCGGCTGACTATAAAAACAACAAAAGGGTCATCAACCTATGAAAGCCGTACCGCGTAACAAGCGTGGCAATTGCCTGTGCCGTGCCGCAGTGAGCCTGCTGGCGGTGGTCAGTGGCGGGGCGCTGGCCACCGAAAACGGTGGATCTTCCTACCCGATGGGGGCGGAAAACTACATGTCCGGTGCCATGCCACCGCCGGGCTTGTATTCGCAGTTCTATGTCGGCCACTACGAAGCCGACTCGCTGCGCGACAATCGGGGTGACAAAGTGCCTGTGGACTTCCGCGTCCGGGCCAACTCCATTGCACCACGACTGATCTGGGTCACCGAGCAGCAGGTGCTTGGTGGCAACCTGGCTTTCCACGCCATCGTGCCGCTGGTAGACCTCAAGGTTGAGCTCAATGGTCAGTCCCAGAGCAAACAGGGATTGGGCGACATCATCTTCGGGCCGGCGCTCGGTTTCCATCACAGTGAGAAGCTACACAGTATTGTCGCCGTGGATTTCATTGCGCCGTCGGGTGAATACGATCGCGATGACCTGGCCAACATCGGACGCAATTACTGGGTAGTCGAACCCGTGGTGGCGGTGTCTTACGTCGACCCCAATGGCCTGAACGTCGACGCGAAAATCATGTATGACTTCAACCGGCGCAACCCCGCGACCGACTACCGTTCCGGCTCGGAACTGCATGCCGATTACGCAGTAGGTTGGGGCCTGGGCAATGGCTGGGTGGTGGGCGTGGGCGGTTACATCGTTCACCAGACCACCGATGACCGGCAGGACGGTGAACGGGTCAAGGACAACAAAGGCAGGGCGCTAGCGATTGGCCCGTCGGTGAAATATACGAGCGATAAAGGCTGGTTTCTGACCGCCAAGTGGGAGCAGGAAACCCAGGTTCGCAACCGCGCGGAAGGTAATGCCTACTGGATGAAATTGACCGTCCCTTTTTGATCGGTCTCCATCGCCGCCCCTAGCGAATACCGCTCACCGCCATGGACTCTGGCGCCCACTGCGCCGTCGACAGCGGTTCGATGTAGCGGATGCCACCGTGGGGGCCGACCACGCCATTGATGTTGTAGGTGCCACGCGACAGGTCGTACGTCATGAACGGGGTGGCATCGGGAACCTGCTGGTCATAGCTCTGGCTGAAGAAGGCGAAGGAGCCCCGATACAGCTGGCCATCGGTGTCGTACTGATCGGAGGCCACCGCGGCCCAGGTATCTTCATCCAGGTAAAAGCGGCGCTTCTGGTAGATGTGCTTGGCACCGGGCTTGAGATTGCCCTCGACGACGTAGACCCGGTGTTTTTCCCAGCGCACGTAATCCGGGGCAATGAAATTGGGGGTGGTCAGCGATTTGGCTTCGCGGGCGTAGGTGAGTTTGTAAGTGTTGTACGGCACGATCATTTCCCGTTTGCCGACCAGCGTCCAGTCATACAGCTCCAACGCACGGGCGGTGCCGGGGTTGGGCGTGTCGTAGGCCAGGATCGAAATCTGCTTGACCCGGCGCTGGGCCGGCATGTACTGCCAGGCGCGGCCAGGAAACTCCGTGGCATTGGTGGCGTTCTTGAGCATGATCGACTCGCCGGCTCGGCGCGCAGGCCCGGTGTAGGACAGTTTCAACTGATAATAGATGTCCGAGCTGCTGAACGGCTTCGACATGTTCTCGTAGATCGGGAAGGACACGTACGCTTCGCCGGTGACCGCCAGGCTCGGCACGCCCGCCGTGTCGACGCTCCAGGAGTCGTACTTGGAATGGATGTTGACGCCCTGGTAGCGCAACAGGAAATTCCACATCGCTTCGGCACCGGACTGCGGGATCGGGAACGGCACGCCGGGCATCACATTGTCGATGGCGGTTCCGCCGTCGAGGGACCTGGCGTTGGTGGCATTCTTGCGACTGTTGTCCAGCACCGCCTGTGGCAACGATGCGGTGCGGTGGGTCGGATATACATCGACTCGAAAGCCAGGGTAGCGCTTGGCCAACGCGACAGTGGTGGCGGTCAGCATGCCTTTGTACGCATCGACGTTCTTGCCGTTGATCACCAGCAGCGGTTTTTCGTGGGCAAAGGGGTCGGGGCGCATGCTGTCGCCGGCCTTGAAACTGGCGGGGGCCGTGGTCAGGCCACCGCTGTAGGGCGGAATGGAACCGTCGGCATTGCCGGCCTGTTCGGCACCCACTCCCGTCAGGCTGGTGCCCAGCCGGGCGGCTTCCTGGCTCGATACATAGGCGTGGGCATCGATGACCAGCCCCATTAGGGGGATGGCTGCCAGAAGACTTTTCACCAATTTCATCTTGTTATTCTCCTGCCAGGCGGACCAGGCAACTCGTGACTCAGAGGCCACGGTCACATCCGTCGGCTCAATTGCCAGAGTTTGTAGCGCTATTAGAAGACCTGCGATTGAGGGGTGCTTCGCATTTGACGACAGTTACTTGGCTATTGATGACAGGGGTAGAGCTTCGGCGAGGATGTGGAATGTGTTGGCCAGTGATCCGTCCGGGCCCCACTCCACACGGGTGGGGGCGTGGACGTGAAGGCGGATTATCCTTCAGGCCTCATAAAACCCGCACGTTCTGCAAAGTTGGGGCGAATTCGAAGAGGTGTCTGTCGTGAACCGTTGTTTATCCACTCTGGCCGGTAGCAGTCGCAAGCTTGATGGTGGCGTGATGTTCGGTAATACGCCGCGGCAGTTATGGGCTGAATGGATCAAGCCCGACCAGGACAACCTGGTGGACCTGGCCTCGCGGGGCCTGCTGGTGCAGCAAGGGGGCAAGAATATCCTGGTGCTGGCCGGTGCCAGCGCCTTGCTGGCGCCGCTGCGACGGACCTGCAGCTGTCAGAAACATCCGCCGGGATTGCTCGACAGCCTGGCGCAACAGGGGCTGGCTGAAGGCGATATCAGTGCGGTGGTGCTGACGCATCTGCACGCGCAACTGACTCCCGAACTGAGTGCGGCGATCGAGGAGGGCAATACGCCGCGCTTGCTGTTTCCTGCTGCGCATTACATTACCGGAGAGCGTCACTGGTCCCGTGCGCTTCACAACCATCCCCATGATCGCGCTTTATTCGTCCGCCAGATCGTGCGCAGGCTGCAAGGCAGTGGGCGGCTGGTGCTGGTCGATGACGCGCGCTGCAAAGAGCTCGGCGACGGTTGGCAGTTTCACTTCAGCGATGGCTACACCCCCGGACAATTGATCCCGGAAATCGCCATGCCCGGCGGGCCGGTGGTGTTTGCCGGCGACCTGATTCCCGGTACCCATTGGTTGCGCCTGGACGTAACGACGGCCAACGATCGCAATCCCGAAGGGTTGGTGGGCGAGAAAGAACGGCTGTTGGACCACCTGGTGGCCAGCGGCGGGCGCCTGGTGTTCTCCAGTGATCCGCAGATTGCGATGATCAAGATCATGCGTGATCGACATTCGCGTTACCAGGCGTTTGATACGTACACCACGTTGAGCCGTTTCGAGTGTTGATGCATGCCCTTGCAGGAGGTCTGCTCGCGAAAAACGTCCAGACAACGCGGGTATCCAGACACCCCGCGTTTCAGCGTGGCGGCTGCTGACTTCTCAGGAAATCCTGCACCAGGTTCGATCGGTCAAATGACTTGGCCGCCTGCACGGGCGGGTACTCGGCCAGGGTCTTCAAAAGGTTGCCTATCAGCTCTCCCATTTGGCCGCAGGAGTCGTTGCTGTCGTAACTCTCGAACGGATCGCTGCGCAGGTTGAACATCAGCGGGGCGAACAACGGTTTTATCGGGGAAGAGCAAGTGTACCCCCGGCAAGTGACCGACCTGCCTGCCGGCGACGCGCAAAACCTGTTGTATTACTACAAGCAGCGCGTGACGTCGCCAGCACGATTGGCCGGCACGGTTGCGCTCGTGCATGAGACCATCGATCAAGTCAAGGAGCCCCGTCGCGCCTGGGTCTACAACGCCGGTCAGCGTCGCGTGCGACGTGCCCCGCAACTGGCCTACGACGGGCCGGGCACCGCTTCCGACGGCCTGCGCACGGCGGACAACCTCGACATGTTCAACGGAGCACCTGATCGCTACGACTGGAAGTTGATTGGCAAGAAGGAAATGTACATTCCCTACAACAGCTATCGCCTGGAATCTTCTGCGCTGAAGTACGACGACATCGTCAAGGCCGGGCACCTCAACCCTGACCATACCCGCTATGAGCTGCACCGCGTATGGGAGGTGGAGGCGACCCTCAAGCCTGGCCAGCGCCATGTCTATGCCAAGCGTCATATGTACCTCGACGAAGATACCTGGCAACTGGCGGAAGTCGATCATTACGATCAGAAAGGCCAGCTATGGCGGGTAGCGGAGGGGCATGCGCTGTATCGATACGACGAACAGGCCAGCTACTTTGCCGCCGAAACCCTGTACGACTTGATCTCAGGTCGCTACATGGTGGTTGGGTTGCGCAACGAGGAACCGCGTAACACCGAGTACGGCCTGACCGCCAAGAACTTCGAATTCACCCCCGCAGCACTGCGCTCCGATGGACTGCGCTAATCCTTCTGAGATGCAGGCAGTGTGACCGACAGACGTGGGTGGTGATTTTGCGACCACCCCGTCAACCTCCCTTGAGGCGGCCTGATAGCCGACCTATTGTTGGTTGACTGAGTAAATGTCCATTCATGCGGTAACGGTTGGGTTTCGCTCTTACTGTAGGAGCCAGGCTTGCCGGCGAAGGCGTTCTGACGGCCAATGGGGATTTTGTGACTGAGTACATATCCATTCCTGCGGTAACGGCCACTTAGGGTTTCGCCCTTACGGCGAGTCACTTGGAAAAGCCCCAAGTAACCAAGGGCTCTTGCCCCTGGCGTTCGGTGCCTCGCTAA
>CXWK01001311.1_pt1 | contig 18195 bp, 16 predicted proteins | sample 590851 | NCBI WGS metagenome assembly CXWK01 (sample SAMEA3498364, study PRJEB10139) | wastewater metagenome | biome: wastewater treatment plant; material: activated sludge | place: Denmark | collected 2014-08-01 | reverse complement strand
CCGATTGCCTTGTTGACAACTCTGGCGGGGAGCCCCGAGTTGATACGGCCGACCAGGTCGGTGTGCGCCAGGGCAGCGTCGGTGGTGCGTGTCTTCAGGCTCTGTTTGCGCGTCTCGTGGAGGACTTGTTTGGCCCGGAGCATCAGGCGAGGAAAGTCGAGGTTCCATTCGTGTAGCTCGGGAATGTACGGACAGTTGATGTAACACAGTTTGCAGTTGAAGCACTCGTCAACAACTTTGTCCTGTTGAGCGGTTGTGAGCTTCTCTGCGTCTTGATCATCGTGTTGATCGATGTAGTCAAAAAGAGTTGGAAATGAGCCGCAGAACTTAAAACAGAGACGGCACCCGTGACACAGGTCGAACACCCGGGTCAGCTCTTCGCGCATGTCGGCTTCGTCGAAGTACTTGGGATGAAACGGGTCGTAGGTGGTGGTCATTGCATACCTCGTAGAAAAGTGGTGCCGAAGCAGGTTGCTCGTCGTCCGGAACTGCTGTGTTGTCGTGCTCAACGGGGAAGCGACAAGACGCTTCACTGGTGGGGGCTTTCCCCGCAAGGATGTGGCGCAGGCAGTGCCGTGCGCCACATCCATCAGGGCTATGGCTAGCTAATCGAGTCGAGGCCCTGCTGGAAACGGCCAGCGTGGGACTTCTCGGCGCGAGCCAGGGTTTCGAGCCACTCTGCGATCTCGGCAAAGCCCTCTTCGCGGGCGGTCTTGGCGAATCCGGGGTACATCTCGGTGTACTCGTAGGTCTCGCCTTCGATAGCCGAGCGAAGGTTGTCGTCGGTCGGGCCGACAGGCAGGTCGGTCACGGGGTCCCCGGCTTCGGCGAGGAAGTCGAAGTGACCAAACGCGTGGCCCGTCTCACCTTCAGCGACGGAACGGAACAGCGCGGCAACGTCTGGGTAGCCCTCGACGTCCGCCTTCTGCGCGAAATAGAGGTAGCGGCGGTTTGCCTGGCTCTCGCCTGCGAAGGCCTCTTTGAGGTTCTCCTGGGTGGCGGTGCCACTGAGTTCTGGCATTTGGTTTCTCCTGTTTGTTTGAGGATGGATGTGGTTCGGGGAAGCGCTCCCCGTCATGTCCAGAAGGTTGGACACGATCTTTGGGTGTGACCGTCTGGGGCGGCGGGTGTTGGGGCGGCCGCGCCTACCGGGAGGTTTGATCAAGCCGCAGCGCAGGCGCTGCACCGTCCCCGGATGATGACGTCGGCTCTCGACGCGTTGAACCCAGCGTCGCCGATTGCGAAGGTCGAGAGGTCGATGTCATGGGCGTCGACGTCGATCACCGAATTGCAGTCGTCGCACAGGGCGTGGTGATGGTGGTCGTTGCGTAGATCGAAACGAGTCGCCTCATCCGCGCGGCGCAACGCTCGCAGCTCGCCCATAGCGACCAGGTCGTTCAGCGTCTGATACACGGTGCGCATCGACACCGACGGCAGCGTCTGAATGACCCGCTGATAGACCTGTTCGGCGGTCGGATGGTCGGCGCACGCATGGAGGGCGTCGAACACCGAGAGGCGCTGCGGTGTGATCTTGAAGCCAGCGTGCCGGAACTGCTGGGCCAGGTCGTCGGTGCTTTGCATCGGAATGCCTTTCCGCCCGAAGAAAATGCGGATGTTTGCTGCAGCGGTTCGGAATCAGGTGTCGAAATCTCGCCTGCGACGCCGACTTCGGGTGAGGACCCAAGCAACAATGAATGCAATTTAACAGGCGCTGTTGCTCGAAGGCAAGCACCCCACGCGCATTTCCTCCGGCTGTGCATCGAAGCGCGCAAACCTGTCACCGGCACCTAAAGCTTTTGCCATGTGGGTTGCTTGCCGAGGGTCATGCATCGAGACACGGCTAGGTTCACCTCCCGGGTTTGGGGAGGAACGCCAGTTACGGGGTGGTTGGAATGCCTTCGCTCAGAGTCACATGGTCTGACCTCGACGGTTCCTTTGAGGGAGCTCTCGAGGCGCTTCGAGCACGGATCGGCGTCCCCGCTCCTTTTACCGCCGAACAGCTCGATTCGATACGAGCGACGGATCCGTTCGCATCGGTCCGATCGGATCGCACCGACATTCCGCTCGTGACGATCGACCCGCAAGGAAGTCGAGACCTAGATCAAGCGCTCTGGATAGGTCGCAGGGACGCTGGCTACCGCGTCGTCTACGCCATTGCCGACGTCGGGTCGTTTGTGGAGCCGGACAGTGAGCTGGACCGGGCAGTTAATGAGCGCGTCGTCACCCTGTACTTCCCCGACGGATCGGTACCCCTGCATCCGCCGGTCTTGAGTGCGGATGGTGCGTCGCTTCTTCCCGGGGAGGATCGACGAGCGGTGCTTTGGGACATCTCGTTGGATCGTTCGGGAGCGGTTACCCGTTTCGATGTAAGCCGATCGACGGTTCGTTCGCGAAGGGCGCTGAGCTACGACGAAGCACAGTCGGAGATCGATCGCTGTCTCGACCTGGACGCTCCGCTCGCCCTGTTGCGCGAAGTCGGCCAGCTTCGGATCGCCGCTGAGTTTCAGCGTGGAGGTCTGCAGCTACCCCTCGCAGACCAAGAGATCAAACGCCGCAAAGACGGCTACCGCTTAACCTTTCGGCGCAGCCTTCCGGTGGAGGACTGGAACGCCCAAGTCTCGCTACTCACCGGCATGCTCGCCGCCGACATGATGGTGGGCGCTGGTTGTGGGATTCTCCGCACGCTCCCCCGCCCTTCCGAACACGTCATCGACGACCTCCGTCGCGTCGCGGCTGCGCTGGATATTCCTTGGCCCAAAGAGCGGTCATACGTCGAGGAATTGAACTCTTTGGCGCTGTTCGAGCCCGCTGACCAGGCACTTGCGTACCAGGCTCTCAAGATGTTTCGAGGCGCCGGGTATTCGCTGATCGGAGCAACGGCCGCTGGTCATGACACCGCCCGTGCCCCTAAGGACGATGGGACGGGGACGCCCCCCATCCACGGAGCGATCGCCGCACCATACGCGCACGTGACAGCGCCGCTTCGCCGCCTGGTGGACCGGTACGCCAATGAGATCGTCTTAGCGATTGCAGCGGGTCGTCCCGTCCCGGAATGGGTGTCGTCTGCCCTCCCTGGGCTTCCTACGCGGATGGCCGAAGGCGCTGCCAAACAGAGCGAGTGCGAACGTGCCTCGGTGGATCTCGCCGAGGCGTGCGTACTGCTGGACCGCGTCGGCCAAGTGCTCTACGGCGTGGTCGTGTCAAGCGACCCGAGCGGGAGCACCATCGTGATCGACCAGCCCGCCATCATGACCCGCGTCAAAGCTGCGAGTCTGGAACTCGGTCAGGTCGTCTCGCTGCGGGTAGCTGCGGTGTCTGCGCAGAACGGAAGTATCGAACTCACCCCGACATAGTTCGAAGCTTCCTCGGCGGAAGCCGGCCATCGGGCCGCCGCTCAGCGACTGTTGCCGCTACCCCAAGGCGCCGTTGTCAGCGTTTGTTTGAAGCGGCGGGGGGTGAGGTCTCGGGGGAGATCCGAAGGTCCAACTCCGACGGGTTGGCGGGCGCTCGCAAGTCGACTGACAACTCGGGTCCGGCCGGATGATCTTGAAATCGAGTGTCGTCCGAGCCGACTGCGGATGCCCTCGCGTCTCGGTCATCAGATGGGACCGTTCGGTCGGCGCCAGCGGGTGCCGCTGCGCGGATGTCGCCTTGGGCCCAGTCGGGGACGTTGTCCATGATGCGCTGCAGCGACGAGCGGACGCCCGTCAGCTGTGCGGTCAACGCGTCGCGCTGGGTTGTCAGCTCGATGATCTCGCGTTCGAGACCCGACCGCTCGGCGCGGAGCTTGTCGGTCGCTGCCCACGCTGCGCGCTCGGACGCCTTGACAGCTTCGGAGCGGGTTTGTTCGGCTTCGGCGAGAGCGGTATGCATTGCGTCGATCAGTTCCGCGCATTCTGCGTGAGTTCGCTCAAGCATTGCTTCGCGCTCGTTGCGAGCATCGTCGAGCACCAGCTGCGCACGTTCGCGGGCTGCCTCGATGAGGGCCTCGGTGCGTTCATGTGCACGATCCTCGATCGATCGTGCCGACGCCGCGCATTCGGCCAGGACGCGATCGACGCTGGGCGTCAGTCGCTCGGCGAGAGCATCGGATTCGGTGACGATGTCGGCGTTTATTGCCTGGCCGATGTTGCTTCCAACCGTCGATCGCTCAGCGGCCATGCTGGCCGGCGCCGACGATCGGTACCCGGTGGACTTGGGCGATGTTGACCCGTTGAGTGCCGTGGCCTGGGCAAGGGGAACGAAGTCGTCTGACTCGATCGGTGCGGTTTGTGTCTCTCCCGTGTCATTCTCGGCGGAGGCTCCCGAACCCGATGAGCCGACGTCGTCTGGTGACCGCCGGATTGATGGCTCATCACCCAAATCGGCGGTGAAGTCCTCGTCGTTCGCCGCCGTGTCGCCTGCACGGGTATCGGTCCCGATCAACGCCGCGACCTGCGACTCTGTTGGAGAATCTGAACCGGTTTCGAGCGGCCAGGACAGGACCACGGGACCGGTTGCGCCTTGGGGACTCGCCTCCATCGCGGCTCGGGCGACCGACGATTCAACCTCGTAGCGGAGCGCGGCCAAGCGTTCGCGGGCCTCGCTTAGGTCGCTCCGAAGACCGTCGACATACCGACGCACCTCTCCGCGGTTAAAACCCCAGAGAGCGGTCGTGAAAGTTGGTACGCGGTTTTGGTCCATAGAATCGACGTTCTATCTGCACAAATATTTAACGGCATATTGCCGAGTATTGAACGCGGGTTGTAGAGATTCTAGCGTTGCGGAGCGGTGTGGAACCGACCAAATTCCCGGCTTGGACCGATGACAATGGGGCGGAATTGCTGCGGTGAATGCGCGGGGCGGCCGCTGCGGGTCCACTGCCGTCGGGCGGTTGAACATGCCGCGTCGTCCGCCGGCTTCGTGACCTGGTGCCCAGCGCTACCAGCACTTGACAACAGATCGACCCCGAACGGTCCCCCGCTGACAGGCGAGGCGGGTCGTGTGATCCCCTCGTTTCCGGCGCCCACCGAGCCGTGAAAACATTGGCGCGTTGGCCTAGAGACCATTCACCTATTCGTGAGCGGTTGCCTCCGCCACTTGTGCGAATGCGTCATATGAGGATTCTGAAGTGTCGAGGCGCCAGTCGTAATGCCCACGCTCTTCTCGGTCCTCGTCGTAATAGACGAGGGCGTCGATCTGGGGGAATCGATCCTGAACGGTGGCGATGCTGTCCAGAATCCAGTCGGCTTTCTCGCCGGGTTCGCGCTCTTGGACGCCGTACTCCCCGATCATGATCTGCTTGCCGGTCTGAGCTGCCCAGTCATAGAACTCGGTAAAAATGACCTCGAAGGACTCCCATTCGCTCCCCGGCTTGTTGGGGGCCCAGTTGTAGCCGTCAGCGCACACCCAATCGACGTACTCGTCGCCGGGGTACCACTTGGGATTGTCGGCGTTGTTCCACTGCCACGCGTTGGGACACCACACCCACTCGACGTTGGTGGCGCCTTCTTGTTCGAAGATGTCGTGGATGTGCCGCCAAGCTGCGATGTAATCGTCTGGGCTGCCGGCCCAGTCCGCCTTACCTGCGCCGTCCATCTCCCAGAACCATCGCAACATGACTCGGGTGCCGAGTTCTTTGATGCCGCGCGCCCTGGCCGAAATAACGGCGTCTTGACCGCCATCGGTGATGGTGTCGGTGAACGTTCCGTTCCACGAGATCAGCGGAATTCGGCCCGCGTCCCGGTGGAACTCTTCACGCCATGTGGGAAACACCTTGTCCCATGCATAGAAGCTGTGCCCGATATCGAGCGTGCGCCCAGCCTTTGCTTCCCGGTCTGCCCAGGCGGCGCGTTCTGAGTCTTGCCCCGTGTCGTCTGCGGGTCGTACCCAGAGGCCAAAGAGCAGTACGCCGTCGTTTCGAGACGCTTCGAGCAGCTGAACCGAACGTTGAGGGCCACTGTCGGCAAGGTCGAGAGGCTCGTTCCGCGGCGGGGTCTCTGGTGCATCGGCGGCGTCGTTTGACCCTCCCTCTGACGAAGGCCACGCCACAAGCAGTCCGATTCCGACGGCAACGACGACAAGGCACGCGAGCAGCAGGGGAACCGACGCTCGACGATCACTCATGTGCCTCTCCCAAGTCTTCGGCGCGGCGCCCAGTAGAATCGCTCGCTGCCCGAAGCAGCGCCGCGTCGCCAGGCGTCGCCCTGTTTATTTACGACCAGCCCAGGTGCTAGCTCATTGCTGTCCGTCACGCTGACCCGCCTCGAACAAGCCGTCCAGGGTGGCTGGCCCGATCCTTGGCCCCCTGTTGAATAGGGTGCGACGTCGGTCACCGCTGAGCGGTGGGCAGGCGCTCGGGATTCTACTGGTGGCCGCTGTCGTAATCCTCTGGGTTGTTCCCCATCTCGTCGCGCGTGCGTCGGATAAGAACATCGTCGGTAGCGAGCAACGCAATGCTGCTCTCATTACTCGACACAGAATATTTGATGCCGTTGCCGATATTGCCGTCACCGGGCAGATCGCTGAAGCGACCGCAACCGTGACGTCAAAGCTGCCAGCCGATGCCTACGCGGAGACGGTCAGCAAGTTTGCAAGCGGAGTGGCGACGTTCATCGCTGGCGGACCGGGGCGGCCGGATCTCGACATTGAACTGACCCAGGCCGGTTCGTTGCAGACCGAACAGGCGTTGATCGAACAGGTTCGACAGCTCGCAGAGTTGCCCGTTCGCGAGATGGACAACATCGATCAGTTCGACTCTGCGGTCGAGGACGCATTCGACGCGATCCGGGCCGGTGAGATGCCGGAATGGCTCCCCACGATCACCGCCAGCCCACAGTCCGCGATCTCGCTGTCGGAGTGGATACTCGGTTCGATCGACTACCCCTCTCCGGTGCTGTCATCGCGGATCCGAGCGCACCTTGCCGTCGGCGATGTCCGAGGTGCGCTCGCTTGGAGCGCCGTTGAACTGACCGACGACGGGGAAACGGAAACGACGGCGGAGACCACATCTGTTTCGTTGCCGTCTGGAGCGGACGAGGTGTTGTCGAAGGGCGGTGACGGTCAGGACGCGTCGGCGCCGTTGACCAGGTGGTTCGAGGAGCTACGCAAGGTTGCTACCGAGCCTCCGTACTCCTATGCCCAGCTTGCGGTTCTGCTCATCGCGTTCGCTGCGTTGCTCTTTGTTGCAGTAGCCGGCGAGCGCGAGATCGCCGCGGCTGCGGCAATCGTGCTGATCCTCGCCACCGTCGTCACCATCGTGTGGGCCCCAGCGATCGCCCGTGGTGGGGTGCCGTCAGTCGGTGCCGTCGCGCCCGGCAGCAGCCTGCTCGACGCCGCCTTGACCGGCTATCGCCAAGACCTGGCAGACGCCGCTGCTAAGGCGGCACGCGCTACGGCGGCAATCTTTGGAGCTGTCAGTCTGTGCGTCTCAATGGCGCTCTTCAGGCGTGCACTTCGGTGGCGGGTTCCTCGTGTGATCTATGTAGGCGGCGTCGCCGGCGTTGCGTTGTGTGTCGTCCTGGCAGTGTTTGCCCGACCGAGCGTGCCCGCAACGAAGGCGGTGCGCCTGTGTAACGGTTCTGAGCAGCTGTGCGAACAGCGTCTCAACGAGGTCACTTTTGTCGGCGCGAGGGATGGCCTGGGCGGAGCTGAGAGCAATTGGCTCTATCCGAGACAGGTTTTGTCGCTTGTGCAACAACTCGACGCAGGGGCCACATTGATAGATCTGCGTATCAGTAACGACTCCGTGGACGAAGAGTTGGTCACGCAAAGCCAAGAACCCGCTCCCGGTCATCACGACGAAGAGACCGATCCCGCAGAAACGGATCTGGGTGTAGACACTGAAGTCCCCGTCTTTGCCGAGTGGCCCGGTGAGCTGCGATCTCAGATTCTTCACGCGGTACGTCCAAACGAGGCATGCGCCGTTCAATGCGCCCTCGGCGACATCCAAGCCGCAGACGTCTGGGCGACGATCGCGACCTACCTCGACGACCATCCAGACCTGGTGCTGGCCGTCTTCGTGGACGACCGCGTCACCACAGCGTCGATTGAGACGATGCTGACCGATGCTGGTCTCCTCGACCGAACGTTTGTTCAGGAGCCTGGGAGACGGTGGCCAAAGCTCGGCGACCTGGTGGATCGAGACACTCGCCTCATGGTGTTTGCACGCCACGGCGGGCCGCCCCCACCCTGGCTCAACAGCTCCCAGCGCCAAGTACGAGAGCTCGACGCCGAAAGCTCAATGTGCGAAGCAGCCGCCGGATCCGACGGACCCTTCACCATGCTCGATGTGTCGGTGGGGGCCGCCGCCCCGAGCCTGTCCGAGCTTGTAACAGGCCCGACTCCCGACGAGTTGAAAGCCCTCGTCGGACGGTGCGCTGACGCGGGCGGTCGACTGCCGTCGTTCGTGCTGACCGACCTCTTCGTCGATGCCGGATCGATTCTTCCCGACGCTGGTTGACGATGACTCGGCCCCCACGATCCGATCCCGGCCCGACCTCGTGGGATTTCGGCATTGAACTGCGGCCCGATGCGAACGGGCTGATCGCCGTCGGCGCCGATTTGGAGCCGTCCACGCTGATCGCCGCTTACCGGCGTGGTCTCTTTCCCATGAACATTGATCCGAATGGAGCGAATCTCGGCTGGTGGTCGCCCGACCCCCGCGGGATCATCGTCCCGGCCGAGTTCCGGGTTCACCGATCGATGCGCCGCGCGCTGTCGGGATTTCGCGTGCTGTTGGACCACGATTTTCGGGCGGTCGTGATGGCCTGTATGGAGACGCCCCGCCCAAGCGGTTGGATCACGCCAAGGTTCGTCGACGCGTATGAGACCCTGTACGAGATGGGTTGGGCGCATAGCGTCGGCATCTATCGAGACGAGGTATTGGTTGGGGGCCTCTACGGTGTGTCGGTCGGCGGGCTGTTCTCAGGCGAGTCGATGTTTCATTCCGTCTCCGAAGCTTCCAAGGTCGCCATGTGGGCCGTGGTGCACGTCTTGTCACAGGCTCACGCAGACGTCATGTTTGATGTGCAGTGGCTCACTCCCCACCTGTCGTACATGGGGGGATCCGAGATAGCGCGCCAGACGTATCTGGACCGGCTCTTTTTCGCCGTCGACGCCGACGACCCCTTTCGCGCCGTTGAGCCAGGGGCTGAACTGGCCTTGTGAGCCAGACAACAATCCTGTCTTTGCGGAGCTCGGCCTCGTTCTGGGCCGACGCAGTTACCGCGTTGGTGGCAGTAGCGTTCCGGTGCTGATCGGCGGCCAGCCCGCCGACGACGACCGGCCGCAACAGCGGCGCACCTCTACGGGGAGATGAAGGTATGGGCGAGCCCGCCGTTCTGGTCGACTATGACGACCACATTGCAACGATCACTTTGAATCGGCCCGAGAAGCGGAACGCGTTCAACGCAGAGATGCTTTGTCGACTCGCCGATCTGTGGGATTCGATCGACGCCGACCCCAATGTTCGGGTCGCGATCGTCCATGGCGCTGGCGGAAACTTCTCAGCCGGTGCCGACCTCGATCGTCTGGTCGGAGCGTTGGTGTCCGGTCAGCCGCCGGCGGACGAGTGGGAAGCCCGTATCCAGGCCGACTTCTCGCTCATCTTCAAAGGCTTCTTGAAGGAGTACCGCACCAGCACCCCCCTGATCGCCGCGGTCGAGGGGTACTGCTACGCAGGCGGGACCGAGATCCTTCAAGCGTTCGATGTTCGTGTGGCGTCGATCGACGCCCAGATCGCGATCTCCGAAGTTCAGCGGGGACTTTTCCCGATGTCCGCCTCGACCATCCGCTTGCCACGTCAGATCCCCTACACCGTCGCGATGGAGATGTTGCTGACCGGCAATCCGATCTCGGGGGCGCGGGCCGCTGAAGTGGGTTTGGTCGGCCACGCCGTACATCCCAACGAGGTGCTCGCAACCGCTCGGGAACTCGCCGTGCGGATCGCTGCTAACGGCCCGCTCGCTGTTTCCAAGGTCAAGGAAGCGGTCTTGGCGGCCGAAGGTTTGGCCGAGGCGGATGCCTTCGCCAAGGAAATGGAACTCGGCATGACCGTGATGTCTTCTCAGGACGCGCGTGAAGGTCCCCGCGCATTTCTTGAGAAGCGCGAGCCGAACTTCACCGGCGAGTAGACGGCACGCTAAGGATCACAAGGCCCTTAAAGATTCGGGCTCATTCGTTCGACAACACCAAGAGAAACACACACGGTTTTGTCGCACGGAGGTCCACACCATGAGGTCGCCAACAAAAGTAGCGGTCATGTTCGGGACGCGGCCGGAGGCCATCAAAGTCGCCCCGGTCGTGCGGGAGTTACAGGCCCGAGCCGACCTCGAGCCCGTCGTCTTTGCACTCGGCCAGCACCGCGAGATGCTGGCCCATACGGTGGCCGACCTCGGAATGGTGATCGATCACCACGTTCCCGTCGACAGGGCTTCTAACGGGCTCGCTGAGTTGTCCGTTGGAGTTCTGTCGGCGGTGGATCGAGCGATATCGCGAGCGCGTCCTGAGCTGCTGCTCGTCCAAGGCGACACGACTAGCGCGTTTTGCGCCGCCTTGGTCGCCGAGTATCACAGGATCCCCGTCGTCCACCTGGAGGCAGGTCTGCGGGTCGATCGCGAAAACGCCCCGATGCCTGAAGAGATGAACCGCCGGCTTATCGGACAGCTCGCCGCACTGCACCTTGCTCCCACAACCCAGGCGTGGACCAACCTGATGCGCGAAGGCGTCGATGGCTCCAAGGTCTTCGTCGTCGGTAACACCGTGATCGACGCGCTCCACTGGGCGATCGAACAGGATCCACAGATCGACGACCCGCGCCTGGCAGAAGCCGTCGCAAATCCGGCCGGTCTGGTTCTCGTGACGGCGCACAGGCGAGAGTCGTGGGGAGAACCCATGGACCGTATTGCCGCCGCTGTTTCACAATTGGCTCGCCGGTGGCAACGGGTTCCTTTCGTGGTCCCTATGCACGCGAATCCGCTGGTCCGGGCAAGTTTGAAGCCCGCTCTGTCCCACTTACCCAACGTTGTGCTGGCCGAGCCACTGCCCTACTTGCAGTTCACGAAGGTCATGAAACATGCTCGTCTGATCCTTACCGACTCTGGCGGTGTCCAAGAAGAGGCATCGGCGCTCAACATTCCCACGCTCGTCCTTAGGGATTCGACCGAACGCGAAGAGGCCTTACGGTCCCAGATCGCGATGCTCGTTGGAACCGAGATCGGCTCGATCGTCGGAGCGGCGGCAAAGCTGGGGGTTGGTCGTCCGGGGCCGGCAAAAGTCGTTCCTTGTCCGTACGGCGATGGTTTTGCAGCGCAGCGCTCCGTCGACGCAATGGGATGGTTCCTCGACGGCGGTCTTCGCCCCTCGAACTACTTGGCTCCGGCCCTTCGAAATGCGCTTGCCGCATAGCCCGCTCGACACTGCATCTTGAGTGAGACCGTCCGGGCGGTTGGGGCGCTTGATCACTCAAGCGAATCGAGCAGTGAGATGACTGCCGGTTCGAGGTGGTAGTCGTTGTGTCCTTGGAGTCGCCACTCCCCGGTCCGCGGGTCCGGCGAGGGATCGTTGAGAATGCAGTCGCGGGCGGCTTGCCCCGCTGGTGAGAAGACAGGACCGGCAATCGGGTCGGTCCAACGAAGCCAATTCCACCAACCGCCGTCCGTGGGGAACCCAGGCGGGGGGTCCCTCCACCAGTCTTGGTTGATCGAGCTGAGATCTCCCGGGTCGCCGAGGCGCGGAAAGTAACGGGCGTACAACTGGCGCAGGGGGCTACCTGCCGTTACGACGGCGGTGGTTCCATCGAGTCCGTGGTCGACCAGCCGTCCGGACTCTGGCCGTAGCGCTCCGTAGACGAGCACGCTTCCCTGTGAATGCGCGTACCACGAGACGGTATGGCCGGAGCTCAACGCGTCGGCCTGGACCCGCGCCAGTTCGGGCAGTGCACGTTCGACGTACGGTCGCATCCCGATCGGGTGCATACGACGCTCGAAGCATCCCCCGATATCCCAGATCTGCCCGACCAGACGTCGCCACTTGGGAAACCCGGCCAGGGCAAAGAGCAGAACCACCGAGACCCCTGCGATGACAACCAGCACAACTCCGAGCAGTCCAAACTCCGGGTACTCGGGCGGGTTCAGAGTCGGAGGGTCACTAGACCATGAGACCCGACTCAGCGAGGCTGTGACGAAGCCTATGGCGAGGCCAACAGTTCCGATTGCGAGGGGAAGGTCGAGGTGCTGGACGAAGGTGCCGGTCCGCAGCGACGTCCGCGTCTGCTGCTTGAGGTGCGGGTCGACATCGTCGGGAAGGCTGGCCATGACCGAGGCTTCGTGTCGGGCCGGTCTTCGGTGCGAGATCACCCACCACGCTGCGAAGGCAGCGATCGTCAGCACGAAACCGCCTGCAAAAACGTCCAACACGGCAAAGGCGTCCATATCGTGCCAGGCCGGGTCGTCTCCCGTATCTGACCCGTAGGACACCATGACGACGGTCAATGCGATCCCGGCGAGGAACCCGTTGAGCACAAGCGCTGACATGAACGCCGTGCTCGCGGTCGGCAACAACGTAGCGCTCGTGTGCTCACGTCGCGCTCTGAGCAAACGGAGGCCGTCAACGACGAGCAAGCCGAAAAGCGCCGCAAACTGCAGTGCACCGACGACGATGATGGGAGTGTCCAGCGGGTTGACGCCGCTCGCGATCGGGCCATCCGTGGTGACAAACGCGACCAGGGCGGTGGCCAAGATCGCGACGACATGGACCACCGCAACAATCGACGGACCCTCCACGTCGGCTCGGCCGGTGGCGACCCCGAGCCCGATGAGACCCTGCCCAGACTCGTCGAGGCCGGTCCTGTCGGGGCCGGTCCTGTCGGGCCCGGACGTGTCTAGTCCAGGTTGGGCGGCCGGCGCGAGGGGACTCTGCAGCGGCGTGCCGTTCGACCTGCGGGCGACAGCGATCAGGGCGAGCGCGAGCGGAGCGACGATGGCACTCGCCCAGACGCTCGCAGCGGTCGCGGTGTCGAGGCCCAGGTACGCAGCGATCGCAAAGAGTGACGCGAACCCGACGCCCATCGCCCAGCGTTGCGGGGGGCGCCGGTCATTCAGCAACAACACGGTGATCGACAGGGCGGTCACAAAACAGCCGGCTGTTGTCACCGCCCGTGCCGCATGGTCGATGGGCCACGAAAGGCTCAGGTGTGACGACATACCGGCGAATGCGGCGAACCAGAGCCACAACATCCAGTTGACCGTGCAGGCGACTGCGACGCTCCCGAGCAAGGCGTCAGAGGCGCGGTTCCAGCGACGTGACGTCTGCGTTCGGGAGCGTTCGCAGGTCCAACGCGCAACGTTGAGCATGGTGAACGGCAAGAGCAGCAGCCAGATCGCTTGCCAGCGGGAAGACGTCGTCAGGCCACTCCAGTGGTAGGCGTAACGCCGCGGCTCCGACTCGGATTGGTACCAGGCTGTTCGCCGGTCCCCCGATAGGCGACGGACCGGTACCGGTTCGGTGGTATCGCTCAGGATGTCCCCCGGTTCGGCGCCGCCGACTCCGTGCACGCGAACCTGCACGTGGCGTCCCGCGTTCCCGTCGGGATAGATGCGTCCGGCTTCCGCGGCAGAGCGAGCGGAGGCGTTGGAGGACGGCCCCGCGGACCCTGCCGTTGTGCTTGTGACTGACTTCGCTGTTTGTGGCACGTTCATTCGGCTGTGACCCTATCGGCTTCGGCGATGCCACCAGCCGGCCTCGCCGAGACCGGTGAGCCGCTAGCTTTGTCCTGCTGTTCTCGCTACGGCAGAGGGCCGTTCGTACGTTCTGACATCACAGCTAGGAATTCGCATCATGGACCTCTCCTCGTTGTTCTCGGTAACTGACCGTCGTGTGCTCGTGACAGGCGGATCAAGCGGCATAGGCCTGATGATCGCTGAAGGCTTTGTCCGCGCTGGGGCGGAGGTCATCATTGCGTCGCGGAAACAAGATGCCGTGCAACAAGAGACCGAACGACTCTCCCAGTTCGGCACCTGTCACGGCCTTGTCGCCGACCTGTCGAACGAAGACGGATGCCGCGCCCTCGCCGAGGCGGTCGGACCGATTGGCCCGATCAACGTCTTGGTCAACAACGCGGGCGCCACGTGGGGTGCGCCGATGGATCAGCACACCCACAATGTGTGGGAGCGGATCCTCGACTTGAACGTGGAGGCGCTTTTCCACATGACGCGCTTTCTGCGCGGTGATCTTGCAGGGATGGCTTCCAAGGAGCGCCCGAGTGCGGTGATCAACATTGGGTCGATCGACGGCATCCGAGTCCCCGAAATGCAGACCTACGCTTACTCGACCTCAAAAGCGGCGGTTCATCATTTGACCCGCCGGCTGGCAAAAGAGCTGGCCCATAGCCACATCACCGTCAACGCGATCGCACCTGGGCCCTTCCCCTCGCGAATGATGGCGGCGACGTTGGACGCCTTCCAGAACGAGATCGAAAAGGCGACGCCCCTCGGCCGCATCGGGGCGCCAGAAGACATGGCAGGACTCGCGATCTTGTTGGCGAGCACGGCAGGCTCGTACATCACAGGCGCAATCATCCCGGTAGACGGTGGGTTAGCGACCTGTTTGTAAACCTGGGCGGCGCTACCCGGGTCCTAGCCAACTGATGAGCGCGGCCCGATGCGTCGCGCCTGGCAATCAGACCAAGCGGGTAACCCGGCGGGCCTAGAACGTGAGCACGCCGCGAGCGAGGCGCCCTTCGTGCAGGTCGTCTAAGGCCACAGCAAAGTCCTCGACCGGGTAGGTCCGGGTGACGAGTTCGTCGAGGAGCAGCTTTCCTTGCTGGTACAGGCGGACGATCATCGGGAAGTCGTGATGCGGGTGCGCCGCGCCGTAGCGGCAACCCATAATCGTCTTGTCGTTGTAAAGGCCCGCGATCATGACCGACACCTCGGACCCGAACTTCGGAACGCCCAGGATCACACAGGTGCCGCCCCAATCGAGTGAGTCGATCGCTTGACGCACCAAGAACGGCGCTCCGACGCATTCAAAGGCGTAGTCGACGCCACCGCCCGAAAGCTCCTTGATGGCCTCGACGGTGTCCACATCGGGCCCTGCTAGGACGAAATCGGTGGCGCCGAACAGTGCCGCCAGGTCGACCTTATCGGGGTTCGCATCGACCGCGATGATCTGGGCGGCACCGACGAGGCGGGCGCCCTGGATGACGTTGAGGCCGATGCCGCCGACGCCAATAACCACGACTCGGGAGCCTGGCTCAACCCGTGCCCTATTGATGACGGCGCCGACGCCGGTGATGACGCCGCATCCGATCAGTGAGGCGACTTCGAGCGGGACTGAGGAATCGATCTTTACCGCCTGGCGCTCAGGGACGAGGGTCGATTCTGCAAAGGCGGCGGTGTTCGCGAACTGGAAGGCCTTGGTGCCGTCGACCGTGAACGGGCGCTTCAGCTTGCCCGCCGTTTCACGGCAATGCGTGGGTTTACCCATGTCACAAGGACCACAAGCGCCGCAGTTGCCGAGGGTCGACAAGACGACGTGGTCGCCGACGGCCAGTCGTGTGACTCCTTCGCCGACGGCTTCAACGACGCCTGCTCCCTCGTGGCCCAGCACGACAGGAGGCGGAAACGGGATGGTTCCGTTGATCACGCTGACGTCGGAATGGCATAGTCCTGCAGCTTTGATGCCGACTCGAACCTCGCCGGGGCCAATGTCGCGCATCTCTACATCGGTGCGAAGTTGGGCGGTTTTTCCGTCGAATACGATTCCGCGCACGGCGTCGAACCTTTCGAGTGCTGGTTTGTGACCGGCGGCACGACACTTTCGTGAGCCGCCATGGGACGTGGTGGCCGGTTTAGCCGGGCCAGACGATCGACTGCGTTTCGGAGTAGGCGTGCAGGCCGAAGGAGCCGCCGTCACGACCGACACCACTTTGTCGGAAGCCACCAAAGGGGGCTTCGTGATTGCGTTGTAGCGAGTTGATGCCAACCGTGCCGCTGCGAAGCTGGCGGGCAACCCGCATCGCTCGACTGGTGTCCTCGCCGAACACATAGTCATAGAGGCCGAAGTCGCTTGCGTTGGCGAGCGCAACCACCTCGTCCTCGTCGTCGAAGGGGACGACCGACACCACTGGGCCGAAGACCTCTTCTCGAACGACGCGCATATCAGGCGTGCAATCGGCGATCAGTGTTGGGTTGACAAAGAATCCGGTGTCGAACTCGGTTGGGCGGTCCCCGCCAACCACAATGCGGCCGCCCTCATCTCGCGTGTCGGCAAAGAAGCTCTCGATACGGCCTCGGTGCACGCCGCTGATGACCGGTCCGACAAGGGTCCGGTCATCGGTCGGGTCGCCAACCTTCAAATAGCTCGCAGCCTTCTCAAGGCCGCCGATGAGGTGGGCGTAAATGTCTTTGTGGGCAAAGACGCGTGTGGGTGCGGTGCAGATCTGACCTGAGTGAAAACCCCACACCGACGTGATGCCGCCGATCGCCTTTTTGAGATCCGCGTCATCAAAGACGATGCATGCACCCTTGCCGCCCAGTTCCATCAGTTGGCGCTTCATGGAAGCGCCGCACACCGCTCCGATCTGCTGGCCAACCGCGGTAGAGCCGGTGAATGACACCATGTCGACTTCGGGGGCCTCAACCACCGCTTGGGAGGGTTCGATTGCCGCGCCGGTGATGACGTTGACGACACCGGGTGGAAAACCGACCTCGTCGAGAATCTCTACGAGGCGGATCACGCCTAGAGGGTCTTGAGGTGCTGGTTTGACGATCACGCAATTGCCCATTGCGAGGGCAGGTCCGATCTTTCCGGCCATGTTGACCATCGGAAAGTTGTACGACGTGATGCACGTAACCACGCCGACGGGGACGCGGCGGGCGACAGCCCCCATGATGCCTCCCGGCGCCAAGGGGGTCGAGGGCATCACGGTCGGCTCAATCGCCTGTTCCGTCGGCTCCTGGGTGCCTTTGGCATACCGTCGGAGCCGTGCCGCGGCCTGAGGTACCTGAAGGTTACGGGCGACTTTCATGAGCGCACCCGTCTCGGCCTGAACGGTCGGGACGATGTCGGGCGTCAATTCGTCGAGTCGCTTCGCGGCTTTGTTGAGCAGTTCCGCTCGCTGGGACGGGCGTGTCCGCGACCAGCTGTCGAACGCCTCCGCGGCAGCCGCCGTGGCGGCTAACGCTTGGTCTCTTGAGGCTTCTGGAGCCCGACCGACCACCTGCTCGGTCGCGGGATTCACTACGTCGTAGGTGCCATTGTCTCCGGCAACCCACTGGCCGCCGATCAGCAGCTTGTACTCGCGAAGGTCATTCATCGCCCCTACTTCCCGCCCCATCGGAGCTGATCTTGATCGTCGGTGGCCATACGCGGCTCAGCCCGTGCGCGACGACTCACACTTCCTCAATAACGCGGCGGCATCGGCCGCGGTCAGACCGCCAACTACGAAAGCGAGTCCAATGCGGCGTCGTAGTTCGGCTCTTGGGTGATGTCTGAGACCAGTTCGGTGTGCGCAACGTTGCCATCGGCATCGACGGTGATCACGGCGCGTGCCATCAGCCCGGAAAGGGGTCCGTCGACCATCAAGAGCCCGTAGTCCTGTCCAAACCCCGGGCTGCGAAACGTCGACGCGGTCACCACGTTCTCGATACCTTCGGCCCCGCAGAACCGCCCGAGAGCGAAGGGAAGATCGGCCGAGATGCAGATCACTTTGGTGTTCTCGAGGTTGGCCGCCTTCTGGTTGAACGTGCGCACCGATGTGGCGCAAACCGGTGTGTCGATGCTCGGAAACACGTTGAGAACGACCTTGCTACCCGCATACGCGCTGAGGTCGACTGCGCTCAGGTCTTGGGCGGTCAAAGAAAAGGCGGGCGCCTGCGAACCCGCGGACGGAAGGTCGCCGCTCGTATGAACCTCATTGCCGCGCAAAGCTGTCGTTGCCATCTCAGGTGGGTCCTCTCGTCGGTGATGGATAAGCCATTTGAACCAACGTTCAAATGGCGGAGGCGAAGGTTACCGGACCCGCGCGACCGAGGTGATCGAAAACGCTGGGGTCGACTTGTGCGCGCCATCGTAGACCCCGCACGCCGGGATCAAATCCACACCCGTTTTCTCCACCGTGACGACGACTTCAGAAGTGGGGTTGGTCACGACGACCTCAAAGGTTGTGTGACCGATCTGGCGGGAATGAACCGTCCGTTCGCTCACATCCCAGTG
>CXWK01000144.1_pt3 | contig 18201 bp, 18 predicted proteins | sample 590851 | NCBI WGS metagenome assembly CXWK01 (sample SAMEA3498364, study PRJEB10139) | wastewater metagenome | biome: wastewater treatment plant; material: activated sludge | place: Denmark | collected 2014-08-01 | reverse complement strand
CGGTGATCGGGATGCGCTAGTTCAATGAGCATGCGTGCCCGTTCGTTGACCGTCCGGCCGCGCAGTCTGGCGACGCCAAACTCGGTCACGATGTGGTCGACCGTGTTCTTTGTGGTGGTGACGACCGAACCTTGCGGAAGGGTGGGAACGATGCGCGAAATGGTGCCGGACTTTGCCGTCGACGGGACGACGATGAACGCTTTTCCTCCGTCGGACAGCATCGCTCCTTGGGCGAAATCGGCCTGGCCTCCTGACGACGACCAGTAGGCGCCGTTCATTGTCTCTGAAGCGCATTGCCCCAACAGATCGACTGCGATCGTCGCGTTGATCGAGATGAAGCCGGGCTCGCCAGCGATNNTCTTCGGTGCCGAGCGCGAAGGTGCCGACCGCCTTGGTGCGACCGAGCTTTTTGCGCACCCCGTTTGCAACCCCAGAGTCGATAAGGCCGACGATGCCATCGGAGATGAGCTCGGAATGGATCCCCAGGTCTTCGTGGTCTCGCAACGCCGAAAGAAGCGCGTTGGGTGTGCCGCCGATGCCGACCTGCAGCGTTGATCCATTGGGAATCATCGGTGCGATATGGCCGGCAATGAGGTGATCAACCGGTGACGGTTCGACGTTCTCGATGGTTGTGAGCGGAGAATCGTTTCGGCACCACCCCTCGACCTGGGTGATGTGGAGCTGGTTGCGCCCGAACGTCTGGGGCATGTTGGCGTTTACTTCGAGAAAGAAGCGTCCCCGTCCGATGAATGACGCGACGTAGTCGGCATTCGTCCCGAGCGAGAAGTAGCCGTGACGGTCCGGTGTCGAGGCCTGAGCGATGATCAGCGTGTCGGGGCAGGTGATCTGCAGGAGGCTGGCGACGTGGCTGAAGTGGTTGGGAACCAGGTCGATAGTGCCTTCTGCGAAGTGTTTCCGGGTTGCCGCCGATAGAAAGTACGAGACGTGTCGGAGGTCGTCACCGTAACGGCCATCCATGTAGCCGCGGTCCTTCGCTGCGTGCATTTGGTGCACGCGCACACCGCTGAGCTGGCCATCTGCGGCGGCCGTTTCGATCACGTCGAGTAGCGCTACCGGCTCACCGGCGGCGAGCGGCACGATGAGGGACGTACCGGGCCGAATGTGTTCGAGCACCGCCTCGGGGTCGCTGTATCGAGATCTGAGTTGTCCTGAAATCACGGCCATATCCCACCACTCTCAGGCCAGCAGCCCGTAAGTCGGCGGGTGAATTGTCGGTGAACGCCCGCTGCCAGCAATCCGAATGGTCCAGGGCCGGAGCGGTGCGCGTGAGATCACCACCCTGTGAATCTCGCACCGCGCCCAGCGTTGGTGGTGGTACGCCGCAGCAAACCGCTAGAACGGCTCAGAAACGAACGACCACCACGTGACCGTCAGATCGCGATCGGTCGCGGCAGGGTTGTACCCGACTCCCAATGGTCGATCAGCAGGTGCGCGATATCAAAGCCCAACCGGCGTGCGTGCATGAGGAACGCGTCACCGGTGTCGACCTCGAATGCGTACGGTTCTCGCCCAAGGAGCCACAACCCCGTCCGATCAGGGCTACCTACTAATGCCATCGAGTAGTCCTCAGCGAGGTCAATGACCCAGTAGTTGCCTTCGTCGGGCACCGCATCGAAGCCGGAGCGGCCAGCGAAATGCATCTTGAAGCGGGCGTGGGAGTCCTCAGCGCCCTTGGCGAGCGTCGCTTTGCCACGCAAGTAGCGCTCGCCGTCCCGCTCTCGGTAGACGCTGTTGCGGACCAACATGCCACCGTCGCCGGACAGGCGGTATTCGATGATGGCCAGACTGTCGTCTGGCTGTAGCGGCGAGGGAAGACGAGCGAGCTCGAACCATCTGCCGGCGTACTGATACAGGTCGACATAGTCGACGGTTGGAAGAGGCTGCTCGACGACCTTTGGCGTCGCTACAGCGCGATGCCGGGCGAGTGAAACGTCGGGATGAATTCGAGGAGACCGAGGGAGGAATGCGTGTTGCTTGTGTGCCATGTGCGGAACCGTAGGTGCTGGCCCCCTCCCGTCGTCTCGGTCTTCAGCATTGTTGACGGCACGGCTCTGTGTGGTTGGCAATGCCGCTGAGCTGGACCTATTGACTCAAACATAACCACGACGGTGCGTTACCACCCGCCAAACGCAACATGGCTCCCTCAAGGTTGGGCACCCACCGAACCGCTCCCGCGACATCGACTTCTGCGAGACCGGCATCTCGAATGTTGACTGCGGCCAGGCTGACCACCGAGCCTCGTTCGTCAAACCTCTGCCACTGGCGAAGGGGACGCGTTCTTCCACCCGCCATATCCCCCGAGGATGTCAGAGACGTCCTCAAAGCCCGCTTCGCGCAGGACCGACGCTGCAACCGACGATCGGTACCCGCCCGCGCAAAACACGACCGTGGGAGCCCTCGGGTCCAGCTCGTCGAGGCGCTTGGTCAGCTGACCGACCGGCAACGACGCGGCGCCCTCGATTGTGCCCAAGCCGTACTCCCCCGGATTTCTGACGTCGACAACTTGCAACTCCATGTCAGCGCGCAGCGCATTCAATGCCGTAGCTGTGAGGCGAGACGCCTGCCGCACTCGATCGGGCGCCGCGGCCATCACCGCTTCGGGGTCATCGAGATAGCCAACGACTCGGTCAAAGCCGATTCGGGCGAGGCGGATCTTGGCTTCGGTCTCGAACCCTGGACAGACGATCAAGATGATGTCGCGGTCGCTCGGCACTACCGATCCGGCGAACTCCGCGTATCGCCCACCCAGTCCGACGTTGACCGAACCAACCAGGTGGCCTCGACCGAACTCATCGGGATCTCGCCCGTCGAGAAGCAGCGCGCCGTCGGCGACTGCCGCGTCCACCTGGTCCAGGGTGAGTGCAGGGGGCGCTTCAGTTTCGTCCAGTAGATCCCGGGACCGGCGATTGAGGATCGCGTCGTGAAGAAAGTAGTCAGGCGCAGGCGGCTGGCCTTCCGTCACCAACTCGACGAATGTCTCGCGATCAGGCGCCAGCAACGCATAGTTCGACCGCAATTGCTCGCCGATGGTCGAGCTCGTTTCGGTGGACAAGTTCTTGCCGCATGCCGATCCGGCGCCGTGGGCGGGATAGACCCGGGTCGCTGGCGGGAGGGTCATGATCTTGGTGTGGAGACTGTCGTAGAGCGCATTGGCAAGTTCGTCGCGGGTGAAGCCGATCGCAGAGAGAAGGTCAGGCCGACCGACGTCACCGATGAACAGCGTGTCTCCGGTGAGTACCCCGAACGGGATGTCGTCGTCTGCGTGTTCCCAGATCACGATGCAGACGGATTCGGGAGTGTGGCCTGGGGTATGCAGCACGTTCAGCACGACGTCGCCCAAGACAATCCGTTCGCCGTCGACGAGTTTGCGCGATGGAAACTCAGTATCTGCCACAGAGGAATACGCAATCTCGGCGCCGGTCGCCGCGGCGAGCTCCAAATGCCCTGAGAGAAAGTCGGCATGGAAATGCGTCTCGATGACCAGGTCGATGTTCAGTCCAAACCGGTCGGCGTCTGCAACGTACTCGTCAATGTCTCGGCGCGGGTCGACCACGACCGCTCGTCCGGTCGTCTCGTCCCCGATGAGGTAGGACGCCTGGGACAAGCAATCGAGGTAGTACTGCACAAATTTCATGACGATCCGTTCTTCTTGAAAAATGCCGCCTATCGCGCGTGGGTCAAGGCCGTCTGTCATGTCGTCGCAGGCACGGCGAGGCTCGCCCCTTCGGCAAAGCCTTCGGCCGGCCACCGAGTGTTCCGAGCTAGTTCCTGTACGCCATCATGCCGCCTGACAGGTTGACGACGTCTGCGTAGCCAGCTTTGCAGAGCATCTTTGCTGCTCGCGAGCTGCGTGCACCGCTGCGGCAGACGACCAGGACGGTGCGGTCTCGGTCGATCTCGCCCATCCGCGACGCGAGCTCTGCGACGGGAATGTTCTTGGCTCCTGGCAGCATTCCGGAACGAACCTCTTCCGACGTACGCACGTCGATGATCTGGCCGTGCTCGCCTTTTGCCGTCTTGTAGTCGTTGACGGGATGCGAACGGGGCTTCCCCGCGGCTGAGCCGCGGCCGAAAAGCTTCACAATGTTCTCCTACTCGTTCGTGAACTTCCACCGCTCCACGATGATCGCAACGTCGGACGTCGCGGAAGCGACGGAGCGCCGGTGCGCCGGAGCCCCGGAGCGCCGCCAGGCCGATGTAGCCGGTCGGGGAACCGCTAGGAGTCGATTGTACGGACATTTGTCCGGCCATTTCAAGGGAAGCCGGGAACCTGCGGGCATCGAGCGGGAAATCACTTTGGGCGCCGGTGGTGGTAGAACGAGATGCCATGAAGAGCGTTCCGCAGCCCCCGGCCCACAAACGCGGGTCGAACACAACGACAGGTGGAGAGGCCGCCCGCCACCAAACCGCTCTTTCCGAGACCACAGGCAGCGGGCCCACGGTCCCAATGCCTGTGGCGACAAGACCTCAGGCGATGCGGGCCGGGCTACGGCGTCCGTTGGCCGTCTCGCTGCTGGTGGCGGCGACTCTTTTGGCGGGGTGTAGCAACGCCGAGCCAGACGTCGCCTCAGACTCGGCCCCCTCCAGTTCGTCGACGATCCTTGGCGGGTCCACATCAGTAACCGCGTCGACCGCACCTCGGGAGGCCAACGATTCGGCCGAGTCTGACCTGGCCTGGAAAACCGCGTTCTGTGCCGAGTTCACCTCACCGCCTGCGACGCCGACAACGACGACAGCGGATCCCGATCAGGAGATGGTCGACGGCTTCCGAAGAATCCTCACGGCAGCCGACGGCACCGGCGACGAACCCCCAAAGCGTGTCGCCGATCAGGTCGCTGCTGTGCGGGCAGCGCTGGAATCCGATAACCCCACCGACGAACTCTCGGAGCTCCTGACCCCGGACTTTCTGTCCGACGTCCTCGGCTACTGCAACGAGCTAACCCCTGAGGATCTGGAAGCCGAGCCCCGGTTCACCGTCAGTCCGCTCCCTGTCGGCTACCGCATCTGCGGCGTCATTGACACGCCCGAAGTTGCCAAACAAATGGAGCTCTACCCCGACGACACGCCGACCATGTTCCAGGACGTCAGCTTGTGGGGCAACCGGCCGCTCGACCCCCTTTCGGGCACCGTCGTCCGGATCATCTCGCCATCTGGGTCTTCCCTGGCGATCGACGCTGCAGCGACACCCGACGTCGAACTGAGCCCCCGAGACGAGCCGGACAAGTGGGACGCCATCATCGTGTTCCCCGACTCCCGGAGAGGGTCATCAACCGACGGCGGCACTTCCGACGGAGCTGGCGCGTCGACCAGAGAGCCCGGAGCCACGGACGCCGAACTGGAAGACGCCCAGATCACGCTCGAAATTTTCGGTGCGACCGAGTCTGAGGCAGAAGTCATCGCAGAGTCGCTGAGCTGGACGGGCGACGGGTGGGACCTGTCGACAGCCGATTTGGAGCTGCTCGTCGATATGAGCGGTCTGGCAATGTTTGGTTTCTTGCCGATGCTGTCAGTCACCGATGGAGCGTCGACTATCGGTGTCTTTACCCCGCGAATCACCTTCGATCAGGCCAAGTTGATGGCAGAACTCGACGGAACCGTCGTCTCGGGACGCGGCCAGGGCAAGGTCAAACAAACAACGATCGCAGGCCACCCGGCGCTTCAAGAAGAGAACGGCGAGGTCGCCATCGAGATCGACGGTGTCCTGCTGGCGGTCAGCAGCATCGGCGATAAACCGGCATCTGCCTCCGACATCCAGGCGGTCGCCGAAAACTTGCGAGCAGCTACAGCCGACGAATGGAACCAAGTAACCGGCAAGTTCCTCATCGGCGTTTGCCCGTGAAGTCGTCCTCCTCGTAAGCCCGGCCAGCTCAGCCTGAGTCAACAACTCGAACGGCAGCGTGGCGATCGCGTCGGGCCCGCCGTCGGGAGGACCCCGGATCCGCCGCCAACCTCTGGCTCCTAGCTCGCACCGCCTCGGCGTTACGGGGCGCAGTCGATGGCCGTGCCGTCTTCGATGATCGGAACGATCACGTACGACGTCTCGACTTCGGCCGCATATTCACAGACCGTCATTGCCTCGGCGGCGGTCGTCTGCACGACGACCTCATCTGAGGTGATGTAGCCCTCCGCATCGGGTCCGACCAAGTCGATGATCTGAGTCAACGTCTCCTCGTCCCCTCCTGGAGGAACTGCCGTCCCGGCGGCATAGTCGGCGATCGTGATCGATCCTTCTTGACTGGGCACTCCGACCGTGCCCATCGTCGTCGAGCTCCCAGCCATCTGATCTTCTGCCATCAGGTCCTCGGCAGCCGCTTCTTCTTCGAGGGCAGCCTCATTTTCGGCTTCGTCGAGTTCGGCGGTTTCGATCGCGTCGTCCGCCGCCTCCATTTCGTCAACGGACATGGTCGACGTGCTGCTGTTCGAATCATCAGCATCGGAGTCGTCTGAGTCGCTGCAGGCACCCAGCATGAGCGCTCCCACGAGGAATGCCGATCCCGCGAGCCGAGCTGTGCCGGCAGTAGATGTGAGTCGAATGCGCATCGCAACCTCCAAGTTGCCCGCCGCGTCGATCGGTTGGCGGATCTTGTCGTTCGAGTGAAGCGATCGAAGGTACCGGGCGATCTCGTCCCGCCGGGGCGGGTGACTGAACGTTGACCGCCAGCAAAGCGGCTAGCAGCGCTAAAAGCTGCTGAGGCATCCCAATCTTCGGGCACACCCAGAACAGCGCATCGGGCGGGCCGGAGAGACACGACAGACCGGCTCAACTCACAGTTCTTTGAAGAAGTAGAACGCCTTGTCGTTGGTGCTCGGATCGGTGTCTATGAATCCGTGGCGACGGTAAAAGCGTGCCGCGTCGAAATCGCTTTCGTCGACGTTGATCTCGACCGAATCGACGCCCCGGAGCGCACACTCATCCATACCGCGGCGAAGCACCGCACTGCCGATCCCCCGCCCACGAAGTGTTGGTACCACGTACATTTCGTCGAGCGTTGCGACGGCCCCGTCGTACCACACCGACGGCCGCAATGTGACCAGGGCCACCGAGACAGCGGGCGCTCCAGCCACCACGGCGAACACTGCGGGGCCGCCCAACAAGCAGCGAAGGCGTGCGGCGAGAACCGCGACACCCGGCGACTCGGTCTCGAACTCGATGTTGAAGTCGTCAAGCAAACCGGCGATGACTTCTGCGTCGTCGACCGATGCAACCTTGGTCTCGAACTCAGGCACCGTGCCACTCCCACCGTCAGGGACAGGCCGGCAGAGTACCGATTTGAGGCGACAAGGTGCCAGATTCCCGCGGCGGCCAAAGGTCCTGACGTCCTTAGGTCCCTCAAATCATTGGCCGCTCGCACCGGGAGTGAAGGCATCAGGAAATTCACAAGATGGCAGAGCCTGTACCATCACGCCCAAGGAGCCTCCGTCGTCGGATGCTTCATGGGGGGAACGCAATCATGCAATCGTCGACTGGCTTGCCAATCGAGGACGTATGGCCGCCGGGGCGCTTCCTGCTCATGACCAGCTCCGGCGTGAGCATGCCGCCCGCAACTCCATCTGGTCGCCTACGCGACGACCTCAGGTTGGCGTGGCTTGCAGGCGACTACCGACGGCGGGCTTCGTTCCCAGCCAAGGCGATTCCGGAACTCGCCGCCGCCGGGCGAACGAAGTATGCGTCTCACCCAGGTGCCTTCGGGCTCGACGGCGTGCAAATATCTCCGCTTCCGGACGTCACAGCCGAACTTCCTGACAAGCAAGTTGTATTCACAAACGCTCCACGCCTTATTGCGCCTGGGCCGACCGGCTTCACCATCCGGGACCGAAGCGGAACGGCACGGCAGCTCTCGGCAGAAGCATTTCTCTTGCTTCTCAGATCGCGTCGTTCGGTGCGAGTCGACAAACTCCGGGCGGCAATCCCTCATGACGGTCAACACCTCATCGACCAACTCTTCGCCACGGGGTTGCTGCTGAACGACGCCGATTACGCACAAACAAGCAGCAGCAACCGAAGTCGAGACCACCGCAAACACATCAACCAGGCCATCTCCTCACCGACGGACGTCTTTCAGCGGGCTCGGAAAACCGGCGGCCTCCCCGTTCTGATACCGCTAACAGCCAACTCAATGGAAGGTTTCGCCCACGCTCCCCTAGCGCTCGCGTTCATGAAAGCCCAGGTGAATACCCGCTTCGACCACGACGAATCATTTGCCGAGTGGGCAGCGTTCGATTCGCGAGCGATACCCGAGCAAAGCGACCGAAACTTGATGAGCGTGTGGCTCTTCAGCACATACGTTTGGTCTCATCAGATCAATCGTTCACTGACGGCATCCGTCAGAGCTCACTATCCGAATGCCCTGATCGTGCACGGCGGGCCAGACGTGCCGAGCTACCCCGACGAGCTTCGCGACTACATGCGGGACTGTCCGGGAGTCGACGTGTGCGTTCATGGAGAAGGAGAAGAAACCCTTCTCGACATCGTGAGTCGCCTGCTAGATGGAGCGCCGACCGATCGGGAATCTGCTGTCGGTCTCCTTGAAGGAACTCGAGGCGCGACGGTTCGCCGCGGAGATGGAAGCCACCACCAGCAGCCAGCTCGAGACAGGATTGCCGACCTCGACTCCCTTGCCTCGCCGTTTCTTAGCGGCGCGCTGGACCAAATAATCGCGGCCAGCGAACACAATGGATTGATGGAAACCACCAGAGGTTGTCCGTATGGCTGCACGTTCTGCGACTGGGGCAGTGCGACCCGAACTCGAATTCGAAAGTTCTCGCTGGACCGCGTGAAGGCTGAAATCGACTGGCATGTTGAGCACCAATTCCGCACCCTCCACCTTGCCGATGCCAACTTTGGCATCCTTCCGCGCGATGTCGAAATTGCAGAATACCTTGTGGCAGCCAAGCAGAAGTACAACTTCCCTCGAAGCTTCTATTCTTCGTGGGCAAAGAACGCCGACCTGCGCGTTCCCGACATCCTGAGACTCCTCGCACGTAGCGGTATGGTCAGCTTTGGCGATGCAGCGATTCAAACCACCGACAGCAATGTTCTTGCAGCCGTAGAGCGCAAGAACATCCCCGTAGATCGGTACCGAACCTTAATTGGCCTTTATGAAGAAGAAGGGTTGACCGTTTACACGGACCTCATTTGGGGTCTCCCCGGTTCAACGGTCGAAACTTGGACGAAAGACCTCCAGTGGGTCACCGACCTCGACCTACGAGCAAACGTCAATCGGATCGAATTGCTCACTAACAGTCCGATGAACTCGCCTGCGTCCCGAGCGCTTTACCAGCTAAAGACGACACGGACGCGCCCTCGCCTCATCACCTCTTCCACCACTTTCGACGAACATGACCTCGAGATGATGCTCGGCATGGCGTCGGCCTTTATTGGACTTATCCAACGACCCATTGGAAGGTATTGGCTCAGATATATTCGACACGAGACCGGTAAACTTGAAACAGAAATGCTGGCCCTTCTCATTCATGACGCAGAACGGCTCACACCGCGTTACCCGACCTTAATGTGGGCAGCACAGGCCCTGGGTTATTGGGCTGTTCCGCCCATCAGCTGGGACGTTCTAATCAGCGAGATGAAAGAGTTCTCCGTGTCGGAACTTGGATTATCCGATGACTCGGCGTTAAGCGCTGTACTAGACGCGCAAGACCTTTTCATCGGACGTGAATGGGCGACATACCCCAGAAGCATCGCACTTTCACATGACGTCGTAGCCTGGTATCGGGCAACCTCTCGAGCGCTGAAAGACAACCTAGCTCTTGACCAGGTTCCGAGACTGCGCAGCTTTGGATCGTCTACGTTCACAGTTGACGATCCAAATGACGTGGCCAACGAGATCGCAACACCTGTGCTGGTCTCCTCGACGATCAAGCACTCTTACCAAGCAATGTTCAACTACTGGGAGCTGTCGTCACCGATCTCGAGGGCGTCGATCTCGGCCGATGTGCTCGACCGCTGAGCTCTGACGCTCGTTATTAGTGGCGTCCGTCACTTAGCGGCACGTGGCGGGCGAGAAACTCGAGCTGATCAGCGACGTTGCGTTCAAAATCTTCGCCGACGTAGATGTCGAAGTGGCCGGCGTCGTACCGGATGATCTCGCCTCTCGGGGCGCGTTTGGCGTGCCGCAAGGTCGCCTCCGACGGTGCGACGTTGTCGAGTTCGCACACGACAAAGAGGATCGGGCACGACACCTTCGACGTTTGCCTACCGGGCCAATAGCGGGCCAGGTTGAGGGCGAAACGGGCCGCAACGTCAGCTCTGATGTCAGCGCCTTCGGGGACGAGCGCTAGCACTCCCTCCACCGAATCGGGCTGGTTCATAAGCGCGGTCGTCCCCGGAGGTCCAAAGGTGGCGACCATCACTGGCGGACGGCCAAGGCGCGACCCGACGACGTCGCGAACCGCGAGGGCGGTGATCTTGGCCGAGGTCATCAACGACGACGTCCGCGCCGACGCGATGCCGTCGGTGAATGGGCACTGCGAGATGACCGCAGCAAGGCCAGTGTCCCGGGCGGCAGTCGTGATCACGTGTCCCCCACCAAACGATGTACCCCACGCCACGACACGGTCCGGATCTACCCAGTCGATCGTCCGGGCCGAGGCAATCGCGGCTTCCCAGTCTTCGAGCTGCTTGCCGATGTCGAGCAGTTGGCGAGGTTCGCCTTCGCTATCCCCAAAATGCCGGTAGTCAAAGACCAGGCAGCCGTAGCCAGCCGCGGCGAAACGCTCGGCGAACGCATCGAGGCGCATCTGACGCACGGCGCCTAAACCGTGACCCATGACGATCATCGGAACCGTGGCCCTGCGCGCTCGCTCCGGCAAGTAGAGCCAGGCCGCGCAAGACTCGCCACCAGAGTCGAAGGTCACGTCGGTCCGCATCATGTGCGCCATACTGGCCCACCACTTGAGAAACGCGCACGTCTACCTTTCCAGGCCAAGCCCAACGGTCCCGGCCGAGTTCTTAAATGCGGAGAGGCGCCTGTTTCGTCGACCAGCGCTCCCCGTCCGTGTCGCGCCCGCGAGGTCGAGCAACGCCGCCCGCCGCTGCCCGAACGTCTAAGCCCCCTCGGCTGGCGCTTCGAACTATCCGAGCAACCGGCGCGGCGTGCGGATCACCAGGGTGTCAACTCCGTGTCCAATGTCGATCATCTCTGACGGCTTTCAGGGATCCACATCTACCCTGAGAGCAATATTCGCTCTGAAAGGTGCTGCTGCCGCGGAGCGGCGCCCCTTCAGATCACAGCGACCAGGAGGAACCGGCGTGCCCCCACCGAGCGCGACTGCGGTTGCGGCCCAGTACGAAGCCGATGTGAAGTCGATCGGCGCCTTGCGGGGTTCCGCCAAGGGGCGCCGCAACATCACCAAACGACTCGAAGCGATCGGCACGCTCGGCATCTTGGCCGGCGAACGCTGCCTGGACGTTGGGTGCGCGACCGGCGATTACACCGAAGAGATCGCCCGTAACTTCGAACGCGTCGACGCCATCGACGTGGAGCGGAATCGGCTAGACGTGTTCCGCCAGGAGCGGCGGCTGCGCAATGTGGTCGTCGCCGAAATGTCGGTTTACTCGATGGATTTTGAGGATGGCACGTTTGACGCGGTCACCCTGATCGAGGTGCTCGAACACCTGGAACGGCCGGCCGACGCCCTCGCTCAGGTCTCCCGGGTGTTGCGCCCCGGCGGCCAACTGTTCATCACCACCCCCAACCGGCTGCGGCCATTCGAACAGCACGGGCTCAAGGTGCGCGGCAAGAAGCGCCCGGGGTACATGTTCCCTGGTCTGGTGTGGCTCTCGCCGCTCCATCGTCGAGTCTCTGACGCCACCGCGTTTCGTGCCCGTGAAATCGAAACGCTGGGCGCGAATGCCGGGCTCGGAGGTTTCACCTTCACCCGGATCATGCCGCCGATGGACGTCAAAGGAAGCCCTACTTTGCGTCGAGTCTTCGATTGGGCGGAACGGACCCCGGCGCGAGTCTTCGGCCAGACCGTCATTGCTCGGATGGTCAAACCGCAGCGCTAATCGCCGGAGAAGTGCCCGGCTGCGCAAAAGCCTAAGGAGTTAGCCGGTAGCCCAATCTTGCGCTGCGGCCGCAAACGACCCGCAGGGCGTTCACAAGGTCGTTAGCTGCGCCACCAAGGCCTCGGGGTACTGATTCCGGTTCCACGAAGATGCCCAAGGCGCGATCGCGCTTCTGCCAGGACGCTGTCTTGCACCGACTTACACGCGACGACGGCTGTCAGAGCGACAGCAAGGCCGATGGCGGCGAGACACCGCTCGAACGTTCTGAGGCGACTCATCTTCGCTGACCCCGGCGAGGGGGAATATTGCTCGCGAGCATACCGCCCTACGCCTCGCCAATCTCGTGGCTTATCGACCGTCTGGCACGTAGTGTTTGCCGCCGCGCTGGCTGAGCACCCCACCTGCTTGGCGCCGCTCTGGCGAACTCCAATGGCGCAGTTTGCTACCCCCGTTCCACGATCAGCGAGGACGCACGATGGCTCACGAAACCCTCATTACGGCAGACCCATCGGTCCCGGCCATCCGGGTCGTCCGAGAGTTCGATGCGCCGGTCGACGCGTTGTTCAACGCCCACGCAGATCCGGCGATCTTTGGCAACTGGATCGGTCCGGACCGTCTGACCAACAGGATCGACGTGTGGGACTTCCGCACCGGGGGCGCCTGGCGATTCCACCAAGACGATTCCGACGGAAATTCCTATGAGTTTTTCGGCAACTTTCACGAGGTCCGCCCCGATGAGTTGATCGTGCAGACATTCACGTTCGTCGGCTTTCCCGACGGCGTCGCCCTCGAAAAGTTGCACTTCATCGCAGTCGCCGACGGCCGCTCAAGGCTCGAAACCATGTCGCTGACCGACAGCTTCGAAGACCGTGACGGCATGCTCGCTAGCGGTATGGAATCGGGAATCGTCGAGGGCTACCGCAAGCTGGACTCGCTACTCACCGACGGCTGACCCGCCAGCTCTGACCCAGCCCGAGCCTCAGCCAAGAGCCCGCTGCGCCAAGAAGGTCCGACCCATTCCAGGCGGACGTTGCGCCAGCCTCAGCCCGCTAGGCCGTGATCCGGTACGGCAGCACCTTGTTGGTCTGCCACTGGTCGACGAGCAGCTTGTCCATATCAAACCCGAGCTCTTCGGCGCGATGGAGGTACGCCTCACCTCGGTGGGCGTCGAAATCGTGTGCCTCACGGGCCAGCAGCCACAAGGACTGCCGATCGGGTGTGCCGACCAACGCCATCGAGTAGTCATCAGCGAGTTCGATAACCCAGTAGTTGCCCTCAGCTGGTGCCGGGTTGAGCTTCACGATCCCGCCGAACTGCACTTTGAGCCTGGCATGGCTCATCTCGGCACCTTCGGCGACGGTAGCGGTCCCGTCGATGTCGTGTTGCTTTGAGCCGTCTTTGTAGTTGGTGTTGTGGACGCCCACCGATCCGTCTTCTTTCAGCGTGTACTCCGCCGTGCTGAGCGTGTCGTCTGGCTGGAAGATCAGGGGGAGACGGGCAAGCTCGTACCAGAGGCCCGCGTACTTCGCCAGGTCCACTTTCGGCACGGTCGGCAGGGGTTGATGATCGTTGCCGCTGATCGCGCTCTTGACGCGCTGAGCAACGCCGTGGGCGACTTGGCGAACGGTACCGAGCGGGTCTCCACTAATGAGTTCTGTCATTTCCGCAAGTTAGGCCTGGCCGCTTTGCGGCGCCGTCAGGCCGGGAAGTCTTCAAGCGCCGTTGCCTGCTCATTGATGTGGATCGACGCCGACCAAAGCGACGGCGCGTTCGGCCTGCCACACACAGCTGTAACCGTTCCGACCAGGCCAATCCTCTCGAACCACGGCGTCACGCCGAGGGCTTCCACAACCAATACTCGTCGACCACCTTGCCGTTTGCCCCGTAACCCGAACCCCAACGGATACCTCCGAAGGCAAAACCGTAGGGACCAACGCCCGTGGCAGCCCACCAAGGACTTTCGTCTGCGGGGACGGGGCCGCCGAACCGTTCGCCGTCGATCGGCGGGACAGGCCGCCACTCGCCGCTCGCGGTGTCGAGATACCAAGTATCTGAAGCGCTGAGGAGCAGTTCGGTGCCTGTCGTCGCTCCGGCATAGATCGGCGCCAACTCCTCACTATCGTCAGTGTCGTTTGCATCGGGCAGCGGGACCCACTCCTGCCGGTCGGTATCGAAGACTCCGCCATAGGGGATGCACTCGCCATAACCGTTGACGTCGCCACCATCCGAACAGCCCAATATTGGAAAGATGATCTGCGACCCCGCCACGATCGAATCCCATCCACCCAAAACTGGACCTTCGGCAAGCTCCTCCCACCGGTCGCCCGCGAGGCGAGCCGTCAGGAGCGCCGCCGGGCCGCTGGCTCCCCCCGGCGAGGGAGTGATCAGCTTGCCGAACCGGTACAGGTCTGAGCCATCCCACACGACTTGGCGATCGAACAGGTTTCCCGACGGGTCGTCAGGTAGGCGCTGCCAACGTGAGCCTTCGGGGTAGTACAGCCAATCTGCCCGCCGACCCGATTCGGCGCTCTGGGGGTAGACGACCAGAGCATCATCGGTCGCCGCGAGCATGTCGCCGACCTTCGGTTCAGGCAGGTCCACCACCGTCCATGAATCCCCGGCGATGTCGTAGGCCAGCAGGAGCGACTCGTCGTCCGTGTCGAACGTCATGATGAACAGCTTGCCGCCCACAACAGCTGGAATGCCCGACCAGATCGGTTCGGGTGACTCAGCGATCGACCGCCACGACCGGGTCGACGGGTTGAAGGCTGCGCCATCGGTGAAACCCACAAGTGGTTCGGGTGTGACGCAGCTTGCCGTCGGCGGGCAACGGAAATCGTTCCCGCCGACCATCAGAATCTCTTTGCCGGTCCATGCCACAACGGACACTTGACGCCAACTGAGCGGCGAAGCGGGCAGGCGTTCCCATTCGCCGTTCGTAAAGCCGCCGGAAGCTACCGTCGTCTGGTTGGCCGCCGTCGTGGATGACGCCGCGCTTTTCTCGGTCGGCTCGGTAGACGATTCAGCAGACGATGATGTGGCGCCATCGGCCGGAGCAGATGTCGTCGACGTCGGCCCGTTCGCCGTATCGACAGACGTGTCGTCCGAAGAACAAGCGGCCAGAAGTGCCACACCCACCACAAGGATCGACACCGCCGCAAGGACCGCGCGGGGCCGCGTCCCGGGCCGCGCACCTAGCGGCGTGAATCTCCGAGCGGTCGGACCGTTCATCATCACTGTTCTCCGAATCAAAACCTCAAGGTCGTCAGTGGCGCGACGACCAGGCGAGGTGCCTGGTTCGTCCGGTGGCGGTTCCGGCGACATAGATAGTTCTCGTGTGGTCGAGAGGCTAACTGACCACCGCCACAACCGATGTCGCTGGTCGCCAGCGCCAGCGCCAACGCCCCGCATCCGTTCGGCTAGTGAACCGCTGCAGTGACGTTGACCGGAATCCCGGTGAGGGTGGCGTTACCCGATAACGGGTCGATATCGGTCGGTGGAACCAACGCGTTCATGTTGACACCGGCGTGCTCATTGGCGATCTTCAGCTCGGTCCCGGGGGCGTCGTGACCCCACCCGTGGGGCAGGCTTACCACTCCGACCATGGTTCGGTCCGTGACCTCTACCGACACTTCCAACTCTCCCACCGAACTCGCCACAAGGGCCGTGTCCCCATCGGTCATGCCCCACTCCGCGGCGTCGAGCGGGTTCACCCACAGGGTGCACCGATCCTTGCCCTTCACCAGACCCTTGACGTTGTGAAGCCACGAATTGTTCGACCGGACGTCACGCCGGCCGATCAGAACCGGAGAGTCAGCAGATGTGGCAAGGGTCTCGACGATCTCTTTGAGGCGCGCGACGAACTCGGGAGGCGCGGCCGCCACAGCACCGTCGGGTGTCTGTACAGCATTCGGCAACCTTGGTTGGAGGGGCCCAAGGTCGATGCCGTGCGGGTGAGCCTTGAGCTTGTCGAGCGTCAGACCGTCCGGCACCGCTCCGAACCGGTCGCCGTATCTTCCGGCCCGGACCATGACATCGAGCACTCGATCGGCTGGCGTGTCGCCGGTCACCATGGCCCGGAGGTCGTCGATCGGCCGTTCCCCCATCTCGGGCACCGCCGCTTGGCGAGCGCCGAGAACGGCGTCGAGTGTGAGTGCATGCATGACATCTACGTCCGCTTGGGCCCCCTGACCAGCGACGATCAACGCCAACTTCGCGAAGATGTCCTCTTCATGAGGGCCCTCAGCCACAAAGACCGCGGGTGAGTAGTTGGCGACGTTACGAACGGCCAGGTTGTAGAGAGCGAGGTCGTAATGGGTGCGTTCCAGTGAACTTGGCGGCGGAAGAATGACGTCTGCACAGCGCGATGTCTCGTTCAAAAAGATGTCGACCGACACCATGAACTCAAGTGAGTCAAAGGCCTGTTCCATCCTGGCCGTGTCGGGAAGTGACCGGGCGGGGTTGCCGCCGATGACGATCATTGCCCGGATCTGACCGTCGCCGGGCTCGAGGATTTCGTCGGGGAGCGTCACCGCCGGAAACTCTCGACGGACTTCCGGGTAGCCCTTCACCCGGCTCTGATGGCGGCCGATGCGAAAGCCACGTCCGCCGGGTTCTGCCCGGTCGATCCCGTGGACAGCGCTCGAAAACATCGCGCCGCCGGGGCGATCGAGCGATCCTGCCAGCAGGTTGCAGAGATCAACCAGCCATGACGCAACCGTCCCAGCGGTCGTCGTGTGGGTGCCGATCCGGCCATAGACCGCGCTGCGCTCGTTGTCGGCCAAACCGGTCGCTACCGACTTGGTGACGTCCGGCGAGATACCGCAGATCGACTCGGCGAACTCAGGGGTGAATCCGGCGAGTACATCGGCCAGTTCGTCCAAACCGGTGACGTACTCCGCCTGGTCGCCTAGCCGCTCCGCCGCTCCGTCGAGGAGCAGGCGTGCGACGGCTGCAAGCCAGATCGCGTCGGTCCCAGGACGGATCGCTATGTGCTGGTCGGCGAGGTCAGCGGTACGGGTCCGGCGAGGGTCGACGACCACCACACGGCCTCCCCGCGCCGAAATCGCCTTCAATCGGCCTGGCATATCGGGCGCCGTACAGACGCTCCCGTTCGATTCGACCGGATTGGCGCCGAGCATCAACAGATAGTCGGTGCGGTCGAGGTCTGGGACAGGGATGAGGTCGGGGTCCCCGAACATCATCCCGCAAGAGACGTGCTTGGGCATCTGATCGACGGTGGAAGCGCTGTAAATCTGGTTGGTGCCGAGCGCTTGGATCAGGGTGCGGCCGTAGATCGCATTCGCGTGGTTATGGGCATTCGGGTTGCCTACGTACAGGCCGATGGCGTTGCGGTTNNTCCCAGGTCGCCGGAACGTGCTTGCCGTCTCGTTTGATCATCGGCGTTCGCAAGCGATCCGGATCGTCGTGGATCTTGTGGAGCAGGGACCCCTTCGGACACAGAAACCCGCCCGAGAACACATCCTTCTCGTCGCCACGTATCAGGTCGACCCGGCCGTCGGTGACCCTAACTTTCAGGCCACACGTCGCCTCACACAGCGGGCAGGTCAAAAAGTGTTCGCCGTCCATGAACGTTCCTTCGGTCGCCGGGGTTTCTCAGACTGCCCCGAGTCGCCGACAGATGGCAAGCAGCCCCGTGGGACGCTCGATCCGGGACTGGGACGAGGACTGGAACCCCAGCTATGCGGGTCGGTCGCACCTACCCTGCCCGCTCGCTATCCGGCGCTCTCTTGATTGCGCGCCTTGGCACTCACCTTCCCGTCTCTGAAGAGGGACCAGACGCGGACGGCTTCCGCGCACGTCCAACGCCGCGGAGCCCGGGCACTCACGTCTTTCTCGGCTCGCAACACTGGTTTGGAGCCGGCGATGCAAGCGCGGCCCACAGGCGGTTGTGTTCCGCAGGCCATGCCCCCGACTCCCTCAAGCAGAGGCCGAAAAAGCCAGGCGTCTTAAGAAGCCAACTTCTGGTCTCGGCGATCGCGAGCGTCCGCATCCTTTACCGCAGCCGCCCCGAGAGCCAGGATCCTGAGATCGCCGACCGGAGTGCCGGTACCTCGGGAACACACCATAGAGATGGCCAAATCGCGAGACGGGTCCGCCCATGCCCCGGAACCGCCGAACCCAAAGTGCCCGAA
>CXWK01005591.1_pt1 | contig 18232 bp, 18 predicted proteins | sample 590851 | NCBI WGS metagenome assembly CXWK01 (sample SAMEA3498364, study PRJEB10139) | wastewater metagenome | biome: wastewater treatment plant; material: activated sludge | place: Denmark | collected 2014-08-01 | reverse complement strand
CCGCGGCCGGAGGGCTGGGCGCGGCTGGCCGACGTGGCCCGCCACGCCGTCCTACCCATCACGGTGCTCACTCTGGCCTACGTGCCGTCGGCCTACGCCATCATGCGTACTTCCATGCTGGGCGAAATCGGCGCCGACTACATCCGCACGGCGCGGGCCAAGGGCGTGCCGGAGCGGCTGGTGCTCTACCGCCACGCCCTGCGCAATGCGCTGCTGCCGGTCGTGACCCTGGTCGCCCTCGATCTGGGGCAACTGTTGGGCGGCGTCGTGCTCATCGAAACGGTATTCAACTACCGTGGGTTGGGCGACATGATGTTCGAGGCGGTGAAGAGCCGCGATTACCCCCTGCTTCAGGGCGGCTTCCTGCTGTTCACGTTGGGCATCCTGACCATCAACCTCATCGTTGACCTGGCCTATGAGCGGCTCGATCCGCGCGTGCGCCGCAGGGGGGGGGAATGAGCCAGGAGCTTCTCGACTCGACCGAATTCCGCGGTCTGCCGCGGCTCAACGGCGCGCCGTCAACCGGCAAGCCGCGCCTCTCACGACGGACGTACGACATCGTGGGGTTGGTGGGCGCGGGCCTGCTGCTGGGCTTGCTGCTGCTGGCCCTCTTCCCAGGGGCCATCGCGCCGTATGACCCGACGGAGACGGTGGGCCGGCCGTTCCTGCCGCCCAGCGCCGATCACCGTTTGGGAACAAACGACATCGGCCAGGACATTTTGAGCGAACTCATCTGGGGCGCGCGCGCGTCGCTGCTAACGGGGTTGACCGTCAGTCTGGTTTCGGTGGCCATCGGTGTGGTTGCCGGTCTGGTCAGCGGCTACTTCGCCAACGCGCTCAGCGCGGTCATCCTGATCCTGGTCGATCTCGTCCTCGTGCTGCCGTTCCTGCCTCTCGTCATCCTGTTGAGCGCCTATCTCGGCCCCAGCCAGCGCAACGTGATCCTCATCCTGATCCTGGTGTCGTGGGCCGTGCCGGCCCGGCTGATCCGCTCGCGTGTCCTGACGCTAACCGGCATCCCCTACGTCGAGGCGGCGCGCGCGCTCGGCAGCAGCGACTACCGGATCATTCGCCGCCACATCTGGCCGGCGGTGCGGACGATTGCCGTGGTGCAGGTTATGATGCTGGCCGCGAGCGCCATTCTGGCCGAATCCAGCCTGAGCTTTCTGGGGCTGGGCGACCCGGCCACGAAGAGCTGGGGGACCATGCTATACTTCGCTCAGGCCAGCGGCGTCTTTCTGAGCGACGGCTGGAGGTGGTGGGTCGTGCCGGTGGGGCTGATGATCACTTTTACCGTCCTCAGCCTGGCGCTACTTGGCTACTGGCTGGAGCGGCGGCTGGAGCCGAATTTACGTTAGAGGCCCGCGCGATGCCTATGACCGGACAGACTCAAGTAGACCTGACCGCCGAAGAAACCTTCCTGTGGCAGTGCGCCCGCTCGTGGCGGCAGCCGGGCGGGCTGGCCGTCCCGCCGGAGTTGGATTGGGGGCGCGTGGTCGCCGTCGCCCAGGACAACCGGATGCAGACGCTGCTGGCGCGCGTGCTGGCCGAGCGTGACCTGCTCGCGCGCCTGCCCGACGACAGCCGCGCGGCGCTGCTGGCCGACCGGGACAGGCTGCGGCAGAGCGCCGAGCTGTTGGGCGACGCGCTGCGCCGCTACCTGCGGCTGGCGGCCGAACGCGGCATCCCGACCGTCGTGCTCAAGGGGTTGTCCGTCTCGCTCAACGTCTACGGCGACGCGGCGATGCGCCCCGGCGGCGACATTGACATCCTCGTCCGGCCGGCCGACGTGGCCGCCTGCCTGGCGATTCTTGACGGGATGGGCGTCGGCCGCTACTGGCCCAACCTGATGGACGATGCTTACTACGCCCGCCACCACCTGCATCAGCAGCGCTGCACGCCCGATTTGCGCGTCTGGTTCGAGATTCATTGGGCGCTGGATCATCCGCTGTCGCTCCTGACGGTGGATTACGAAGCCATGATGGCCCGTTCCACGCCCGGTGAGTTGCTGGGCGAACCGGTGCGCGACCTGGCGCTACCCGACCTCATCCTCAGCCTGGCCATTCACCTCGTCAAGCACGCCGTCTATCTGCCCAGCATCAGTGGGCGGCCCGATCTGCCGCGCACCATTCTGGCCGACGGGATGCTGATGTACTTCCTGGACGTGGCCGAGGTTGTCAAGCAGCACGCGGCGGAGATAGATTGGCTTCAGTTCATTGCCCTTTGCCAGGCGAGCGGCGCGGTTGACCTGGCGGGGGCGGTGCTGCGCGCCGGCCGCGACGTGCTCGGCGCGCCCGTGCCCGACTGGGTGCTGACCAACCTGCCCGTGCGCGGGCCGGGGGCGATCACGCGCCGGGCGATGCGGCGCGTGGCCGAATATGAGACGACGACCTATCTGGGGCAAGAGCCGAGCCGGTTGTGGGAGTTTCTGCTGGTGACCAACGGCGCGTTCATTCTGCGGCCGATCCGCGCCCTCGATCTGGCCGGCTACCTGTTTCCGGGGCGCGACTTTCTGCGGCGGCGCTACGGCCGGGAGTCGCTGGGCACGGCCGCGGGCCACGTCCTGCGCGCCGGCGGCCAGTATGCGCGCCTCGGCTTCGACACGGTCGCCTTCGCCTGGGAGCGCTATCGCCGGTTGAAGGCGCTCAACCAGAGCGCCTCGCTCTTCAACCGGCTGGACACGAACGGGTGACGACCGGGCCGGCGGGCGAGCGGCCGGCGGCCCGGCTTGGGGTGGCGTGCGGGCGGTTGGGCCGCGCCGTCTCGCCGGCCATGTGGCAGACCCTCTTCCTGTTCGCCACCGACAGCGTCGCCAACGTCATTGACTATCTCTTCCACGCCTTCCTGGGCCGGACGCTGGCCCCCGGCGACTTCGCCGTGGTGCAGACGATGAACGCCGTGTTCCTGATCGTCGGCACGGCGTTTGGCGTGCTGCAACCCGTCGTCGCCCGCTTCGTCGCCCGTTCGCGCAGCCTGGGCGAGCCGCCGGCGCGCCGGGCGGCCATCTTCCAACTCTACCTCTACCAGAGTTTGGGGCTGGGATTGGCTCTGGCGGCGCTGGCCTGGCTGGGTCGGGGGCCTTTGGCCGGCTGGCTCAACGTGCCCGTGGCGGCGATTGGTCTGGCCGCGGCGGCCGGGGTCGCTTTTCTGGCCCGCCCGGTGGTCAACGGCATGTTGCAGGGGCAGGAGCGCTTCGCCCTGTTCGGCCTGGCCCACACCGTCTACGCCTCGGGCCGGCTGCTCACGGCGCTGGCCCTGGTGGGCTGGCTGGGCGCGGCGGCTTTGGGTGGCGTGGGGGCGATGGTCACCGGCCTGTTCCTGGCGCTGGTTGCCGGACTGCTTTTTCTGGGCCGCTCGGTGTGGGTTAGGCCCGCGCCGGCGGCGCTCGCGGCGCGCCCGCTCCTGCGCGAGGGCTGGCGGCTGTCGCTGGCGGCGTTCTTCGCCTACGCCGCCTACATGGCCCTCCTCAATAGCGACATCATCTGGACTAACCGGACGCTCGCGCCCACCATGGCCGGGACCTATGCCAGCGCCGCCGTCCTGCGCCGCGTCATGGCCGTTCTGCCGGGCGCGGTGATCATCGTGCTGTTCCCGCGCATCGCCGCCCAGGTCGCCCTGGGCCGCCGGCCGGATCGGACGCTGCTGAAGGCAGCGGCAGCGGTGACGGCCTCGACCACGGCGCTGGCGCTGGTCTACGTGGCCTTCGGCCCGCAGCTCGTCCGGCTGCTCTTCGGCGCCAACTACCCTCAGGCGGCCGGCCTGCTGGGCCTCATGGCCGTGGGCATGATCGGCGCGGGCTTGCTGGCCATCGCCCTCAACCTGTTCCTGGCTTCGCGCCCCTGGCCGTTCGTGGTTGTGCTGACCCTGCTGGCCGGGCTGCAAATCGCCCTGCTGGCGCGCTGGGGGCAGACGGCCGAGGCGGCCACGGCGCTCTTCGCGGTGACGATCTGGCTGGGCGTGCTGGCCGGCGCGGCGATCTATGGGTTGTGGCTGCGGCCGTCGTTGCGCGGCCAAGGGGAGATGGCATGATAGAGCCTGCGCTCTGGCAGAGCCTCCTGGCCGAAGGGGCCGGCGAGTTGGAGGATTTCTGGGGGCGGCGGGCCAACCAGCCCAGCCACCGGCGCGCGTTTCACGTCTTTGGCCACCCGGCCCTGTTGGCCAGCAACGAGGCGGCGGTACTGGCGGCGCTGGACCACTCTTTGCCGCTCTTCTCCCGCGCGCCGGAGCTTGACCGGCCGCCCTTCACGCTGGAGGTCATCGTGCGGCCCACGGGCGCGCCGCCGGGCGAGAGCGTAGAGGGGGCGGCCGGCCATCTGCAATACACCGGCGCCGGCGAGTGGATCGCCATCCACCTCGGCCCGTGGGGGCAGGCCTTCGCCCAGCCGGCGACCGGGTGGGCGGTGGCCGTCATCGCCCCCGAACTGGCGGCGCGGCCCGACTTGCTGAGCCTGACCCTGTTGAATACGCTGTTGCTCAACTTCTGTCTGGCTAACGGCTATGGGATGTTGCACGCCTCCTGCCTGTGGCGCGACGAGCGGGCGCTGCTGCTGATGGCCCCCCACAACAGCGGCAAGTCAACCACGGCCCTGCGCCTCATCCTGGCGGGCTATGGGCTGGTGTCGGACAGCATGATCCACGTCGTTCCCGAACGGGAGGCGGGCGAGGGGCCGCTGCTGGCCGGCTTCCCGACGCGGCGCATCAAGCTGCGGGCCGACATGCTCGACGCCTTTGCCGCCCTGCGTCCCCACACGCGGCCGGAGCGCGTGCGCGAGGAGACCAAGTACGTACTCGACGTGGCGCGCCTCGACCCGGCCCGCGTTGTGACCGACGCCGTCCGTCCGTCGCGGGCGACGCTCTGTCTGTTGAGCCGGACGGAGCAGGTAGCCACGACGTGGCGGCCGGCCACCAGCGAGGAGATCGCCGCGGCCGTCGTGAGCAACAGCCTGTTCTACGACACGGCCGGGGTGTGGCGGCGGAATCTGGCGGCCATTGACCGGCTGCTGGCCCGCACGCGCGGCTATCATTTGGCCATCGGGCGCGATCCGCAACAACTTGTTGCCGCGGTAGAGCAGCTATGGGAGGCCAGCTAAGTCGCTCAGGGGGCGGGGTAAGCCGCGGGCGGGGGCGTCTCCGGTGGCAGGGTGACGTGGAAGGCCAGGCCGCGCAACGCTAGACCGAGCGGCCGCTGGTCGCGCCGCGAGGGGCTGCGGGCGTCGGGGAAGTTGAAGGTCAGGACGTTGACGGCGTTGGGGCGCAACAGGTCGCCGGCTAGGCGGATGAACTGGGTCTCGTTCGCGTCGCCGGCCCACTGGCTGCTGCCCAGCGAGGTTCCGTTGAGCGTATAGCCCACCTGCTGGCGGCCGAGGGTCCTCCCCTCCACCGCCAGAGTTAGCCCGGCCGCGGTCGGGCCCTCCGCCAGCCGGAAGTGAACCGCTGCCTGTGGACACTGCGACCAGCGAAAATCGTCACCGGCGACCGAGGCCCAACCCGTGAACCGGACGAGAGCGCCCGGCCCCAGAACGGCCGGCAGGAAGGCCCGGCCGCGCGTTGCGGTGACGATGACCGGCGCGGCCATGACCCCGGCCGGCGGCCAGCGCGTTGTCTGGTCGGCGCTGGGGGCGATGCGCTGCCCCATCCGGTAGGGGGCCAGTGATTCGAGGGGCAGCCCGGCGTGTTGCCAATCGTCGCCGGCCAGGCGGCAGAGCATGGCGTTGGAGGCCGCGACCTGGGTATAGCGCCAGTTAAAGAGATCGCTGTCCAGCGGAGCGCCGGGCGATGAGACGGGGTCGATCGCCCCATTCCAGCGCGAGGCGGCCCGGCTATTGAGGCCGAGGCCGGCGTGGAAGAACAGGGCCGGCAGCGCCAGCGCCAGGTAGGCCGTGGCCCAGAACCGCGCCCGTCGGGGTGTGGCTTGCCGCGCAACCGCGGCCCAGACGATGGCCGTCAGCAGAATGATGCCCGGCCACAGGTCGGTCAGCAGGCGCGGGCCGAACGACCAGCCGCCCCACCAACTGGCGGCCTGGGCCACCAGCGCCAGGTGCAGGGCGAACCAGACGGCGCACAGCCCAACCAGCGCCCGCGGGCGCAAGCCGCGCCGGTAGGCCGCGCCGCCGGCCAGAACAACCAGCAGGAAGGGGCTGAAGACGAAGATGCCGCGCCCGGGGCTGATCAGATTGCCGGCGATGCCAACCCACAGCGGGGCGCGTTCCACCGCCAGGCGTTGCGGCGAGTAGTAGGCCGGCAGCCACGCGCCATAGACGCGCTGGTGCCAGAGCAGGTAGGGGAGCAGCAAGGCCAGCGCGGCCACGGCCGCCGGCAGCAGCGCCCGGCGCTGGCGGAGCGCCAGATAGGCGAAGACGGGCACGATGAAGGCGGCGGCCGACGCCCGGCACACAAAGGCCAGGAACAACAGAACGCCCAGCAGCAGCGCCCGCGCCGGGCTTAGCGGCCGGCCGCCCGCCAACAGCCACAGCGCGCCGGCGATGAAGAGCACGGCGTAGTTGTGGCTCCACAGCGCCGTGCCCAGAGTGCTGATGAGGCTGCTGCCGAGCACGGAGACCAGCGCGATGAGCACGGCGTCCCTCCCTGGCACAAAGCGGCGGGCCAGGGCATAGCTCAGGAAGAAGGCCAGGGTGGCCGTCAGGGCGGACAGAAGCTCTTGCAGCCGGTAGTTGTCGGTGGAGCGCATGTCCCAACCGGCGCTACGCAGCAGGGCCACCGCCGGCGCGGACAGCAGCGCGGGGCCGGCCGGGAAGTAGTAGGTGGCGTGGCCGTTGGTCTCCAGGATTGTCCCTTCGGCCACGTAGTCGCTGAAGGGATGGTCCAGGATAACGTCGGAGCGGTAGGCGTCGAGGGTGACCGTGTGATGGTCTACGAGCGCCTGGGAGACCAGCAGGCTGAGCTTGGGATCTGAACCAACGTCGGTGTTGATGGAGAACGCGCTGAGCAGGAAGACGGCCAGACCGCCGGCGACCAGCCAGATGAGAGGATGACGCATGGCCCGCTGTTGGCGCCAGATCATCAATTCACTTCGAGTCGCAGGGTTATGCTGTCGCCTTCCTCCAGTTTCCTTGCTTTGCGAACACTGGCCTTGATGGGCACGATGTAGCCGCCGTCTTTGGGAAAGAGGGAAGTTTGCCACGTTGTGGGGCCGATCTGGGCCGTCACCGGGATCATGCCCCAGCCATAGGTGACTGAGCCGGAGATGAAGTGCAGTTGGTGACTCTGCTCCGGCGGAACGGTGACGAAATAGAAGGGGGCCGGGCCTTTCCAGAACCAGATTTTGTTGGTGAACTCAATGTTCATGGCTGTGCCTCGTTTGAACCAGCGCCCAAGTGTAGCCAGTTTTCGATGACGGGCGAAACGGCCGGCAACCGTCGCAGGGCTTTTCCAAAGTCTGACCAGACGGACACGGAGGAGCACGAAGAGCGCGGAGACGTTTTGATTGCCTCTCTGTGCCCTCCGTGCATGCTCTCCGTGTGCTCCGTGTCCTGCCCCTATCGGCCGACTTTGGAAAAGCCCTGGCCAGTTTGGACGAAAGCTTGACTGTAATCGTCATAATCTAGATTATTAGTCGAGTGGCGCTTTCCGCATTCAACGGACAAACCCAAAGCGCTGCTGGTAAAAGGTTCTGTGGCGAAGCTTATCGCTCTTCCACCCCCCATTATCCCCCCCACGAGGCCCACACAGGAAACCCATGAAACACGCACTGATGCCCCGGTCGGAGTATCCACGCCCCCAATTTGTTCGCCCGGAATGGTTGTGCCTGAATGGCGAGTGGCAGTTCGAGATGGATGCCGGCGATTCGGGACGCGAGCGCGGCCTGGCGCGGCGTCCGTTGCGCGACCGCATCACCGTTCCCTTCTGCCCGGAGTCGGTGCTGTCCGGCATCGGCCATACCGACTTCATGAACGCCGTTTGGTATCGGCGCGAGGTGGCCGTGCCGCCGGAGTGGGCCGGCCGGCGCGTGCTGCTCCACTTCCAGGCGGTTGATTACGATACGACCGTCTGGGTAAACGGCCGCGAGGTTGGCCGGCACCGCGGCGGCTTCACCCCCTTCACGTGCGATCTAGGCGACGCCGGCGGGCAGACGGTGGCCATCAGCGTGCGGGCGCGCGACCCGCACCGGGGGCCGCAGCCGCGCGGCAAACAGTCGTCGGACTATGAGAACGATGGCTGCCTCTACACCCGCACCACCGGCATCTGGCAGACCGTCTGGCTAGAACCTGTGCCCATGCGCGCTTCCCTGGGCCGCCCGCGCCTCACGCCCGACGTGGCTGGTGGGCGCTTCCGCCTGGAGCAGCCCATCCGCGGCGACCGCCGGGGGCTGAGGCTGCGGGCGACCCTGGCCGACGCGCTCGGCCCCGTGGCCACAGCCGAATGCCCGGCCGAAAGCGACTTCACGCCCCAACTCGATCTGCTCGTGCCGGAGGCGCGCCGCCGCCTCTGGTCGCCCGCTGATCCCCACCTGTACGACATCGAACTGTCGTTGATTGGGCCGGACGGCGGCGTTGTCGATCAGGCGCTCAGCTACGCCGGCCTGCGCAGCGTCACGGTCAACGGCAACGCCTTCCTCCTCAACGGGGAGCGCNNCGGGACATCGAGTTGAGCCTGGCCGCCGGGTTCAACGGGGCGCGCCTGCACCAGAAGGTGTTCGAGGAGCGCTTCCTCTACCACGCCGACCGGCTGGGCTATCTGGTCTGGGGCGAGTTCGGCGACTGGGGCGCGGCCGGCCACGGCCCCAACGACGACCACCAGCACTTCGGCGCGACGTACCTGACCCAGTGGCTCGAGGCGCTGGAACGCGACTACTCCCACCCCAGCATCATCGGTTGGTGCCCGCTCAACGAGACGTGGCAGGCCATCGGCGATCCTATCCGCGAGCTGGACGACGTGACGCGCGGCATGTTCCTGGCCACCAAGGCGCTCGACCGCAGCCGCCCGGTGCTGGACGCTTCCGGCTACTCCCACCGTGTGGCCGAGACCGACGTCTATGACTCCCACAACTATGAGCAGTCGCCGGAGATCTTCCATCTTATCTACAGCGCCACCGCGCTGGGCTACCCGTTCGTCAACCTCAGCCCCGAAAAGAAACCGCGCGCCATCTCCACTCCCTACGCCGGCCAACCCTACTTTGTCAGCGAGTTCGGCGGCATCTGGTGGGCCAACGACGCCCTGCCCGAAGAGGAGTCCTGGGGCTATGGCCAGCGGCCGGCCAGCATAGACGAATTCTACGCCCGGTTCGAGGGCCTCTGCGCCGTTCTGCTGGACAACGAGGCGATGTTCGGCTACTGCTACACCCAGCTGACCGACGTCTTCCAGGAGCAAAACGGCCTCTACACCTTTGACCGCCGGCCCAAGTTCGACCTGGCCCGCCTCAGAGCCGTGCAGGGCCGGCCGGCGGCCTATGAACGAGGCGACGCCGGGGGCGACGAGGGCCAGAGCATGGCGGCCCCGCCGCCCGAACCCGCGCCGGTCGCGGCCAATGGTGGCGTGGTCATTGAACGAACCTCGACCTCGGAACCGGTTGGGGCCAACGGGTATCATTGACGGCAGGGGCCGCGCTGCCTGAGTAGGCGCATCGTACCAGCGACGGCTGCGACGTAACGGTATCACACGCGAGACAAAACGGCCGGACTCACCCTGAGTCCGGCCGTTCTCTCTATTTGTGCTATATAATGAACCCATGCCCACACCGGTTCTGGCCACGAAACTGTATGCACCGCCGCGCCGGTTTACCATTGTCCCGCGCCCGCGCCTGGTCGAGCAGCTAGGCGAGGGGTTAGGGCCCGACCAAGGGCATGGGCGGAAATTGACCCTCATCTCGGCCCCGGCCGGCTTTGGCAAAACCTCTCTCTTAAGCGAATGGATTCCCACCTGTCAGCGAGCGGTCGCCTGGTTGTCGTTAGATGAAGGGGATAACGACCTGGCCCGTTTCCTGGTCTACGTCGTTGCTGCCTTGCGGACGGTCATAGCGGATGTTGGCGAGCCCCTGTTGGCTGGGCTGCAAAACCCGCCCCTTCCGCCAATCGGCACGCTTCTGACTCCCCTGATCAATGAGATCGCTGCAATCCAGGCCAACTTCATCTTCGTGCTGGACGACTATCACGTGCTTGAGTCCCCGGCCATTGACGACGCCCTGACCTTTCTCCTTGACCACCTGCCACCGCCCATGCATCTGGTCATCACCACGCGTGAAGACCCCAATCTGCCCATCGCCCGCTTGCGCGCCCGGGGCCAGTTGACGGAACTGCGCGCCGCCGACTTGCGTTTCACCCCCGCCGAAGCCGCCGCATTCCTGAACCAGGTCATGGGCCTGGCGCTTTCAACAGAAGAGGTGGCTATCCTGGAAACCCGCACCGAAGGCTGGATTGCCGGCCTGCAACTGGCGGCGCTCTCCATTCAGGGCCGCCAGGATATTCCCGGCTTCATCCGCTCCTTTGCCGGCGATCATCGCTACATCGTGGACTATCTGGTCGAAGAGGTGCTGAGCCGCCAACCGGAAGCGGTTCGCAACTTCCTGATGCAGACGGCCATTCTGGATCGCTTGAATGGCTCGTTGTGCGACGCGGTCACCGGGCAGGCGGGTGGTCGCCAACGGCTGGAGGCGCTCCAGCGGGGCAATTTCTTCGTCGTTCCGCTGGATGATCATCGCCATTGGTATCGCTATCACCACCTCTTTGCCGAAGTGCTGCACGCCTATTTACTGGCGGAGCAGCCTGATCAGGTTAGCGGGCTGCATCTACGGGCCAGCGAGTGGTATGAGCAGCACGGTTTGACGGCCGAGGCCATTCGTCACGCGCTGGCCGCGCAAGAGTTTGCGCGGGCGGCGGGGCTGATCGAACGGGTTTTCCCGGCCATGAGCCGCAGCCGGCAGGAGGCGACCGTGCTCGATTGGCTGCGGGCACTGCCGGAAGCGCTTGTCCGCGAACGGCCCGTGCTCTGTAACCTGTTTGCCGGGGTGCTGCTTCAGGCCAATCAGCTTGAAGAAGTGGAGACCTGGCTGAGCGCGGCCGAAAGGTGGATGGCGCCATCAGCCGGCCTGCCCATGCCGCCAGACTCGGCGCTATCCAGAATGGTCGTTGTCAATGCAGAGGAGTTTCGCCGCCTGCCGGGGGCGATTGCCATCCACCGCGCCGGGCAGGCGCTGATGCTGGGCCAGGTAGCCGATGCCAGCCGGCACGCTCGGCGGGTGCTCGAACTGGCGCCGCAGGATGACTATCTGGGGCGTGGCGGGGCAACGGCGCTGTTAGGGATCGCGTTCTGGACGAGTGGCGAGCTGGCGACAGCCGGCCAGTTGTATGCCGAGGGGATGCGCCTGTTGCAACGCGCCGGCAACATCTCCGACGTTCTTGGTTGCGCCCTGGCCCTGGCGGACATCGAGATTGCCCAGGGGCGTCTCCGCGACGCCAGACGGATCTACGAGAGCGGATTGCAGCTGGCGGTCGATCACGGGCTGCCAACGATGCGCGGCACGGCCGATATGCTGGTGGGTCTGAGCGAGCTGGTTCGCGAGCAGAATGATCTTGAGGCGGCCATCCGGTATCTGGAGCGAAGTCAGGCGCAGGGTGAGCACACCGGTTTACCGCAAAGCCGCTATCGCTGGTACGCCGCGCTGGCCGGCATCCGGCAAGCGGAAGGCGATCTGGCTGGCGCGCTCGATCTGCTCAACGAGGCCGAGCGACTCTACACCGGCGACTTCTCCCCCGACGTGCGCCCCATTGCGGCCAGGAAGGCCCGGCTACGGGTCGCTGAGGGTAGTTTGGATGCGGCCCTCGATTGGGTGCGCGGGCGCGGGCTATCTGCTGAAGACCCGTTGAGCTACTTGCGCGAGTACGAACACGTAACGCTGGCCAGAGTGAAGTTGGCGCAGCACGGGCGCAACCAGGCCGGCAGCGCGATTGGCGAGGTGGTTGAGCTGTTGGAATCTCTGCTGTCCGCGGCCGAAAAAGGGGGGCGCACGGGCAGCGTCATCGAAATCTTGATATTGCAGGCGCAAGCCTTTCAGGTATTGGAACCCGGTGTGGCCAACCTCTGGCCGGCCCTTGCGCCGCTGGAGCGCGCCTTGCGGCTGGCTGAGCCAGAAGGCTACGTCCGCCTGTTTGTGGACGAGGGGCCGCCCCTGGCCCAGTTGCTCGGCGAGGCTGCCCGGCGTGGAGTCTTGCCCGCGTACACCGCCAGACTGTTGGGGGCATTTCAGGCTGAGCAAGTGGCCGGCGCGAGCGGTGAGTCGCCCGCTGCTTCGCCCACTCAGGTTGCGCCTGGGCAATCAACGATAGACGCTCTGGTCGAGCCGCTCAGCGAACGCGAGCTTGACGTTCTGCGCCTGTTTGCAACCGATCTGTCTGGCCCAGAGATCGCCGGGGAACTGGTGATCGCTTTGAGCACGGTTCGCACCCATACCAAAAGCATCTACAGCAAGCTCAACGTTAACAGTCGCCGGGCGGCGGTTAAACGGGCCACTGAGTTAGGGCTTCTCTAAGCGGCCAACTCGCCGCCACCAGGTCAGTGGCATAACCCCTCCAGAGAAGTAGCGGGCTGGAGGGGTTTTTCCGTGTTGGCAGCCGCTCATCTCCTATCCCCCCCATCAATCCCCACATCTGGGGAAGACCTCTCCCCACGTTCATCTGTATAGTGTCTCTAGTAGAAACCAAGCAGGCAATGATAAGGAGACCAACAAATGAACGTAACAGGCAAGAGTTCGGTTAAGGAGAGCAGAATGAAGGTAACCACAGCGACTCTCTTTCGGGTGGCCGGCGTATCCGCTGTGTTGGCCGGGCTAGGCTTCATCGTGGTGGGGTTGTTCCATCCGCTGAACGTCCCCTCAGCGGTCACCACTGCCACCTGGGCCAACGTCCACATCGTTGCCATGGCTATGGCCCTCTTTGGGATGGTCGGCATGACGGGGCTTTATGCCCGGCAAGCGGAGAGGATCGGTTGGCTGGGGCTGGCTGGCTATGGCCTATTCAGCCTCTGGCTGGCGCTGGTCCTGAGCTTCTCCCTGGTCGAAGCATTTATCTTGCCCGGTCTGGCCACGGAGTCGCCGGCGTTTGTGGCCGGTTTCCTGGGGATGTTTTCCGGCTTGCCCAGCGTGATTGACCTCGGAGCGATGCCGACGCTCTGGGATCTATCGGGGGTCATGTTTATCCTCGGCCCGCTGCTGTTTGCCATCGCCACGTTCCGCGCCCGTATCCTGCCGCGCGGGGCCGCCGCTTTGCAGGCCATCGCGGCCTTGTTGGTTCCCGTGGGCGGGCTGGTGTTGCCGCCCGAGTACGAACCGCTGGTGATGGTTCCGGTGGGGCTGGCGATGGCCTGGTTGGGCTACGCGCTCTTTTCGGAACGCCGGGCGAAGGCGTCGGTCGCTTTGCCTGAGCATGGTACGGCCGGTTCGGAACTGAGTAAGGTCGCCTGAGATACTTGGCCGTAGGCAAACGGTCACACGGCCGCTTGCCTACGCCAACTTGGTCAATATCCCCAAGGAGTGAACGATGAATACGAATGTCTACGGCGCTGATGCCATCGTGAAGAAGTCTCGGACAGCCCAAGCGCGATCGAGAAGAATCTCATTGGCGGCGGGCGCGCTCTATCTAATCACCTTCCTCGCCATTCCAGCCGCGGCCCTCTACACCGCGGTGCGCCAGCCGAACTACGTCACCGGCCCTGGCCCGGACAACGCGATCATCCTCGGCGGTATCCTGGAGATTATCGTGGCGCTGGCCTGCATCGGCACCGCGGTGGCGCTGTACCCGGCGGTCAAGCGGCAGAGCGAAGCCTTCGCGCTGGGCTTCGTCGGCGCGCGCATTCTGGAAGCCGGCACCATCTTCGCCGGCGTCGTCAGCCTGATGACGCTGGTGACCTTGCGCCAGTCCGGGGCCGGCGCGGAAGCGTTGGTCACCGGGCGGGCGCTGGTGGCCCTGTATGACTGGTTCCACCTGGGGCAGAACCTCATGCCGGCCGTCAACGCCGTGCTGCTAGGCTCCCTGCTGTACCAGTTGCGCCTGGTGCCCCGCGTGCTGCCTCTGCTGGGACTCATTGGCGCGCCCCTGCTCGTTGCCAACACGATCGTCCTCATGTACGGCATCACCGGGCCACTGCTGACCGTGACCACCGTGGCTGTTCTGCCAATCGCTGTATGGGAGTTTTCGCTGGGTGTCTGGCTGGTCGTGAAAGGGTTCAATCCTACGCCAACCACCGTGGAACTTGATCAAGTAGAAACCAACACGCGTATTAGCGCCGCCTGACCAGTAGATAAGGAGGATTATCCCATGAAAGCGATTGTAGCCAGCAAATTCGGCGGCCCGGAAGTGCTTCAACTGCGAGAGGTTGAAAAGCCGATGCCCAAAGACAATGAAATCCTCGTCAAGGTGCAGGCGACTACGGTCTCGGCCGGGGACATTCGTATGCGTAGCCTGAATGTGCCGCTGCTGTTCTGGCTGCCCGCGCGGCTGACGCTGGGTTTCACCAGGCCAAAACATCCCATCTACGGCATGGAACTGGCCGGTGAGGTGGCAGCCGTGGGCAAGGACGTCACCCGGTTCAAGGTGGGGGAGCCGGTGTTTGCCTCAACCCTGGCCGAGAACTTTGGCGGCTATGCGGAATACAAGTGCCTGCCCGAAACCGCGCTGGTCTTGACCAAACCGCGCAACATGACTTATGAGGAGGCCGCCGCTGTGCCCATTGGCGGGCCGACGGCGCTGCGCCTGCTGCGCAAAGGCAACATTCGCCGCGGGCAAAAGGTGCTGATCTACGGCGCATCGGGCAGTGTGGGCACCTATGCTGTCCAGATTGCCAAGGCCTATGGCGCGGAAGTCACCGCTGTTTGCAGCACCGCCAACGTGGCCATGGTGAAATCGTTGGGGGCCGACCACGTTGTTGATTACACCAAAGAGGATTTTTCCGCCGGCGGCGCCCGGTATGAAGCCATCTTTGACGCGGTCGGCAAATGCCCCAAGCCCCAACGCGCCAAGGCCCTCGCGCCGAACGGGCTTTACTTGACGGTTGCCAAGCTCAACACCAAGCAAAGCATCGAGGAGTTGACCGTTGTCAAAGAGCTGATTGAGGCGGGCCAGGTCAAAGCGGTGATTGACCGGTGCTACCCCCTGGCAGAGATGGTCGAAGCGCACCGGTACGTCGAGAAGGGGCACAAGGCGGGCAACGTTGTCATTCCGGTGGCTTAGGGCAGAAAGTAACCACAGATTTCACAGATTCCACAGATTTCTCAGAGCCAAATCTGCAATCTTTGTCATCTGTGGTGCTTCTTCTATAAGGGCCGGGAGGAGAGTGGAGCGATGATGGACAACGGCGATCAAGCGGGCCACATTGACCAGCCCATGATCTACCACATCCGGGTCAGGAGCCATCTTGGTCGCCAATGGACAGACCGGTTCGAGGAGCTTCGGGTCACGTTGGAAGAAGACGGCACGACGCTCCTCACCGGTCGGATTGTTGACCAGGCAGCGCTATATGGCATTTTGCGGAAGATACGCGATCTGGGAATCGTGTTGCTTTCGGTGAACTTTGTGGGATTCGGTCTTGAGGATTCGCCAAGACACGAGTGAGCGCTCAGTCGAAACGTTCAGGCAGACGTATATTAGCCACAACGCGATGACGCATGAATAACCTAATGCTCCCATTCGCAACAACAATCTTCATCGGCCTGGGCGCAACACTCACGTTTGATCTCTGGGGATTGTTTCTTAAACGCGCCTTTAAAGTCGCGCCGTCCAATATCTGCCTGGTAGGGCGTTGGCTCCGGTACATGGCGCATGGAACCTTCAACCATGCGAATATTGTCTCCACGCCACCGAAGCGCGCCGAATGCGCGGCCGGCTGGATGGCCCACTATCTGATTGGCGTCTCATTCGCCGGCGTATTTGTCCTCATCACTGGAAACGAGTGGCTGCTCCAGCCGAGGCTGGTGCCAGCCGTTATCTTTGGCGTGGTAACGGTACTGGCACCATTCTTGATCATGCAGCCCGCTTTTGGGTTTGGATTCGCGGCGTCGAAAACGGCAAATCCGCCGCAGGCGCGGCTACGTAGTTTGATGAATCATGGGGCGTTTGGGGTGGGGGTTTTCCTTTTTGGGTGGTTGGCGAAGTGGGTACTACAGGTATTTGCTTGAAGCAAACAGCCTGGGATTGGGTTTTGCCGTCCTGACGCTTGTACGGCCCTACAGATGGGGAGTGTATAGAAACAAAAACACCCCTGGATAACAGGGGTGTTGGCATGGCTAAGACCTTCTACTCTCTATTGGGGAACGCTCAGTTCCAGCGGCCGGAACTTATACCCGTAGATAATCATCCCCTCCGCCCCGTCGGTGCGCAGCTTGCGCGTGACCATCTCCACCGGCATGCCGATCTGCACGTCGCTGAAGTCCACGTCGGTCAGTTGGGCGGTGACCATCGGCCCCTCTTCCAGCTTGATCAGGGCCACCATGTAGGGCGCGTTGTGCTCGAAACCGGCCGGCGGGTCGTAGATGGTGGTATAGGAGAAGACCTCGCCCAGGCCGGTGAAGGTGTAGAGTTCCTTGGCCGGCGCTTCACACTCCAGGCAGACNNCGCCAATGACGTGAAACTTCCATTTCGTTGTCCTCCAGGCTGCGGACGCGGCTCCCGTTGTCGTTGGCGGCTTCCGCACCCTGCCTCGTAGCTGCGCTCCAATCCGGGCGCACGACTTCTGATTATCCGCGGCCACACTCCCATTCACTGCCAGCGCAAGGGGAAATACTGTCAAAAGCTCTCAAAGTGGGGATTAGGGATTAGAGGAAGAGCGCTCTTCCCCTAATCCCTAATCCCTAACCCCTAAGAATGTGTGTCACTGCCGTCGCCCCCGTCCCGCCCAGGTTCTGGGCCATGCCGATGCGGGCGTTAGGAATCTGGCAGTCGCCCGCCTTGCCGCGTAACTGCTGGACGAGTTCGACGATCTGGTAGACGCCGGTTGCGCCGACGGGGTTGCCGCGCGCCTTCAGGCCGCCAAAGGTGCTGATGGGGATGCGGCCGTCGCGTCGGATGTGGCCGTCGCGGGCCAGTTGCCACCCTTCGCCCCGCGCCGCGAAGCCGCACGCCTCCAGCGACAGGGCGGCCATGACGGTGAAGGAGTCGTGGAGTTCGAAGACGTCAATATCATCGGGTGTGACGTTGGCGGCGGCGAAGGCGCGGCGGGCGCTAGCCTCGGCCGCGCTCAGCCACAGCAGGTCGCGCCGGTCATGCAGCGCCAGCGCGTCGGTGGCCAGCGCCGACGCGGCGATGCGCACCGGCTGGGCGACCATGTCCCCGGCCCGGTCGGCGCGGGTGACGATGACCGCCGCCGCGCCGTCGCCCGTCGGCGCTTCGTCGAACAGGCTGACCGGGTCGGCCACCATCGGCGCGGCGGCGAATGCCTCCGGCTTCAAGCGGTTGCGGTACATGNNGCCCGCGGGTTGGCCGCGGCGTTGGCGTGGGCGTTGACGCTGAAGCCGGCGAAGTCGCTCAGGCTCAGACCGTATTCGTGCATGTAGCGGCGCATGAGCAGCGCCCCCGCGCCGCTGAGCGTCTGGCCGTGAATGACCTCGTAGTCGCTATCGAGGGCCGAGGCCAGCGCGGCCAGCACCGACGGGCCTGTTTCGTCGGTCACTTTTTCGACGCCGACGACCAGCGCCGTCTCCACCAGCCCGCTCTCCACGGCCAGCACCGCCTGGCGCAGCGCCGCGCCGCCGGAAGCGTCGGCCGCCTCGACAGTCATCGCCTCGACGCCGCGCAGCCCGGCGAAGTCGGCCACCAGCGCGCCCAGGTGGTTCTGGTTGCTCAGTTGCCCGGCCAGCATGTTGCCGACGTAGATGGCGTCAATCTTGTGGATGTGGGCGTCGTCCAGCGCCGCTTCGATGGCGTACCACGCCAGATGGCGGATGGAGGTTTCCCAATGTTCGCGGACGTCGGTCTGGCCGACGCCGATGATGCTTGTGTTGGTCATAGGACGTTCCGGGAAAGGTTCCAGGGGCCAGGTTCCAAGGGCCAGGGGAAGAACGCTCTTCCCTGGCCCTGGAACCTAATTGAGCTTCAGCTTCTCGCGATAGCGCGAATACGTCGCGTAATCAATCGGCGTGCGGCGGGCGATGTAGGTCTCTGTGCTGGGGGCCAGGTGGCGCATCTCGACCAGCCGCTCGGTCGTCACCAGATCGAAGGCGTCGGAGCCGGCGCCGGAGCCGTAGCTGACCATCAGGATGCGGTCGCCCGGCTCGGCCACGTCGAGGATGGCC
>CXWK01004281.1_pt2 | contig 18237 bp, 13 predicted proteins | sample 590851 | NCBI WGS metagenome assembly CXWK01 (sample SAMEA3498364, study PRJEB10139) | wastewater metagenome | biome: wastewater treatment plant; material: activated sludge | place: Denmark | collected 2014-08-01 | reverse complement strand
ATGACGTGTCCTGCCAGCCGTTGAAACAATGCGGCTTGCTCGGCCGTGACGCCGAGATGATGCAACTGGACCTGCGCCTGCGTCCAGGCGAGCGTGGTCGCGCGCCCGAACGCTGTCGTGTCCCGGTGCTTGTCGACGCTGTCGAGCAGGGCTGCGCGCGTCGAGGCGACCATGGTCCAGAAAGCGACGCTGACCTTGGCGCCCGGCGCGATGCGAATGCGCCGCCGCAAGGCGAACACCGGATCGAGCACCGCGCCGACGCCGCCGGACAGCGTGCGCCCGTCGATGACGGCGATCGGCGCGCGCGCCGAATGTCCACGGCCGACAAATCGCGCACGATCGGTTTCGATCTCCGGTTTGCCGATCGCCTCGCCGTCGACGACGGAGAGATGAGCCGCCCAGACTTCCGGCTCGCCCTGCGCGCGCTTGCGTCGCGTCGCCAGAATTGCGCCGAGATCGGACAGATATTCCGTCTCGACGAAGAGTTTCGAAAAGGCCGGGTGGCCGACGTCCGCGGCCTGTGGCGCCAAGACGAGTTCCGCATAGGAGGTTATTTCGATTTCCCGCATCCGCGACCCGGCGTTGGAAATCGATACGCGCCGGATTTCGGCGTCGTTTTCCGCCGACACGAGAATTTCGGTCGTGGTCGTCAACGTGCCGTCACGACGGACGAACTCGGCGCGATCCTCGTGGAAAGCGACGTGATATTCGTCGGGTTCTACGCCCATGGGTTGATATCCGGTCGACCACACATCGCCGGAGTTGAGATCTCTCAGATAGATATAGGAGCCGGCGTCGTCGCAGGTCGCATCCTCGCGCCAGCGCGTCACCGCCAGGTCGCCACAGCGGGTGTAGCCGGAGCCGGCGGTCGTGATCATGGTGGCGAAGCGACCATTCGACAACAGATGGGTCGCGGGAGTCGTCTGATGCGGGGAGACGAACCGCCGGCCGGACGACGAATCGACGTCGCGCGCCCGCGCGCCGGATTTCACTTCGGCGGCCCACGGTCGAACGACCGCCACATCGCGGGGCATCCGCTCCTGCAGCAGCAATTCGGCCGCCTGCACGATCGGCTCGGAATGAAATCGTTCGCGCATCACGCCGTGCATCAGGGCGTTGGCGATTGCGACGATCGTCATGCCCTGATGGTGCGCCATGAAGGACCTGACGATCGCGACTGTCTCGCCCTCCGGAATGCGCGCAAACGTGTAATCGAGCGCTTCGTAGAAACCATAACGGCCGCGCGCGCCGGTCGCCGCCAGTCGCGACAGATTGGCGGAGGCCGAACGCGGGTCTACCATGGTCGCAAGCCCTGTTGCGTAAGGCGCGATCACCAGATTTTCGCCGAGGCCACGTTTCAGGCCGAGACTTGGAATGCCGAAGTTCGAATATTGATAGGTGAATTCGAGATCGCGCGCGTTGTAGGCGGATTCGGAAATCCCCCACGGCACATTCTGCGCCGTCGCGTAGGCGATCTGACGATGCACGGCGAAGCGGTTGGTCTGTCCCAGCAGACTTCCAGCCGGCGCGCGCATCACCAGCGAGGGCATGAGATATTCGAACATGGATCCCGACCACGAGACAAGCGCCGCGCCATGCGCAACCGGCGTCGCCGTGCGACCAAGTCGGAACCAGTGACGCGCAGGAATATCGCCCTTGGCGATGGCGAAAAAGCTCGCGAGCCGCGCTTCGGACGCGAGCAGATCGTAGCAATTCGTGTCGAGCACGCCTTCGGGGACGAGATAGCCTATGGACAGGAGGCCGCGCTCGCGGTCGAGCAGAAAGCCAAACTCCATGTTGAGCGCCATGGCGCGGGCGCCGCGTTCCAGCGCCTCGAGACGGGCCGCTATCGCCTGCGCCGCGGTTGCATCCTGTTGCTGTTCGAGACGATGGGCTTCGATCGTGTCGAGGCTGCTCTGCACCCAATACAGCAGATCGTCCGCGGCGCCGTCGCCGCGTTCGGCGGCGATGGCGCGTGCGATATCGGCCATGGTGTCTGCATGCCTGCCCAGCGCCGCGAGATAGTCGCCGATCTTGGCCGTGTCGGCCGGCGGTCGTTCGAGAGCCTCTGACAGCGTCCTCAGCGCGGCGTCGAATTGGCCGACGGTCGTGGTCTGTGTGCGACGACCGACGCGCAATCCAGCTGCTTCCTCGCGCGTGATGTCGAGGGCGTCGCCGAGTCCCACGAGAGTCTGCGCGAGGTCGAAAGTCTGGCTGCGCCATTTCCGGCATGTATTGGCGAGCGCGATCAGATGACCGGCGAGATTGCCGCTGTCGACGGCCGACACATATTTCGGGTCGAGCGGGCGCAGGTCGCGCGTATCGTACCAATTGTAGAAATGACCGCGAAACCGTTCCATCTTGTGCATGGTCGCAAATGTCGCTTCGAGACGATGCGCCGCTTCGCCGGCGCCTAGCCAGCCGAAATCGCGCGCGCTGGCCACCGACAGCAGGTAGAGGCCGAGATTGGTCGGCGACGTCCGGTGCGCCAGCGCCGGCTGCGGCGTTTCCTGAAAGTTGTCCGGCGGCAGATCGCTGTCGGCAGCGGTGACGAAGGTTTCGAAGAAGCGCCACGTGCGCCGCGCCGTGAGACGGAGCACGCGTGCGTCGCCAGGGACGACCGCAAGTTCGTCGGCGCTGCTTGGGGGCAGGCTGACCCAGCGCGCGATCGCCGGCGAGGCAGCCCAGAGCAGGGCGAAAGGCGTCGCCAGCAGCCATGTCGTATTGCCTGATGCAAGGACAGCGAGAGCAGCTGCGGCTCCGATGGCGGGCGCGCCGGCCATGCGGGTATAGAAGCCGCGGAGATCGAGTTGCGGGCCGATCTTGGCCTGCGCCGCCGGAACCCATTCGAGCAGATTGCGTCGCGAGACCAGCAGCCGCCACAGCGTGCGAACGATGGCGTCGGCCATCAAACAGGCCTGATCGGCCAGGAATGCGATGTTGAGCGCCGACAGCGCGAGGGCGAGCCGGAAATCGCCGCCGAGGGCGCGAAAATGACTGGCGCGCGTGATGCCAGGACCGCGCGGCGGGATCGCCGCGACGACTGGAATCAGCGCCGGCAGAATGATCGTCGAGAGCACGAACATCGTCCAGATGGCCGCAGCGTGAACGGGGATAAGCCAGCCCACGAGTAGTGCGACGACCGTCAGCGGCGCCGTGAGCGTGCGGCGGAGATTGTCGATCATCTTCCAGCGACCGATGATCGGGACGGCGGACATATTGTGGTTGGCGCCGGGCGCGGTCCGTCCGAATCCGAGGATCCAGGGCAGCAATTGCCAGTCGCCGCGCGCCCATCGATGGTGGCGCAGCGCCCCGACGTCGTAGCGCGCGGGGAATTCCTCGACGACCTCGATATCCGACGAAAGACCCGCGCGGGCGAAAACGCCCTCGAACAGGTCGTGACTGAGCAGCGTCGACTCCGGCGCGCGGCCCGCCAGCGCAGCCTCAAACGCATCGACGTCGTAGATGCCTTTGCCTGCGTAGGAGCCTTCGCCGAACAGGTCCTGATAGACGTCGGAAACCGCTGACGCGTAGGGGTCGATGCCGCTAAGGCTCGAGAAGATGCGCTGGAACAGCGACCCTTCGCGCCCGACCGGCAGCGACGGCGTGACGCGCGGCTGCAGGATTGCGTAGCCCTTGGTCACCCGCCTTGTCGCATCGTCGAAGTGCGGACGATTGAGCGGATGCGCCATCTTGCCAATCAGGCGCCTGATCGTATCGCGCGGCAAACGCGTGTCTGCATCGAGCGTGACGACGTAGCGGACACCGTTTGGAACGACCGGCGTTCCGGCGCCGGAGTCGATGAAGGTCGTATCGTCGGCGCCGCGCAGCAAACGATTGAGTTCATGCAGCTTGCCGCGCTTGCGCTCCCATCCGATCCAGCGCCGCTCGCCTTCGTTCCAGACGCGGCGGCGATGCAACAGCAGGAATCGGGGGCCGCCCGGCGCCGGCCCGTATTGAGCATTGAGGCGCGCGATGCCTGACGCCGCGGCCGCCAGCAACGCCTTATCGCCGTCGACGCCTTCGCTGTCGGCGTCGGTCCAGTCCGACAGCATGGCGAAATGTAGGTCGCCATCCGGACTGGCGAGATGATGGATTTCGAGATGTTCGATCAGCTCCTCGACTGCCTGCGGCGTCGTCAAGAGCGAAGGAACGGCGACAAGGGTGCGCAGAGAGGACGGAATTCCGTTGCGCAATTCGAAGGCGGGCAGAAGCGTGGCGTCGAAGCCGGACGCAGCGAAGCGATTGACGAATGCCACGGCCGCGTCGATGGCCGGGATCAGTCCGAGCGCTGCGAGCAGGACGAGCCAAAAGGCGTCGAGGCCGATGGTCGAAAGCCAGAGCAATGGCGCGGCGAGCATGATCAACGTCGCGATTGCGATCGCTGCCGCATAGCCGCCGATGCCCAGCATCTGGTTCACCTGCGCAAGCCATTTGTGCAAGGGGACGCGGAAGCCGATCGTCGACTCCAGCGCGCCCCGGCCACCCGCGAGAAGGTGATAGCCGGGATCGCCTGTGCGTTCGTCCAACTGCGCCTGCCCTGACGCCTGGGCGCCACGGGCGGCGCGCACCGCCAGTTCCGTGATTTCCGTCTCGCTTCTATTCGATCCGCGCGCCAATTCCTCGATCGCGCTGCGGTAGAGATTGCGGGTCGGGAAATCCATATCCCTGAAGGTGCTGCCCTCCGCCAGCGCTTCGTCGATCAGGCTCGCCTGTTCGAACAGTTCCGTCCAGTCGACGTCCGAGATCAGTCGCAAGCTGGTAATGATGTTGCGTACGCTTACGTTCGAGGCGCCTTGCCGCCGGTGTACATCGCGCACCGCCGTGTCGGCGGATATCCCCTGTGCTTCCAGACGATGATCGAGCCAAGTCAGGGCAGGCGTGAATTTCGGGTCTTGATCGCGAAGGCGATGCACAAGCTGTACGGCGAATGCATCGGAGAGAGGAGTGGTCTGATAACCGACAAACACGGTCGAGGCCGGCTCCGGCTTCGTGTCGCCAACGCCTAGGAGGCGATCGGCCAGCCTGTCGGCAGTTTGGCGCGCCGCGCGATTCTGCACAGTCTGTTCTGCGAGCCGGCCGAGATTTTCGATGAGGACGATACGCAGCGTGATGGAAACGGCCCATAATTCGCCGATTGTGAGCGGTTGCACCTCCTGATAGGCGACGAGATAGCGCAGCAGCATATCCGTGTCGAAGCGACTGTCGGTATGCGCGACGAAGGACCAGGCCAGTCCGAACACGCGGGGATAACCGACAAAGGGGCCGGCGATCAGCTTGGGCAGCTGCTGGTAGTATCCCGCGGGCAAATCCGAGCGGATCTGGCGGATCTGCTTCTCGACAAGATGGTAATTGTCGATCAACCATTCGGCCGCGGGCGTGATGGCCCGCCCCTGGTCGATCGCCTGAACCGTGCTCTTGTAGGCCTCGAACAGGATCACGCCATTGTCGTCCAGTCGGCGCGTCAGCGGCTGCCCCTTGTTGCGTCGCGCATCGACCTTCTGCACCACGGCGAGGCTGCGGGCGTGTTCCTCGAGCCGCTCGACGCTGAACAATTCCTCCCGGATCGGTTCGCGGTTGTCCCACAGGCCGGGGGCGTTCGCGCGCCTGAAGAAGCGATGAAGAATAGAGGTCACGTAAGCCTTCCGGCGGCGCAAGGCGCCGCGTTGTCGAACCGTGGACCGGCTACACCGAGTCCCGACCGATGCGGCTGCTGGCGGAATCGCCTGCAATCCGGGACATGCGCTCGCGCCGACTGGGCGGGATCACGAAAAGACATTCGACGAGGGCGCACATGGTCTCAAAAATCAGAGGCCGAAAGTCTCAGGTAATTTTGACGCCGGTTGGCATATGCGCTCGCCGCCGCGCGCTCGATTTGAGGACGATGCGAGTCGAAGGCGAAGAGAAAAGCAGCTTCATCGGGATGTGGCTGCGGATCGACATGCCGAAGCGCGTCCTCGTCGACATCGACGGTGATCTCAATCCAGCCGTCATGCCCCCAGAAACTGACGCTCCGATGCGAGGGATCATAAAAGCGACTCACATTGGGAAAGGTCAGTGCTATGCGCGTCACGGGGATACGCCCGGTTTGGCGGTCTGCGACCGCGCGAGCCAGAAGCTCCTTTGTCTTTTGCAAGAACGTCACCAGGCCGCTCTCGACAAGATATTGTCGCGGACGCGTCTCGAAATGCGCCGGAGGCGCGCCCTGGTGGACCCGCGTAAACGCGTGAACGGCAGCGGCGTCGATTCCTTGGAGCCTTGCTCGATCACCAAGACATCACTTGTTCTTCTTGATTGGCGCGAGCGGTGTCAGCGAACCACGAGTCAGCACGCTGGCCGTCGTCTCGGTCGCGGGCTGCTTGATCGCCTTGGGCTTCTTGATTTCGCGATTTCCACGCTTTTGTTCTTTGGACATGCGGGTTCCCTTGTGCAAGACGTTTCCGTCGGCGCATCAGATTGGAATGCGTTCGCGATACATGCGCGACCAGAGCGCCAGCCCCTCTAAAACCCTGCCGCCATTACATCCGTGGTCGGCCGTGCTCGCGCGAGGCAGGTCCCTGGCGCACTGGGGATCAAAATCCGCCGATGCCGTTCAGGCGACGATCTTCAGATTTTCCGCGGCCATTTTGCCGGTCTTCCTGTCGGCGACGAGATCGAATTCGATCTTCTGCCCTTCTAACAGATCGTTGATCCCGGCGCGCTCGACAGCGCTGACATGGACGAAGGCGTCAGTTCCACCAATGTCCGGGGCGATGAATCCAAAGCCCTTTTGGACGTTAAACCATTTGACGGTTCCCGTAGTCATGGAAACCCTTTCTTGCATAGAGATTTGCTTGCCCGCGAAGCAGGCCGTCGAAATCGCATTTCCAGGAGAGAAATTGGTCAGCGTAGCGCCGGATCGCAGCGCAAGGCCAATTGGTCTGACCGTCTATCGACGAGTCTCATATGGGGACGCGCGTGACGATGCGCAAGGACCACTGTAACTCTGCCTTTAGGCGGCGCCTCGATCCAATAACTGGGACTCGCCTGCGCCGGCTCTTGAATCGGGGGCGAAGGTCGGCTTCTGGCGCGTCTCTTCCGCTATAGCTACATTCGGCAGCCGCTGACCCAAGGTGGTCTCTTGCAAGGTCCGCTTTCGGCAAGCGCCTTGGAAATTGTTCAAGTGCGATAGGCGTGATCCGCAACGTACCGGCGATACGAATGCGAATGAGATCCGCGAGGATATTCGAACGATGATCCTCGCGGCCATGACTGGCGGTGGCCCGTCTTCGTTGGGATGTCAGCAACGCTCGTCGCCCGCTGCCGAGGACATTATCTTACGAGCGGACAGGGCGAACCTGCGAGCGGTCTGAATGCCTTTTCGGCAGGGATGACCGACACGACCTTGTAATAGTCATACTGCTTCTTCGAGTCCTCAGGCTTCTTCACCTCGACGAGGAATATGTCGTGTGTCACGCAGCCGTCGGTGCGCACGACGGTCTTGCCGAACAGCGGATCATCGAATTCGCCGGCTGCGCGCATCGCGGCGACGACCGCTGCGCCGTCCTTTGTGCTGCCGGTCTTCTCGACCGCCTTCAGGTAGGTCAGCGTCGCCGAATAGGCGCCCGCGTGCGTCATCGACGGCGCCTTGCCGCCGTTACGCTTGACGAAGCATTCGGCGAAGGCGCGCGCCTTTTCGTTCACGTCCCAGTATGACCCGGTCGCGAGCAGCAAGCCGTTGCCCGCCTTCAGGTCCAGCGAATGGATGTCGGAGATGAACAGGATCAGGCCCGCCATCTTCTGCTCACCGGCGACGAAGCGGAATTCCGACGCCATCTCGATCTCGTTGACCGTGTCATGGCCGCCGTTGGCCAGACCGATGATCTGCGCCTTTGACGCCTGCGCCTGCAGGATGAAGGACGAGAAGTCCTTGGAGTCCAGCGGATGGCGGACCGAGCCGAGCACCGTTCCGCCATTGGCGGCGATAACCTCGCTCGCCTCCTTTTCCATCGTCGCGCCGAACGTATAGTCGGCCGTCGGGAAGAACCAGTTCTTGACGCCGCCCTTCATCACCGCCTCGGCCGTGCCGTGCGAATGGGATCAAGTGTCCCAGGGCCAGTGAATCGTGTTCGACGTGCAGGACTTGCCAGTCAGTTCCGAACTGCCGGCCGCCGTGACCATCATCACCTTGATTACCGAAGCACCGCTTCAGTACCGTTGGAGCAACATCAGATTCTTCTCGATGTGCGCATTGCCGGGATCTTTCGATCGTGCAGCCGCCAGGTCTCTCCTGGCTGCGACGTATTCACCCCTCAGCAGATACGAATAGCCGCGGTTGTTGAGGAGCTGGACGGTCGGCCCGCCGAGCTGAAACGCCTTCATGTAGGCGCGATCGGCAAGATCGAAACGACGCAGCTCGTCGTAGGCGGCGGCCAGTCCCAGCCATCCCTGTGTTTCGCCCGGCCGCATTTCGACTGCCTTCTTGTAGGCATCGGCGGCAAGACCGAAATTGCCGGCGCTCAGCAGCGATCTCGCACGCGTCAGCGTCGTCCCCGGCGGGCCGCCGCCCTCCGTTCCAGAGGATGAGATCAGAGCGGCGGCCACGCTCGTCTCCGGTCCGAGGCTGCCATGGGTCAGGCTCTCGCATCCTGCAAGCGGCAGTGCGAGCACAACCGCCAGAACCTTGAAGCGAAGCGCATTGGGCATGTCGACGGACTTTCAGCCGGAGGCGGTGCTGACCGCCACCGCAACCGGCAGCAGCAGAACCACGAGGAGCACAGGAAAAATGAACAGCGTCAGCGGCACCACCAGCTTGCTCGGCAATGCATAGGCCTTCTCTTCCGCCCGCATCAGCCGCTTGTTGCGCATGTCGTCGGAAAAGGCCCGCAAGGAATCGCTGATGCTGGCGCCGAGCTGCTCGGACTGATGCAGCAGTGTGGCGAACGAAGCGGCTTCCTCGATCCCGAGGCGTTCGGCTAGGCCCTCGATCGCCTGCGTGAGCGACTTGCCGTTGCGCAGTTCGAGCGAGGAGAGCTCGAGATGCCCGCTCAGAGACGGATATCCGTCGGCCAGCTCGTCGCCGATCTTCTGAATCCCGGCTTCGAGGCTGAGGCCGGCCTGCACGCAGACGACCATGAGGTCCATGACGTCGGGAAATCCGTTCCGGTGTTCGGTCTGCCGGCGATTGATCCGTCGATCGAGTAGAAAGCCCGGCGCGACGTATCCGAAGGCGAAACCTGCCGCCCCGGCGAACAGGGGATCGAACGACAGATCCGTCAGAAGCAGCGCAAGTCCGTAGAACAGGCAGCCGGCCAGCAAGGTGGACGCGGCGCGCACGGCGATGAAATAGGCGAAAGCGGATCTGGAAAAGAAGCCCGCGCGTCGCAGACGCGCCCGCAGGCTCTTGCTGTTGGCGGGGTCCTGCGCCAGCGCGCTCTGACCGATCGACTCCACGAGAGCATCGATCTGCTGCACGCTTCGGAAGCCGGCGTCGCCGCCGCCGCCGGCCATCCGATCTCGCGGGGTCCCTCTCACGAGCCGGCGACGTACTGTGCGGTAGGATCTGTTTCGAAGGTAGAGGACCACGCCGACGCCAACGACGACGAGCACGACTCCGATCGCCTGGAGCAGGACGTACTCCGACATGTCGTCGAGCGATGAAAGAAGCCAGTCCATCGGTTACGAACGAAAGTTGATCATTTTTCGCATGATTGCGAAGCCGGTGAGCATCCACAGGACGGCGCCGGAGAGGCCGAGATTGATCCAGGGGTGTCCCCAGTAGGGGCCGTAGAAGCTCGGCACGAGCACGTTCACCGCTGCGAACAGAAAGAAAGGAACGGCGCCGAGGATGATGGCCGAGATCCGCCCCTCCGACGACAAGGCGCGCACCTTGCGGCCGAGCTTGATGCGCGCGCGAATGGTGCCGCCGAGATTTTCCAGAACCTCCGTCAGATTGCCGCCCGTCTGCGACTGGATGCTGATCGAGGTGACGAACAGCGGCAGGTCCTGCTGTCCGACGCGGGCGGCCAGATTGCGCATTGCCGCCTCGAGATCGAGCCCGAAGGCGATCTCGTCCTGGAGGATCCCGAATTCCGGACCCGCAGGGCCGGGCAGTCCCTGGGCGACCGCCCTGATCGCCATGGCGATCGGGTGGCCGGACCGCAGACTGCGCACGATGATGTCGATCGCTTCGGGAAACTGATCGGCGAAACGCCCCTGTCGCCGTCGACGCATGAAATGCAGGACGATGAGCGGGGCGAGCGCAACGACCGCGATCCCGATCGCCAGAGCCGCCACGAGATCGATCCAGAGCGAGAGCGCGATGACCAGCGTCGCCGCGAAGCCCGCGCATGCCCAGGTCAACGTGGCGGGCGTGAGGCCGATGCCGGATTGAGCATGCAGCGTACGGAGCCAGGTGAAATGCACGAGGCGCGCTTTCGCGCTCATGCGATTGCGTCGCAGCATCAGGTGCGCATGCTCATCCAGTCGGCGTTCGCCCATCCGGAGGCGACGGCTGACGCGGCCTCTTCGTCCCCCCTCGTAGAACATCCGGAATGCGAACGCCGCCAGGAGCGCGACGAGGCCGAAGACGGACGCGGAAAATATCCAGAGCGGGTCGACGAAGTCGGGCATGGCTTATAGCGGCCTCGACGGATCGAAATGGGCGCCGGGAAGATCGACGCCGATGGCGCGGAGTTCATTGAGAAGGCGTGGCCTGACGCCGGTGGCGACGAAATGACCGAGCGCCTCTCCTTTGGGGCCGAGGCCGGTCCGTACGAAACGAAAGATTTCCTGCAGCTGCACGACGTCGCCTTCCATGCCGGTGATCTCGGAGATCGAGGTCACGCGGCGGGCGCCGTCGCTCAGTCGCTGCAGTTGCACGACGAGCTGGATGGCGGAAGCGATTTGCGTGCGTATGCTCTGCTGCGACATGGGAAGACCGGCCATGCCGATCATCTGCTCCAGTCGCGAGACCGCTTCCCGCGGCGAATTGGCGTGGATCGTGGCCATGGATCCTTCATGGCCGGTATTCATCGCCTGAAGCATGTCGAACGCTTCCTCGCCCCGGCATTCGCCGAGGATGATGCGTTCGGGCCGCATGCGCAGCGCGTTCTTGACGAGTTCGCGCTGCCGGATTTCTCCCTTGCCCTCGATGTTGGGAGGTCGCGTCTCCATGCGCGCGACGTGAGGCTGCTGCAACTGCAATTCGGCCGCGTCCTCGATAGTGATCAGTCGCTCGCGCTCGGAAATGAAGGCCGAGAGCGCGTTCAGCATCGTCGTCTTGCCAGAACCGGTGCCGCCCGAGACGATCGTCGTGATCCGCGCCGCGACCGCGGTGGCGAGAAGCTCGGCCATCTGAGGCTTGAGCGCGCCGACCTCGACGAGTCGATCGAGACCGAGCGGCTTCTTCGAAAATTTCCGGATCGAAACGAGCGGCCCGTCGACCGCTATGGGACGCACCGCGACATTGACACGGGAGCCGTCGAGCAGTCGCGCATCGCAGAGCGGCTGCAGTTCGTCGACGCGACGACCGACGCCGGCCACGATCCTGTTGACGATCCGCAGAAGATGCGCCTCGTCGGCGAAACGCACAGCGACTGGTTCGAGGAGCCCTTTCCGTTCGACATAGACGCATTCGTGCCCGTTGATCAGAATGTCGCTGACCGTCGGATCGCGCAGCAGTGGCTCGAGCGGGCCGAGCCCGACCATTTCGTCGAGGATCTCGGCGGAAAATTGCGCGAGCTCCTGCGAGGTGATCGGCAGCCTCTCCTTCTGGACCAGCTCCGACACGATCTTGAAGAGCTGCGCCTGTCGCTGCTCCGGCTGCAGCGCTTCGAGCGACGCGAGATCGACTTCCTCGATCAGCTCCTTGTGCAGACGGACCTTGGCGTCCAGCAGCCGCTGCTCCGAAAGCTGCGCCAGGCGCGGCGGCTCGGACGCCGCGACCGGGGTCGCTCCTCCGGGCTGAGACGGCGGCGGCGGCGCGAGGATCGCGAACCTGCTCACGACGCCTGCCTCTCGTCCTGAGCGCGGTCGAAGAGAATGCGTCTCATTCCGGTCGAGATATTGTTGCCCGCCTTGACCGTCCCGAGCGGAACGCCCTGGTCGATCGCCTCGCGCACCAACTGGTAATTATTCGCGATCTCGCCGGCGAAAATGCCGTCGAGAGCGCTCGCGACATCGCCGCGCCTGAGGCCGGCGCCCGAAAACAGCCGCCGCTCGTAACGGTTCACGATCACCCGCGCGGGATCTTTCAGAGCGAGCCGCGAATTCACCTGGTCCGCGATGCGACGGGCGAAACGCAGACCCGGAACCGTCATGTCCGTGACGATGAAGGTTCTGTCGGAACCGACGAGTATGCCGTCGGTCCACGGGCGCCACATGCGCGGTAGATCTATGACCACATGCCGGAATTGCGCCGCGACGACGTCGAGCAGCCGCAGGATTGCGGCGCTGCTCAAGTCCCGGAGCTGCCCCGCGACTGAAGGCGCGGCGACGAGCGCGACGCCGGACGAATGACGGCTCGTCATCGCCTCGAGAAGCTGCACGTCGAGCCGTTCCCCGCTGTCGCCGATCTCGTCGAAATCGAGACGCGGTTCGAGATCCAGGAAGTCAGCGCAGGCGTCGCTGTGCAGGTCTAGATCGACCAGGGCGACCGAATTCGCGTCGGGCCGCGCGTGAAGTATCTGCATGGCGGCTTCTATGGCGAGCGTGGTGTTGCCGACGCCGCCGGCCGCCGGCAGGAAGGAGATGACCTCCGCATAGTCGCTCGGCGGATCGACCCTCCCGGACAGCAGGCGGCGGCAGGCGTCGACAATCTCTTCGCCCTGCGCCGGTCGCCGCATCAGGTCGCGGACGCCGATCTGAAAGAACCAGCGCTGCACGGCGTCGGTGCAGGCATCGACGAGAACGACGACCGGCCGTGGCGCGCAGCGCGGCACGAGCGATTGAAGCGCGAGCAGATGATCGCGTCGCGTCGCATCGAGTTGCACGATCACGACGGCCGCGCGCGCCAGGGCGGCCGGGTCGACAGGAGCGCCGACGCCTGCTGCGTGACGCAGGAACGTCATGTCCGGATTGCGCCGGCCGGCCTCCTTCACCACGTCGTCGAGCGCAGGATCGGCGCTGATGAGGAGGATTTCGATCGCAGGCGTCATGACCCTACCTCGTGACCAGCACGGGCGGCGCGACAGACTCGGGCGGTCTGCCGACCTTGTAGCGGATGGTCGATTCCGCGACGCGCGCCGCGACGGTCGGAAAGGCGGTGTCGCGGCTGCCGCGCGGCCACGGATCGATGATATGCGCCACGCGGTTGGCGGCGACGGCGTCGCCCGAATAGGGCCACAGGGCGTCGCTCCGGGTCAGCGGATCGGCGCAGGCCGACAGGAGCAGGCATGGCGCGCAGGCGAGAATCGTGGCGCGAAGTCGATCAATTGCCCGCTGCATCCCGTCCTCCGATGTCGAGAATGTGTCCGCCCGCCGCGCGCGCCGTCCGTCCCTGCGCGACGCGCAGGTCCGCAGGCGCTATTTCCTGCTTGCCCAGCAGGAACCGATCGACGTCGTTGGCCGATACGGTCGCGTCGAGCGGAGAGCGCAGGGGCTGGCCGGGTCGCGTCGGGCTGACGAGGTGCGGCGTCACGATGACCGCGAGTTCCGTTTCGCGGCGTTCGAATGCGGTGCTGCGAAACAGCGCGCCGAGCACGGGCACGTCGTTGATCCACGGGAGCGCATTGGCGTTTTCGGAGGAAATGCTCTGCAGCAGACCTGCAAGAGCAAAGCTCTGTCCGTCCTTCAGTTCGACGTTCGTGCTCACCCGGCGCACGACGAGGCTGGGGATGGAAATGCCGCCGATGCTGACGGCGTTCGTCACGTCGATCTGGCTGACCTCGGGCTCGATCTTCAGATTGATGACGCCATTGGCGAGAACCGTCGGCGTGAAGCTGAGACCGACGCCGAATTTCTTGAATTCGACGGATACGGCGCCATTCGCGCCGGCTACGGGAAAAGGAAATTCGCCGCCGGCCAGGAAGCTGGCGGTCTGGCCCGACATGGCCGTGAGGTTGGGCTCGGCGAGCCGTCGTGCGAGCCCGCGGCCTTCGAGCGCCTGCACCAGCACGTCCACTTTCGTTCCGCCCGACAGCAATTGTCCGAGCACCGCGCCGAACGGCGTCGCACCGGTGATGAGATTGCTCGCGCCGATCGATGCGTTCAGGCGTTTGGAGACGACATCCCACTTCACGCCCAGTTCCTTGCTCGCCTGACGGGACGCCTCGAGGAACCGGACTTCGAGCATCACCTGCTGTGGCGAGGTGATCTTCATCTGATTGAGCACCTCGGCGCCGAACTGGTGCGCGATCATCAGGACGGTGTCCTGCGCAATGGCGTCCGGCACCTCGCCGCTCAGCAGAATGCGTCCGTTGACGGACGAAACCCTGACCTTGGCCTGCGGCGCCTGGCGCCGCAGTTCCGCCTGCAGCCGGCCGGTGGAATAACCGACTTCGAGATCGACGGCGCCGATGCGCCTGCGCTGCGCGTCGTAGGCGGTCACGCTCGTCGTGCCGATCTTCTTCCCGTGAACGTAGAACGAGCGGTCGGTCAGCGGCATCACGTCGGCGATTTCCGGATCGCCGACGACCAGATCGACGTAGGCGAGATCCGTCTGAAGCGTCTCCGTCGCGCCCTTCTGCACGGTCTGCGCGACGGTGCCGCTGCCGAGCGAGACGCGCCGCATGGAGCCGGCGGCGCTCGCGCCGGAGATCGCGAACACTGCGGCCATGATCGCGGACGCAAGCGATGCGCGCAGGCGGGACGGGCCCGGTTCGGACGCGCCGGTGAGACGCCGGTTGTTCAAGTCGAACTCCTTCGCAATTTCAGCGCGTGGGCTGCCGAGGCACGCTGTAGTCCTGACGGACGGAGTTGCGTGTGACGACGACGGTCGTCTGCGCCCCTTCGTCCTGCTGCGGCAAATCCGCGCCGGGCCGCCCGAGGTCGCTGGTGCTGATGCGGCGGCTGGCTTCGATCTGCGCCGCGCCGGCGCGACGCAGCACCAGCGTCAATGCGCCGACGCTTTGCGCCACCACCAGACGCTGGGCGTCCTGCGTTCCGACTTCGACGGTGACGGAGCGCGCCACCTTCGGCTTCGACGTTTCCTCGTCGGCGGTCTGGTCGATGCCGATCACCTTCACGTCCTGCGCGACGATGTCGGCGATCGCGTCGCTTTCCTTGAGGCGTCGCGAAAGCAGCACGTCGACCCGATCTCCCGGCGTAATGAAGCCAGCGACTCCCACGACGTCGTCGACGCGGATGGTGAGCGCCTTGAAGCCGGGTTCGATCGAGGCGGCGAGCGTGGGGCGCTGCCCGGGCCCCGTTATCTTGCGCGCGAGGATCGGTTCGTTGGTCTGGAACGGCGCGAGGGCGTTGCGCTTGCCCGAGCCGTCCAGAACCTTGGCGATCGACGAGAAGGAACCTTGCAGCGCATCTTCCGCAGGCCATGGAATTTCGCGCAGGGCGTCGCGGCTGAGTTCGGCGCCTGCCGGCATGGTCTTCGCGGCGACGACGATGGTGGAGAACCTGACCGGCCCTTCGACCGGCTTCGCTGCCGCATCGTGCCGACGCTCCATGTCGACGCGAAACGCGACCTCGCGGTGCAGCCAGTTCCGCGCAGCGTAAACGGAACTCGCTCCGAGAACCGCGACTGCGGGGATCATCACGCTCACTCGTAAACGCACGCTTCGCCTCGCTGCCGCCGCTTCGTTACGAGAAGGAAAACATCGAGGCGCGAACACGGCAAACGGGAATTGAGCATAACCATGCGCATTGGTTTCGACGTTCGAGTCAATTTGAGCGACGTCAGAGCGGTCGACGACGGACAGGTACGGAAAAGCGCGCCTTTCGCGCCATTGCCCGTTGATCGCGCGTCGTTTGCGACGGCATCTTGCTTAACGGTAAAGGTTGTCGCCGCCTGAAGACGATACACGAAAATCAAAGTCGACTTTGTCGTTCATTCGAATGGCTTCGAGAACGGTTTGTCAGCAGGTGTTATTGCATTGTGTTCATAACGACATGCCGCATTAAACCATTCACGGCGATGCGAAACAGAGCGCGAGCATACGGACGGACGGCGGCGCGATTGCGCCTGCGGCGAGCTATCGGTCGAAGCGCCGATGCGCTCGACGCTCTCGTCGCGCCGCCCCGACGGCCCAATGGAATTCTGCACGAGCAGTCCGGGGTCGCCGCAGTGGAATTCGCGCTCGTCGCTCCCTTGCTTCTCACCATAACGTTCGCGGGAATTCTGTTCGCACTTGCATTGAACAATTACATCGTCGTGACGAACGCGGCGGCCGTCGGCGCCGCAAACCTGATCCTGAGCCGGGGCGCAGCGACGCCTTATACGGATACGGTGACAGCCGTTCGGCAGGCCGCGCAGAGTTTGACGCCGGCCAGTCTCACCATCGCCATGTCGGTGGACGGCGCAACATGCGCCGACGATACGACTTGCGCGACCGCGCTGAATTCGGCCGGCGGCAAGCAGGCAAACGTCGCAGTCAGCTACCCGTGCCGCCTGGTCGTCCTCAATGTCGATTTCGCGCCGGGCGGCTGCTCACTCAGTCAATCAACAGCGGGACGGGTCCAATGACAAGGAACATTCTCCGCGCGATGCGTGTGTTTGGAAGAGACAGGAGGGGCTCCGTCGCCGCTGTCGGCGCGATCGTCGCCAGCGTCGTCACGGGATCCGGCGCGCTCGCCGTGCAGCACGCCCTGGTGGTCAGAGCGGAGCGCGCCCTGCAGGCGTCTACCGACATGGCGGCGCTCGCAGGCGCGCAGGATCTCAACCAGAGCGCAGATGCGGCGATCGCCACAGCGATCAGCTATGCCGGAAAGAACCCGGTCGCCGGGCAGACCGTGACATCGGTCGGCGGTTATCCCAAGACGGTATGTCTGAGCAGCACGAACGTCCCCTGCGGTTCGGTCGGCGCGAACGCCATCGTGGTGAAGCAGCAGATCGTCATGCCGCTGGTGTTCGGCAGGTACTTCGGCTTCACGTCGAAGGCGATGGTCGCGACGTCGACCGCGAGCGCCCAGGGAGGCGCCGGCAAGGCCGTCGACGTGATGTTCGTGCTCGACACGACGCGATCGATGACCAACACGGATGCAAGATGCAGCATCAGCGGCGCCACGCGGCTGGCCTGCGCCGAGGCGGGCATACGCAAGCTGCTGCTCTCTGCCAATCCCGGCCTCGTTCGCGCCGGGCTCGCCGTCTTCCCGCCGGTCAGGACGGCCGCGGACGCCGCGCGCGACTACGCCTGCTCCGGCGCCGCGCCAGCTATCGCGAAATACAACGCTACGTCGCCCATCTATACGATCCTCGGCCTTTCCAGCGACTACAAGTCGTCGGCGGGCGCCGCGACGCTCAACACCTCATCCAACATCGTTCGCGCCGTCGGCGGACTTGCCGGTTGTGTCGGCCTGCAGGCGATCGGCGGCGTCGGCACGTACTTCGCCGACGCCATTTCGGCGGCGCAGGAAGAATTGCGGGCGCGCGGTCGGCCGCAGGCGCAAAAAGTGATCGTATTTCTGAGCGACGGCGACGCCGGGGCAGCGTCCGCCGATGTCGGTACAAGCAAGTTCGCAAACCAGTGTCGTCAGGGCATTGCCGCGGCACAAGGCGCCGCGGCTGCGGGAACCTGGGTCTATTCGGCGGCCTACGGCGCGGCGAATTCGGGCGGCTGTTCGACCGACAACCCGGCGATCTCGCCCTGCGCCACGATGCAGCAGATCGCGTCCTCCGCCGACAGGTTCTTCCCGGACACCGGCGCAAGCAGCGTGTCTTGCACGTCCGCGATCAATTCGGCGTCCGATGTCATCGGCATCTTCTCGGCCATCGGTTCGAGCCTGTCCGCGACTTCCCCTCGCCTCATCCTCAATTCGACGAGTTAGGGAGCGCGCGGATGAAGACGTTCGACTTCCTGCTCCGGCAAACGCGGGCCGCCGTTCGTCTGGCGGAGATACGTACCGGCGCATTCCTCGCACTTCCGGATCGGCGGGACACGGTGGCGACCGGAGCGTCGGGCGCCGTGCTCTTTCGCAAGCCGTCGCGCCGGATGGTCGCCGAACTGTCGAATTTGCTGGCCGTAGCGCCGATCGTATTCGCGCTTTCGTTTCTTGCCGCGAATCCCTGGTCACAGCGGATAACGGCTCCCGCGCCGCGCCATTCGATCGATGAGCCTCTTGCAAGCCCGGCGGCGCCGGAAGTGGAGA
>CXWK01016321.1_pt2 | contig 18241 bp, 12 predicted proteins | sample 590851 | NCBI WGS metagenome assembly CXWK01 (sample SAMEA3498364, study PRJEB10139) | wastewater metagenome | biome: wastewater treatment plant; material: activated sludge | place: Denmark | collected 2014-08-01 | reverse complement strand
ATGATAAAAATGTCCCAGCCATTCAAAATAGATATTGTTTTCTGGTTCCTGATAAGCATAAAGATATTTTACTTTATCGGTTAACATCTGATCGAGATCAGAAAAAAATCCATTCTCCGAATTAAATAGTTGAGATGCAGTATCAGGGTCAATTGAATCTGAAAACTCAAACAGATATTTTTCTAATATTTTTTTTTCTGTTGAGCTTAATTCAGTTATGCGATTTGATATTTGAACTAAAATATCCTTAACTTCAAATCGTGATAAAACGGGATCATCTTCCCTGATAAAAGAGATGATACCTTTTACTTTCATTTCCTTTAAAAAAGTATAAACTCCATTTTCAATCGGAACATTTTCAACTTGTGCAAAGGTAATGTTGAAAGAAAAAGTAATAGAAGAAATCAGAATAAAAAGTAGCGATTTCATTAAATCAATCCTGTTTTTGAAAAGCAAATATAAACTTTATCTATAAAAGATATGATCTTAAATAAATTCAATTCTATTTGTAACGATAATGATAAATTTATTTTTAGATTACACTCTTTATAGCTAATTTTGGATTAATATGAAGAGAAAATGATAATGTTATATTTAAGAGTTAATCGATCAGGAATTGTAAGAAAAGTGTTGGTAGATATGGCATTTTTATTAACTCATAGAGTAATAAGATTACCTAAATACTATTTTGAAGATGGACTTTATTTTTTATACAAGAATGAAAAAAGTGAAGCTTTAACCGAAGAATATTATCTAACTAAAGACAAAATTATTAAAGAAGATAAAACTTATTTTTATTTCAATTTTCCTATTAAATTAGAACAAATTGTTAATATTTAGACTTATTTCTGAAACACACTTATCAAAAATCAAAAAAAGAGGGATCTAACAATGAAAAAACTATTTCTCATTTTCTTTATCGCTATGTCAATCAATTCCTTTGCTCAGGATATTCCGGATTCTATGTTGGTAGATGGCTGGAATATGGTTGGAGTTGTAGGTTTAAATCTTAGCCAAACATCATTTTCTAATTGGGCTCAAGGCGGTTCAAATTCATTAGCATTTGCGGCCTACACAAATTTAGGCGCAATATATCATAGCTTTCCGTGGAAATGGAAAAACAGACTAAACATAATTTATGGCAGAACAAAATTGGAAGGCTCGGATTATCGAACTGCTGAAAATGATATTTATTTTGAAAGTGTTGCTTCAAGAAATATTGGTTGGGCAGTTGATCCATTTGTATCTGTAACATTCAGAAGTGCTGTAACAAAAGGATATGATTATTCAAATCCTGATTCAAGTGTTCAGATTGTTGATTTTTTTGATCCTGGTTATATCTCTGAAGCTATTGGTTTTACGTATGATCAAAACAAAATAATCACAACCAGATTAGGTTTGGCATTTCAACAAACATTTTCAAATCAATTCACTGGTTATACTGATGACCCTGAAACACCTGAAATTGAAAAGTTTAAATTCGATACCGGTATAGAATCAGTTACAGAAGTTAAATATGAATTTTTACCAAATATGACTTACTACAGTTTCTTAAGATTATTCTCACGATTTAATTCATTGGATGTTTGGGATGTAAGATGGGATAATATAGTAACTGCAAAAGTAAATGATTATATGAATGTAAATTTTAGCGTTACTGTATTACACGAAATAAGCCAGACAAGAAAAACTCAGCTAAGGGAAGCATTGCAATTAGGATTTAGCTACGCAATATTTTAAGTATAATTTATAACTTTAGATAGATTATGGATTGGAAAGAACTTTTACCTGAACTTAAAAAATACATCACCGAATTTGGTGTACATATAATTTCAGCTATTGCAATTTTGGTTATAGGATTTTGGATATCAAAAACATTAACCAAAGTATTAAAAAAAGTCCTTACTAAAAGAAGTGTTGATATTACACTAATTGGTTTTTTAACAAGTGCATTAAAGTTTGCACTTTACTTGTTTGTGATAATAGCAGCTGTTGGGCAACTGGGAATTGAGACTACATCTTTTATAGCTGCACTTGGTGCTGCTGGATTAGCTATCGGTCTGGCTTTACAAGGTTCACTTGCCAATGTTGCAGCTGGAGTTATGCTAATAATTTTTAGACAGGTTAAAGTTGGACAATTTGTCGAGAGCGGCGGCGTCAGCGGTACCGTTGAAAAAGTAGGGATTTTTAACACAACTTTAGTAACAATTGATAATAAAGTTATATTTATACCTAACTCTAAGCTGATTAACGATAATATTATTAATTATTCAGAAAAAGATACCAGAAGAATAGATTTAGTATTCAGTATAAGTTATGAGGATGATATTGATAAAACTAAAAATATAATTCAGAGTCTGATTGATTCTGATCCTGATATCTTAAAAGATCCAGCCGCATTAATCGCAGTTGGTGAATTAACTGATAATAGTGTTAATATTTTTGTACGGCCTTGGGTAAATACAAATAAAGTACTTGATGTGAGATTTAGATTAACCGAACTGGTAAAGAAAAAATTTGATGAAGAAAATATATCTATTCCTTTTCCGCAAAGCGATGTATATGTTCATCAAAGATAGTTTAGTTTAACAGTGTTACTTTAAAAGGGAAGTTATACCACTTCCCTTTTTACTTTATAAAATTTATAATGATATGTAGGATTAAAAATGAATTCTGTAGAAAAATTTATTTCATCAATTTCTGAAGGTTATTTGTTCAAAGGTGATTCGTTAATCCTTGGAACAGCTATCTATGAAAACCAACCCCAAGCAAATCTTCACATTAAAATTCCACTTAGCACTATAAACCGACATGGATTAATTGCCGGAGCAACCGGGACAGGTAAAACAAAAACTGTTCAGGTTTTTGCAGAAGCCTTATCTGAAAAAAGTATTCCTGTTTTACTGATGGATATAAAAGGTGATTTAAGTGGCATTGCTGCTCAAGGAACAATTAATCCTAAAATTGAAGAACGACATTCAAAAATTGGCTTGCCTTACCAACCAAAGCACTTTCCTGTTGAGTTTTTTACGTTGTCTGATGAAAACGGGACAAGACTAAGAGCTACGGTTTCTGAATTTGGACCGATATTGGTATCAAAAATTCTAGAGCTAAACGATACACAGGCAGGATTAATGGCAATACTTTTTAAATATTGTGATGATAACAATCTGCCGTTGCTTGATTTGAAGGATTTAAAGAAGATACTTCAGTTTGCAAGTTCAGAAGGTAAAAAAGAAATTGCAAAAGACTACGGTTCAATATCACCAACATCAATTGGAACAATATTAAGAAAAGTTGTTGAGCTTGAACAACAAGGTGCAGATAAATTTTTTGGAGAAAGATCATTTGATGTTGAAGATTTAGTAAGAGTTGATGAGAATGGCAATGGAGTTATTTCGGTTTTAAGATTGATCGATTTGCAAGACAGACCAAAACTTTTTTCTACTTTTATGCTTTCTATGCTTGCAGAAATTTATTCAACTTTTCCGGAATTGGGAGATAAAGCTGAACCAAAATTAGTAATTGTAATTGATGAAGCACATCTTATATTTAAAGAAGCTAGTAAAGCTTTGTTAGACCAGATTGAAACTATAATAAAACTTATTCGATCTAAGGGTGTTGGAATTTATTTCTGTACACAAAATCCTACTGATGTTCCCCAAGCAGTTTTAAGCCAGTTAGGATTAAAAATACAACATGCTCTTCGTGCGTTTACTGCACAGGATAGAAAAATGATAAAACTTACATCAGAAAATTATCCTATTTCAGAATACTATAAAACTGATGAACTATTAACTTCACTTGGAATTGGTGAAGCCGCCATAAGTGCATTGAATGAAAAAGGAATTCCTACTCCACTTGCAGCAACTTTACTTTGTGCACCAAAATCAAGAATGGATATTTTAACTGAAGAAGAATTAAATAATAAAATCTCCACATCAAAACTTCAGTCAAAATACAATCAATTAGTTGATAGAGAAAGTGCCTACGAAATCCTAAACAAGAAATTAGAAACGGCTAAAGAGTTTGATCTTAAAGTCCCTGAACAAGGGGATTATAAATACGAGCCAAAGACAACAACAACTACTCATACGAGCACACGTAAAGAAAAAAGTACAATGGAAAAAGTAATAAACAGCTCGTTGTCAAGACAGGTTGGACGAACTTTAGTTAGAGAAATAACAAGAGGTATTCTTGGTGTGTTGGGTGTGGGTGGAAGAAAACGATAAGATGAAAAAAGCAGCGATATTATTATTATTCTTTCATTTATCTGTAACTATTAATCCTCAAACGATTTCTGTTTCTGGGAATGTAAAAGATTTAAGTTTGAATTTCCCTATTGAAAACGCTAAGGTTCAAATTAAAAATTTATCTAATGGAATAGTTGATTCAGTTTTTACAGATGCGCTAGGTAATTGGCAGTATGATTTGGTGACCAGCGTTGATGAAACAATATATTATATACCAGATGATTTAGAAGTAATGCAAAATTTTCCCAATCCTTTTAATCCATCAACTAAAATTGGATTTAAAATTCCGGAAGATGATAATGTAACAATTATGATTCACAATATTCTTGGTGAATTAGTTGATATTAAAAATTCTTTTCTTACAAAAGGTAATTATATTGTGGATTGGTCAAGTAAAGGAAGTGCTGGAGTTTATTTTTATACAATATCTTTTAAGAATCACTCAATTACAAGAAAAATGATTCAGCTTGATGGTGGGAATGGATACGGGCTGGGAGAAATAAGGTCAGGATTATTAGGTAATTCAGTTACAGAGAATTTATTACGTAATATAAATATCGAACTAGTTGTAACTAAATTTTCATATGCAGCTGATACCACAATAACAAACATCCTTGGCGGAGAAAATTTATCAACTTATCTTCAGACTATTCACTCAAAGTACACTTTAATTGATTTGCACAATGATGTTCTTGAAGTAATGATAAATGATCCAAACTATCATCTTAACACGCTTCATACATATAATCACACGGACATACCAAGATTACAATCGGGACAAGTGGATGTTCAATTTTTTTCTATTTGGGTTAGTCCAACTGCCTACACAAATTATTTTGATCAAGCCATTGTTATGCGTAATCTGTTTTATTCTGAACTAGCGGTAAATACCACATCGATTGAACAAGCTACAACAATGCACGAAGCTTTAGAGATTAACAACCAAAATAAAATTGCTGCAGTAATTGGTGTTGAAGGTGGACATCATATACAAAATAATTTAGATAATTTAATTTCACTATATAATTCCGGAATGAGATATTTAACGATTACATGGAATAACAGTACAAGCTGGGCAATTGCTGCAAAAGATCCAAGAACTGAAATTCAGGGTCTCAGTAATTTTGGCAGAGATGTTATCAGAAAAATGGATTCACTGGGAATTATGATAGATGTATCGCATACTGGTATAAGAACTATTCAGGATATACTTTCAGTTACAACCAATCCAATAATTGCCACTCATAGCGGTGCAAGAAGTGTACACGATCATTATAGAAATTTATATGATTGGCAGATTCAGGATATTGCAAACTCAGGCGGCGTAATTGGAGTTGTGTTCTATCCATATTTTTTAAATGGAACTTCAAATGCATCAATTGATGATGTGATTGCACATATAGATTATATAGTTAATTTAGTTGGTACCGACTACGTATCAATAGGTTCGGATTTTGATGGAATTGAAGTTGTTCCATCAGGCTTAGAAGATACAAGTAAATTTCCTGAGCTTACATTAGCGCTGTTAGCGCATGGATATACTGAACAGGAAGTTGCTAAATTTCTTGGTGGAAATTTTAGAAGAGTGTTTGAACAGGTTTGTGGTAATTAAAAACTACTTTGCAGTTGTTAATTCCCTTCCACAGTATCTGCAAATTTTTGCTTTTGATTTTATTCGTTCTGCACAAAACGGGCATTCAATTGTATCCACATCGTCTGAGGAATTATTTTTCATACTTTCAGCAAGTCTTTGTGCCTGATTTAAAACATTATTTTGTTTGTATTCTTCCTGTGCTATGGTAATTGCGTCTTTCAATTCATTTGGTCTGGCTATTTTATGATATGTTGTTGCACCCATTTCAGCTGCTGTTTGAATTTCGATATCTCCAAACTTAAATATTCTGCCTGTTACTGATTGATGATAAGTTACATTGTTAATTTTTTCTAATGGACTTTCTTTCGCACTAATCGTAAACAATCCTTGCTCATCAATAATTCTGGTATTTGTTACAACCCAAATATCATATTTTCGCTCCAACCATTTGTAAGCAAAATAACTGAATGAGGCAAAGCCTATTACAATCAACCAGAAACTTGCATCTTTAATAACTGAATATAAAAGTACAAACAATCCAAATATAACCAGCGATACTAAAAATGGATTTATAAGTACAATCCAATGATGCTTGGTATTAAATATTACTTTTTCGTTGTTTTTTAATTTTGTTCTCATTCTAAATCAGAAAGTTTTATTGATAACAGGAGTTTTGTTTAATAATAAAGGTCTTTCTGTTTGAAAGACCTTTATTGTAATAATATTTCTACACTTAATGATGCAATTTAATCGGAATTAAAAATTAATTCCTAAAGAAAAGTAGTGAACTTCATTTAATCTACCGAAATCCTGGTAGGCATAATCAAGTTTTACTTTTATCATTTCAATGATTCTGTAGTTCAATCCAAATCCAAATGTCAATCCTTTTTCTGAATCTTCTTCAAATAAAGAGTTATAACCTGCACGAATATGAATTATTTCATTCCAAGCGTATTCTAAACCTGTATTCAGATATTCAGTATGATCATTAGGATGAATTGCATCAACGCCAACAGTTAAACGGGATGTTCCTTCTTTTACAACATCAGCAGAAACTCCAAATCTAAAGATCAACGGCAAATCAAATTTATCAAGCTCTATGTTAGAGTTAATTATATTTTCATTGCCTGCTCCAGATAAATAAGTTACCGTTGCATCCCTGCCTGATAACTGCATCTTTGTACCAAAATTTGAAATACTTGAAGCAATTCTTAATTCATTAAGTACAGGAATTTTATAGAGTGTTCCAATATCAACAGCTAAACCTGTTGCATTCATATGCCAAAGGTTTTCACTTATGTATTTAACATTAAACCCTATTGCAAAATTTTCTGTAAGATATCTTGCATAATTTAATCCAAGGACTAAAGTATTGTAATCAAAATATTCTCCGGTTCCTTCCGGATTTTCAATTGTACGAACCTGCATTTCATCCATCGAAAGAACCGATACAAATAATCCAACTGTACCAAGATTAGAAAGGTTGGTTGCAAACGCTGCATAATCATGTCTTACATCTGCATATAAAGATGTGTGATTAAAAAATGCTTCGTTCGAATTAATATTTGCAGTACCGCTCGGGTTCCAATACAGCGCAGTTATATCATCAGATACTGCTGTAAATGCACCACCCATTCCAATTGCGCGAGGTCCAACATTAAATTTTAGAACTTGGGTAGCAGTTGTTCCTGTTTTTGTAGTTTGAGCAAATACGTTAATTGCAAAAATCATAGTTAACGAAATGCTCATTATATAAATAAATTTTTTCATGTAAATCTCCTGCATTTCTTTACTTAATTAGTGCAAACTTAATTAACTTTTCACCCACACCAGGCGCATCGATATGAGCAAGATAAACACCATAAGCAACACTGAATCCATCATCGTTTAATAGATTCCAGAACTCTCTTCCATTATCAAATCCGGCTTCGTGATCTAATGTTGTAACAAGTTCACCACTTAAGGTATATATTCTTATTGTACATTTTGTAGGAAGATTCTCAAAATAGATTCTTCTCTCACCTCTATTTTGTCCTGATAGTTTATTTGCCGGTTCAATTTCATTTGAACCAACATAAGGATTTGGAACTACATAAATGTTATCAAGTTTATTAGAAGCATCCTGATTATTAATTAATCCTGCTTTTGTTTGAAGTGTATAAACATCAGTTGTATCATACGGACGTTTTGTATAAAGGAATAAAACATCGTTATTTCCTGGATAAGTCTGGATAGAATCCGTATTAGGTGAAATTACTAAGCTCCACGTTATAGGTTGTCCTGTTCCACCCGGTGAACCGGTTTTATAAAACACAATTTCTTCTCCCAATGTCCAGGCAGAATCATTTGTAGCAGGAGGTTCTTGCAGATTAGAAATAACTTCTATTGGAATTCCGGAAGTTACGTCTTCGATTTTATAATTAACCGGTATATCTATAAATCCACTTCCAGTTACAAATTTTTTAGCAGTTGAAATTGGTTGATCTGAAAAAGTAACTACATAATCTGATGGAGAGGCTTTTGGATTACCACCGGTTCTTAAATATAATCTAAACGGCAAAGTTAGACCGGTTGACCAATTTGATCTTACATCATCAAACGCTAACGCCGGATTATCTTTTACAGTTAATAGTACTCCATCAAAAACCGGATTGGAATCTGCTCCATCCAATGCTGTACTTTGATAGACTGCGTAACATCTATAAGTGATTGTGTACTCCGTTGCTTCAAGCATTGGACTATTATCAGTACGCTTTATCGCACCCTTTTCAAGATTTAATTCATAATCAACACCAAATTGATAAACAGCACCGGCAGCATCTTTAACCTGTAATGATGCATCATTTATAATATTGCCTTTGGATAGACTTGTGAATTTTGTTCCATACAGATAAAACGATTCAGTTTTTAATTTTTCACCGAGTACTGAATAATTTTTTGTAACGATAGTTGTATCGGAAGTAAATAAAGTATCTCTAAATCTTAGAGTATAGTTATCATCAATAATATCAAGATCATTTACAATTCTAAATTTAACTTCACCATTGCCTATACCAGTCAAGTGTTGAACATCCGTAACACCAATTTCAGGACGATCATATCCGCCAGCGCGCGGACCAGGAATAACCTGAACTGTGTTGTCATCAAAAGTTAACTGGCTTGTGATCGGATCCAAAGAAATTTTCTTAGTTGTTTCGGATGGAGGAATTCCAAGCGAATCACCGTGATCATACGCAACCACTGCGTAGTAGTAAGTTTGTCCGTTTCTTACATCGTTAGAATCAACAAAAGTATGAACCAGGCCTGAGTTATCACCTAAATAGTAATTCAATCCACGACCTAAGTAAGGTACAGGATGATAACCGCGCCAGTCATTATTTAAATCCCATTTTGCTTCGAATCCATCCAAACCTTTTAGTGGTTCATATAAAAATCTTGAACCTTTGCCATCTGTTATGTTTTGTATATCTGCAAAATCAGGACGTGTACTTCTGTAAATTGTATATCCTTCAAAATCTTTACCAGTAATTGGATCGATACTATTCTCTGATTCGGTATCCCAGTAAAGTGTAACTTTTTTATCATCTGGAATTGCAGTTACTTTAGGTAGACTTGGAGGTCTGAAGAATCTGTAATTTTTATTATAAATATCCTGAACTGTTTCTGCAGTAATTAGCAAATCATCAAGATCTTCACCAAATAAAAATGACATTGATATTCTTTTGGTTTCTCCGGGCGCAAGTGAAATGTATCCTGAACTAAAAATAAAAACTATATCTTCATCCTGAGTAATCTCACTAAAACTGTTTGGTTTTGTTGCATTCCAAATATCTTCATCATAAGCAATTAAAAGATCGGTTGCCCATTGAGAACTTTTAAAACTTGTTAATCCGATCTGGTCAGATTCATCAAGATCTGTATATCCAAAATTTGGTTCACCTGGTTGCAAAGGATCAGGCCTGCCATCAATTAATTTATTTCCTAAAGTAGGAATTCCATCACCTTCCCCTTCATCTGATGTATTTGCAATTCCATCTTTCCCCAGATCATCTATATCAACATTCCAATCCCCGTCTTCGTCAACAAAATTATCTTGTCTTTCATTTATTAAACCATCACCATCATTATCTAAAGTATCGTCCGGGTTTCCAGGACTTTCTAAAAATTTACAACCTAAATAACCGAGTTCTCTGCCTTGATCTCCAATTCCATCAGGATCAAAAAAGTAAACCATATTTCTTGAATATAGAGGAATAGTCGTATCAAATGGTGAGATAAAAAGTCCGTTATCATCATCATTGTCTTCACCACCAACATCTGGATCACCATAAATACCAAACATTACGCTATCGAGATGTNNTCGAGATGAGTATCGCTAACATTTGTAATTGACCAAACAAAGAAAATTGCATTTGCAGCTAGCGAATTGCTCCATTGAAAAGCACGACCATCTATTTGAACGCCTAATCCCTGGCGCGAAGGATCGCTGTTAAAAGGGAAGTAATTAAACTCTTTATTATCTCTGTCATCCATTGCCCAGAAGGACTCAAGATCAGCATTATTTTCACCTTGTACTAAGTATCCCGGCCAAACATATTGTCCTAAAGTTTCGTTATACCATTCTCTGGGCCAGCTATCCGGTTTACCATCACGATCAGAATCAAATGCGGGATTTGATGCCATATTATTTTGATTTGGATCTGCATAACCGGGTAAAGGCTGCCATTGCCATTTTAATCCTGTGGCCGGATCAATTTCTCTTAAACCAGCTCTGTCATAATCATTCATACCATCCGTAATAATATGAATTCGTTTGCCTGATGTATCGACAACAGAAGCTCCAACTATTGGGCAAAATTGAAAGATGTAAGGAGCATCTCGCCAAATAAGATTTGTTATTTCTCTTATTCCGCCAAATCCAGGAGCGATGCCGCCGTAGTTTTCAATTTCAACGGATACATTATTTCCATTCATAAAAAAAGATTTTCGATCTTCATCGCCGGTAGATTTTTGCAAATAATTCTGCAGTGAGTATTTAAGTGAACCTGAGTTAGTCTTATTCGTACTAACTGGTGCATTCATCAATTTATTTTGCAATAAATCTTTTATCGCCTGATGTTCTATTTGTCTTCTTTGTTTTACCTCTTCAGTCTGTGCATTCACATTCTGAATAACAAACGGATAGATCAAAACGAAAGCAATAAAATATTTTATTTTTAATTTCAACATATCGTTACTCCATAAATTTCAGTTAAAACTCTAACGTAAGACCAAATCGAACTTCTCTTGGAGCCGAGTAATAATTTGGCCGGTTAAAGTATTCGGTTGCAGATTTAATACCGGGATATAATTCCGATATTTCATTTGTAGCTTGTGGCCCGCCTTTTGTTTCTTCCAAAGAATATGTTGCTCTTCCTGTGTCATCATAAACAAAGCGTTCATTCTTAGTATCAAAAAGGTTAAAGACTTTTAAGAACAATGTTAAAGTTGTATTATAAATCAAAAATGATTTATCAATAAGTAAATCAACATTAGTTTGTAAAGGTTTTCGTTCACTATTTGTTCTTAAATAAATTTGCTGTTCAATAAGCTGCGGTGAGTAAGGAAGCCCTGTCCCAAGTGATGTTACAACGGTTACAGTCCAATCTCTATCGCCGCCAAAAGTTACAACTCCATTTAATGTGTGGGATTGATCCCAATCTAATGGAACAGGAATTTTTTCACTTTGTCTTCCTGATTGAAGATCAACAAAAAAAGCATCTGCGCCGGTTTCATTTCCTTCTGCAACCTGGAATGTATAATCAAGTGAAGCACCTAACAGATCATCGGGCATTTTTCTTTTCGTAAGTGAAAATGTTACACCTTTAATATTGCCGTAATCTTTGTTTACATATTTCTGATAAATTTCGTTACTGCTAATTCTTATCTGCTGAATTGCAAGAAGATCTCTAACATCTTTATAAAATCCTGTAACATTAAATGCCATTGATTCATTTAATTGCTGCTGCAAGCCTATTTCATATGTTACTGTTTTTTCCGGATTAAGATTAGCATTTCCATAAACCGGCGATGCTGCAATATCTTCAAAATTAGGATTTGTATATAAATATCTAAAAGGAGGCAGCTGATAAAAATGTCCGTAAGAAAAGTGGATTATTCCTTCATCAGTTATTGGAAATGAAATTCCTAATCTTGGACTAACAGTTAACTTGCCTTCAGCATCAGTTAAATTTTCTGTTGGCGCAAATGGATCAGGAGCAAAAACAGAATTCGCATTAAAATAATCCAGTCTTATACCTGCATTAAGAATCATACTTTCAAATTCCATTTTATCTTGCAGGTAGCCTGAAAATTGCTGCGGCGATTTTGTATAAATATCGATTGAAGCTTGCTCTGATTCAGGATTCGGGATTGTTGGTGTTAAATAATTGCTTCGGTTTCTTAGCACTTCAAAAAAGACAAAATCCATTTTATCCCATTTGCCTTTTAATCCAAACTTAACTTCGTGCTGATTATTAAGCTGGCTTGTAATATCAAACTTAACTTCTGAAGTATAAGAACGCTGATAATAATGTTCAGGTTGAGTACCGCCGGAAACAAAAGTGTAACTGCTATAACTATTATTTTTATCTTCCGGTTGATATCTTGGATCTGCATGCAAACCATTTAAGCTCATACCCGGATTAAAAGATACTTCGTTTCCTGAAGCATCCAGTAATGGGAATAAATATCTTTTAAAATCATAAATATTATATGAACCTTTTAATGAAAAGAATGTGCTGTTACTAACTGCATGCCTGTATTCAAGCGAATTGATAAGTCCCCATTCCATTCTATTATAATTTGCATCAGGATTATATTTATAATCGTGAGTGTAAGATTTATAATCTGCATTCGAGTAAACAAAATCATAATTAATTTTTATTGTGGGGATAGGTTTGTATGTAAACTTAGCTGTTGTATTTAAATCTTTACTTGGATTCATAGACACGATTGAATTATCGCCGGTTTGTGCAAGATATAATACATTTGCAAGATTCGGATCTCTTGATACAGAATCGTAAACCGTATGCTGTCTTATTCCATACAAATAACCTTTATCATTGTTGTATCTTCCGGAGAAGAAAAAAGAGAAATTATCTTCTAACAATGGAATTGGTCCGCCAAAAGTTCCTTCAATAACCTGGTTGTTAACAGGATTTAAATCATCAATATTATAAAAATAATCAGTAGAAGAACTTACATAATCTCCAATATAATATGATAAAGTTCCGCTATACTTAGCTCCGCCTTCTTTAGTAACGGTATTAACAACACCGCTAAGAGCATTTCCATATTCAGCATTAAAAGTTCCGCTAACAACAGAAAGTTCTTGTATTGCATTAGTGGATATTTGTACAGTTCTTCCAAAATCAAATGGATTGATTGCAGAGACTCCGTTTACATTATAAGCAATTTCTGTTGATCTTCCGCCGCGTATGTGAAGCTCACCGCTTGCACCTTTAGTTATACCAGCCTGTAATGATAAAAGCTGGTTGATACTTTCGACAGGAAGAGATTTGATTTGTGAATCATCAATTGAAGTTTGTGAGGATGTTAAATCTTTTCTAACAAGCGGGCGCACAGCTTCAACTATAATAGTTTCAAGTCCGATTGCTTCAGTTGATAATTGAACATCAATCGTTGTCGTAAAATCACTAGAAACTCTAACGTTTGTAACGATTTGTTTTTGATATCCAACACCGCTAAAAACTAATGAATAAAGTCCCGGCTCAATATTGTTAATTATATAAGTTCCATCTATGCCAGTTGCGGCACCCATTGTTGTGCCTTCAACAAGTACATTTATACCAATAAGTTCTTCACCTGTTTGGGTATCTGTTACTTTACCGGAAATTTTACCTGTTACACCTGCAAGAACCTGAAATTGAAAAATAATGAGAGAGAATAAAAAGAATAGAGAAAAAGAAAGTAATTGTTTTTTCATCGTGACCTCTTGTGGCAAAATTAAATGTATAAAAATCGATTTTGAACTGCCTGTTAGGGTCTGTTAAAAGATATTGATCTTATAACAAAGATTATAAAATAAAAGGGCTATCAGAAAACTTAAATTTAACCAAAGTTAAAATTCACCTTATTTTCTGATAACCCTGAAGAACATAATTTAAATTATTTAAGCAACTGCATTTTTCTTGAAACTGAATTTGTACCTGCGGTTAACTTATAAATATAAATACCGCTTGCAAGATTTGAAGCGTTAAACTTAATATTATAAGAACCTGCATTTAAATATTCATTGCTAACAAGAGTTGCAACTTCTCTGCCAAGTGCATCATATACAATTAGATTTACATTTGCAGCTTCTGTAATTCCAAATTTAATTTGTGTAGAAGGATTGAATGGATTTGGGAAATTCTGTTCTACAAAAAATTGTGCTGGAACAACATCATTCTCTTTTTCAACTGATACAGGTGTAAATTGTAAATCAAGAACGATCAATGGCATTGGATCATCATTTGCATTACCTCTTGAGTAACCTTGGGTGTAAAGTACTTCGTCAGCTAAGTCCCCATCTATATTACCCACATATACTTCCATCTCACCATTTTTATCCCAATATGCTGTATCCAACATTGAAGAAATATAATTTGAAGAATTGGTAATATCGCCACCCTGATATTCAACTCTAAATACTGGTACTTTGGCTGTATTTAAAGCGTCATATCGAGAACCAAAAATAAAATCAACAAAGCCATCATCATCAATATCTCCAAAATCAGAACTGTTTAATCTAACCGCAAATGGAGCAAAATCGGCAATCTCAAAAGATTGTAATGTATCACCAACTTGCTTCAACAAATGTATTTTTGAACCCCACCATTCAGCAACCATTATCTCATCATTTCCATCACCATCAATATCTGCTGTGACTGAGCCTTTGAATGAACCATTGTTACCCATAATTCCAGATTGAGGTGGTAAGCTTTCCCAGCTATTGCCTTGGTATCTTACCGGATATACTTTTCCTACACCAGTACCACTTACATTTGGGATATCATGTAAATATATGTAATTATTAAGAACAGATAAATCCCACTTAGTGCGTGTACCAGTTAAATAAGGATCTCCAAGACCACTAAACTCGAGAGTCCAGGTTTCCAATCCGCCACCATTGTCTGGTATTTCATCAACTGAAAGCACACCGAAATGAAAATTACTAACATTTGATGCTCTATCTGCGAAGATAAGTTCATCAGTTCCGTCATTGTCAACATCTGCAACAACAAATTTTACAGGTCTTAAATTAAAACTTGGGTCACTAACTATAGTAGTAAAAGCGTTTGGAGTAAAACCACCAAGCCCATCTGAAACGCCCATATTGTCGCTACCATCACCAGGATATTCATAAACTAAAACTCTTGCAGGATTTAAAATAGTACTAAAGTTATTTACAGGTCCCCAAATAATTTCTGGTTTTCCATCATTATCCAAATCGCCACTTGCAAAAGCCGGCCATGTGTTTTGTAATTCTATTATATTAATTGGAGCAACCACACCCCAAACAGAATCCCAAGAAGAAGTAGTCATATTCCATTCATACTTATAAATTCTGGGGATGACTTCATAAGGTTCATCAATCATATTTGTATTACAAGCATATATTTCAGGCATTCCATCTTGATCAAAATCAACACCTGCTACAATGCCGCCAAAACCTCTTTCCAATCCTGAAGGTTCTTTAATTTCAGCAGTTCGGGTGAATAATTGAGCAGAAATGTTAATAGAAATAGTTACTAAAAGAAATAAAACAAGGTAAGCAAGTCGGTTCATAGAAAACCTCCTAAGATGTTTGTTGGTAGTTGTTAGTTAAATATAAAATAAAAAAATAATTTCGACGATTCTAGAGTTAAATTAAAGATTAGATTTTTTTTATGCAATTAAATACGCAAGTTTTTTACATCCTCACATTTCAATCGCTTTCCTTACAAAACCATCTGCTTTTTTTAATCTTTCTCTTGCTTCTTTAAAATCAACTTTTGCTTTTACCATTACCAATGCAGTTTTAACATGACCTTTTGCATTTTCAAGAGCTAAAGTTGCTTCATCATAGTTAAGTCCAGTTATTGTCATTACAATTTTTTTTGATCTCTCAACAAGCTTTTTATTTGTCATCTGCAGATCGATCATCATATTTTCATAAACCTTACCAAGTCGAATCATGGATGCAGTTGTTAACATATTTAAAACTAATTTTTGTGCAGTTCCACTTTTCATTCTTGTAGAGCCCATAACCACTTCAGGTCCTACGTAAGGGCAAATCGCAACATCAACTTCCTCAATATCAAAATCAGCTCTTGGATTTGTGGTTATGTAAAGAGTTTTAGCTCCAAGCTGTTTTGCTTTTTTAACGGCACCAACAACATAAGGGGTTCTTCTACTTGCCGCTATACCACAAACAACATCATTAGAAGTGACTTTAGCTGCAGCAACTTCTTTTGCTCCATTTTCTTCCTTGTCTTCAGCACCTTCCTGTGCACGAAACATTGCAGCTTCACCTCCGGCGATAAATCCTTCAATCATTCCGTAAGGTGTTCCAAATGTCGGCGGACATTCAGAAGCATCAACAACACCGAGTCTGCCGCTTGTTCCTGCACCAAAGTATAAAAGTCTTCCGCCATTTTTTAGTGCTTCTACAACAATATCTACAGCTTTTTCAATGTATTGTAATTCGCGCTCAACAGCGTATGGTACAAGCTTATCATCATCGTTAATAATTTTAATTATTTCTGCAGTGGATTTTATGTCTATTTCCATAGAACGTGGATTGCGCTGTTCTGTGGTAAGCTTGTTAATTTCTTCAAATAAATTTTTAGATTCTTCTGATTTACTCATATTTAATATCTGAAAATTGTTAGAAATACTTAGAGTAAAGTTACATAAAGAATTACTAATAATTTTTAAGCCAACTTATAAATGATTCTTTTAAGACACTTAAAGCATTGTTATATTTGGAACATTAAAAGCATAATATTTCTACAAATAAATCAATACAAATCATGAAATCAAAAGTTGAACAATATTATCTAACGCAATCACAAAAAGAACTAATTTATAAACCCACGGAAAAAATCCCTGTTATTCAAGTTGCAAATTTTCCTGAGTTAGGTAAATTAACTGCACTAAGATTTATTGAATGGACACAACAGAATCCGAATGGAGTAGTGTCTTTGCCAACCGGTAAAACACCTGAGCATTTTATAAAATGGGTTGCTTACTTTTTAAAGAATTGGGACAAACAAGATGTTGTTGAAGCATTAAAAAAAGTTGATATTGATCCTGCATTAAGACCAGATGTTAGTGGATTACGATTTGTTCAGATTGATGAATTCTATCCGATAGATTCACACCAGCACAATAGCTTTTACTATTATATTCAAAAGTATTATTTCAGTAATTGGGGCCTGGATATTAAAAAAGCTGTTTTAATGAACATCAATGAAATACCAACAGCAAATAACTTATCACTTTCAGAAATTTTTCCAGATGAAAATATTGATTTATCATTACGTACAAGATGGGCTTCAACAACTTTAGAACGGTATCAAAAACAAACTATCGAGCTTGTTGATCAATTTTGTACAGACTATGAAAAGAAGATTAGAGATTTAGGCGGAATTGGATTTTTCTTAGGCGGTATTGGCCCTGATGGACATATTGGATTTAACGTAATGGGAAGTGATCATTATTCAACTACAAGATTGATCCAAACTAATTATGAAACTCAGGCTGCAGCTGCAACTGATCTGGGCGGAATTGAAGTTGCAAAGAAAAGACTTGTAATAACAATAGGACTTGATACTATCACATTTAACCCTGATGCTACTGCAATAATAATTGCTGCTGGTGAAGCTAAAGGAAATATTGTAAGAGATTCAATTCAAACTTCCATTTCAAATAAATATCCTGCAACAGTTTTACAAAGATTGCCAAATGCACGATTTTATTTAACAAATGGAGCCGCATTTAGATTGGTTGAAAGAAGATACCACGATGTTTTAAATGAAGAAGAAATATCGCACTCCTCTGTTGAAAGAGCTGTGGTCAATTTATGTTTAGAAAAAAATAAATCATTACAGGATTTAACTGTTGAAGATTATAACTCAAATAAACTTACAAAGTTAATTCTTGAGAGAACTAAAAGTACTCCGCAACAACTTGGTAATGAGATTCATAAATCAATAATAGAAAGATTTGAAAGAGGAATGCTTCCTGTTTCAAATCAAACTATACTACATACGGGTCCGCATCATGATGATATTCCACTTGGATATCTTCCCCATATAACTCATCTGGTAAGAGATGCAAGTAACAGCCATCATTTTGTAACTATGAC
>CXWK01012132.1_pt1 | contig 18244 bp, 14 predicted proteins | sample 590851 | NCBI WGS metagenome assembly CXWK01 (sample SAMEA3498364, study PRJEB10139) | wastewater metagenome | biome: wastewater treatment plant; material: activated sludge | place: Denmark | collected 2014-08-01 | reverse complement strand
AAGTAGAGCGCCGCCAGCGTGGCCCCGGACAGCATGATTGACATCCAGACCTTCGGCTCCATGCTCTGGAGGACGCCGGCCAACACGACAACGGTGATGGCGGCGATGATCAGCAGGCCGCGGTTGTTCTTCCAAATTGAGGTCATAGCGGCTCTCTCAGGCGGCTCCCAGATAGCGCGTGATCGTCGCCTCGTCTTTGACAAGGTCGGCCATCAACCCGCTCTTTACCGACCGGCCGGTCTCGATGATGGTGTAACGATCGGCCAACTGGCTGGCCATGATGAAGTTCTGCTCCACCAGCAGCACGGTAGTGTGGGCCGAAAGCTGGCGGATGGCCTCGATCATCTGCTCGATGATGACCGGGGCCAGACCCTCGCTCGGTTCGTCAATCAGCAGCAACTCGTTTTCCGCCACCAGGGCGCGGGCCACGGCCAGCATTTGCTGTTGGCCACCGGAGAGGTTGCCGCCCGGCAGTTTGATCAGCCGCTTCAGGTCGGGGAACAGGGTGTAGATGAAGTCGGCCCGCCGGGCCAGATCGCCCGGCTGGCGCTCGGCAATGCGTAGATTCTCCTCGACCGACAGAGCGCGGAAGATGGCGCGGTGTTCGGGCACGTAGCCGATGCCGCGGGCGGCGATGCGATAGGCCGGCTCGCCCTGAATCTCGCGCCCGCGCAGCACAATCGCCCCGTGGCGCGGCGGCGTCAGGCCGATGATCGACTTGAGCGTCGTCGTCTTGCCCGCCCCGTTGCGCCCCAGCAGCACGGTGATGCTGCCCTCGGGCACCTCCACCGACACACCGTCCAGAATGTGGAACTGGCCGATGTCGGTCTGAATATCCCTGACTTCCAGAACGTTGCCGTTCGTCTCGATGGCCATTCTTACTGACCTACTGATCTACTGACCCACTGTCCTACTGACCACGGGTTAAATCCCCATACAGATCGCCCAAATACGCCGCCTGCACCGTCTTGTTGCCGGCGATCTCCAGCGGCGTGCCCTCGGCCAACAGTTGCCCCTGGTGCATGACCGAGATGCGGTCAGAGACGTTCATCACCAGATCCATCTTGTGCTCGACGAGGATGATCGTCTTGTTACTGGCGGCGCGAATGTTCTGGATGACCTCCATGAGCATGGGAATCTCCTCGCGGGCCATACCGGCCGTCGGCTCATCGAGCAGCAACAAGTCGGGGTCGGCGGCCAGCAGAATGCCCAGCTCCAGCTTGCGCTTGCCGCCGTGGGGCAACAGACGCGCCGGCAGCGCCGACTGCCCCGCCAGCCCCACCTGGGCGACGATGGCCGCGGCCTGCTCTTCGTACTGCCGGAAGTGGCGGTGGTGCTGCCAGAACTTATAGCTGTCGCCGCCGACCGCCTGGGCCGCCAGCCGCACGTTCTCCAGGACGGTCAGGGTGGGGAAGACGTTGGTGATCTGGAAGGAGCGGCCGATGCCCAGATGGGCCCGGCGGTGGGCGGGACGGTCGGTAATGTCCTGCCCCTTGAACCACACCTGGCCGCTGGTGGGCCGGATGTTGCCGCTGAGCAGGTTAAAGAACGTCGTCTTGCCCGCGCCGTTGGGGCCGATGATGGTATGCAGCGTGTGGGCCTGCACCTTCATGCTGACCCCGGCCACGGCCACCAACCCGCCGAACTCCTTGCGCAGGTCCCGCGTTTCCAGAATCGTTGAATCGTCCATAATCAAGAAGCTCACGCAAAGGCGCGAAAGGTGCAAAGAACGCCAAGTCTGAAAAGAAGCTCACGCAAAGGCATTAGGGAACGTTCCGGCTTTGCGCCCTTAGCCCCTTTGCGCCTTTGCGTGAGCTCTTCTTACATCAAATCAATCCTACTCAGCGCAGCGGTCGGCGTAGGCGTCAACCAGGTTGCACGGCGGCTCGGTCCGCTCCGGACCAAACTCTTCCACCAACTCGACGAACTTGAACTCCGGGTCGGTCACGCTAACAACGCGCACGAAGTACAGCGTCTGCAACGCGACGTGGTCGGAGGCGCGGATGGTCGTCGTGCCCTTCGGCCCCTCGAACGAGAAGTTGTCTTCGTAGACGGTGCGCAGCGCTTCGGCGCTGGAGTCGCCGTTGGTGGCCTCCAGCCCTTCGACGGCCATGATGGCGGCCATCATGCCACCGGAAGCCCACAGGTCGGGCGGCGTGCCATACTCTTCCATGTGGCGCTCGACCAACCAGCCATTGATCTCGTTGTCGGGCAGGGTGTAGTGGTAGACCTGGATGCCCACGACGCCCAGCGCGTCGGCATAGCCGGCGGCCAGCGTCTGGTTGTCGCCCACACCCGTGCCGACGGTCATCTCATCAAAGACGCCCAACTGGCTCATCTGCTGGAACATGGGCGCGAAGCCCGCGCCGGCCCAGGAGACGATCAGCACGTCGGCGCCGGAGTCGAGAATCTGGTTGATGTAGGAGGTGAAGTCGGTCGTCTCGATGGGGGCGTAGATGGTGCCACAACCCTCGGCCGTGTCGTTGGTCGTGAACGTACCACCGCCACCGGAGACGATGGCGTAGAAGGCGCAGGCCGAGCCGATGCCAAAGGCGTTATCGGGCGCGATCTGCACGAACGTCTCGCCCATGCCCAGCAGACCACTGCCCATGACCAGAGCGTCCTGGACGCTGGTGCGGCTGGTGCGGAAGGTGTTGGGGCTGAAGTTCTCGGCGGTGATGGCCGGAGCCGCGGCCGGCTCGGCGATGTAGATGACGTCGTTCTCTTCGGCGACCGGGATGGTGGCCAGAGCGGCGCTGGAGCTGACGTTGCCGATCAGAATATCGGCCCCCTCAGCCTCGATCAGTTCGCGGGCCTGGGTGACGGCCGTGTCCGGGTCGCTGCTGTTGTCCATCTCGACAACGCGGATGGGACGCCCGGCGACTTCCATCGTGCCTTCGGTGGCGTACTCCAGACCCAGGTAGAAGCCCTGCGTCTGGCTGGGGCCGTAGATGGCCAGCGCGCCCGACTTGTCGGTCATCAGGCCGATGACCAGTTCCTCGCCGGCGAAGGGCTGCTCGCCCTCGGCCGCGGCTTCCTCGGTCGGCTCCTCAGCGGGGGCCTCGGTCGGCTCTTCGGCGACTTCCTCAGTCGGCTCTTCGACCGGGGCAGCGGTTGGCTCCTCGGCCGGGGCCTCGGTTGCCTCTTCGACAACGGCTTCGGTCGGCTGTTCGGCCGGCGCTTCGGTGGCGACGGTCTCCGGCTCGGCCGTTCCGCCGCCGCCACAGGCGCTAATCGTCAGCGCCAGAATGGTCAGCAGCGACAACAGAATCAACAGTGTTCGACGGTTTTTCATCACTCTCCTCCAAACTCAGACTTGAACGCCATACGGCTGTTCACATTAAGTCGGCATCGCTGTCAGACCTGACAGGTGGATGGCCAATCATCTCATATCGGCAGCGTTACTTGATGGCCGTCCATCGGTCAGGTCTTCACCCGTCCTACTCTTATAACATGGCCCGGTTACTGTTCAGTTACAGGTCTACTCCAGCAAGAACCGGGTGATGGCCCGGTTGGCGGCCTCCGGCGTCTCGAACGGGAAGACGTGGCCGGCGTTGGGCAGAATCTCGACCCGCGCGTTGGGCAGTTTGGTGGCCAGCAGCTCGGCGTTGCCCGGCGGCACAACCACGTCGTGCTCGCCGAACAGCAGCAGCGTCGGGGCGGTGACGCGGCCGAGCTTGTGCTCAAACGACGCCGCCTCGCTCAGCAGCCCCAGGCCGATGGCCAGTTGGGCCTGATAGCCGGCCGGGTCAATGGGGTGGGCCACGCGGTACTGCACCCAGGACTCGACGAACTCGGCGTTGTTCTCGGCAAAGCCGGGCGCGGTGCTGATGGCGATGCCTCGCCGCAGCCGCTCGATTGGGTCGCTGCTGACGTCGGTCAGCACGGCCATGGCCGGCGGCGTGATGGGGATGTGGTGCGGCCCGCCGAAGTTGGTGGCCGACAGCACCAGCCTGTCCACCCGCTCCGGGTAGTCAATGGCCAGGGCCTGGGCAATGAAGCCGCCCATCGAGTGGCCGACGATGTGGGCCTTGGCCGCGCCGAACTCATCCAGCAGGTCAATGACGTCGGCGGCCAGCATCTGGGCCGTGTAGGGGCCGGGCGGCTTGTCGCTCTGGCCGGAGCCGCGGTTGTCAATGCTGACCACCTGGAACTGCTCGGCCAGGCCGGGGATCATGCGGCTGTACATCCAGCCGTCGTAGCCCAGGCCGGGGATGAGCAGCAGCAGCGGGCCGCGGCCGTGTAGTTCGTAGTAGAGGTTGATACCGTTGGTGGCAATGGTGGGCATAGTAGCTCCTTGATAAAAAGATTAAGAACCCCTCTCCCTAACCCTCTCCCGGAGGGCGAGGGACGGAGCGCCCTCTCCCTAGCCCTCTCCCGAAGGGCGAGGGGACAAGCGCCCTCTCCCTAGCCCTCTCCCGGAGGGCGAGGGGACAAGAGGCCCTCTCCCTAACCCTCTCCCAGAGGGCGAGGGGACAGAGCGCCCTCTCCCTAACCCTCTCCCGGAGGGCGAGGGGACTATCGTCCTTGCGCGGCAACATACTGCTCGCGCAACTCGCTCTTCAGCACCTTGCCATAGGGGGAGTAGGGCAGCGCGTCGGCGAAGATGACGCGCTTGGGGACTTTGTAGCGGGCCAGACGGTCGCGGCAGAAGGCCAGCAGGTCATCCTCGGTCGCCGCGCCGCCAGGCCGGGCGACGACGACCATCAACCCCACCTCGCCCCACTTCTCGTCGGGCTGGCCGATGAGAGCCGCTTCACCAATGGCGGGATGCTCCAGGAAGACCGTCTCGACCTCAGCGGCGTAGACGTTCTCGCCGCCGCTGATGATCATGTCTTTGTAGCGCCCGGCCAGGTAGTAGAAGCCCTCGGCATCCTGGCGGGCCATGTCGCCGGTGTAGAACCAGCCGTCGCGCAGCGCCTTGGCCGTGGCCTCCGGGTTGCGCCAGTAGCCGGCGCAGACGTGAGGCCCCCAGATGATCAGCTCGCCCGTCGCGCCGCGGGCTACGTCGCGGCCGTCGCCGTCCACGATGCGCATGCGGCTGTGGAAAATGGGCTTGCCGACGGAGCCGACGACGCGCGCCGACTCCTCATCGGTCATGGTGAAGCAGTTGACGCCGACCTCGGTCAGCCCGTACCCCTGGCGCAGCACACCCCCTTTGGCCGCGCGCCAGGCGCGGATGAGCGACGGCGGGCAGGGCGCGCCGCCGCTGACAAAGTAGCGCACAGCGCTGAAGTCGGCCGCGGCGAAAGAGGAGCTATTCATCCACATCTGGAACAGCGTCGGCACGCCCAGAACGATGGTGCAGCGCTGGCGCTGGATGAGGGCCAGCGACCGCTCGCTGTCGAAGCCGCGGGCCAGGACGATCTTGCCACCGACGTAGAACAGGGGCGTCAGGAAGACAAACAGCCCCCCGGCGTGGAACATCGGCGTCATGATCGGCGAGACGTCGTCGGCCCGCAGGCCCCAACTGATGGCCGTGTTGATGCAGTTCCACAGAATTTGGCGGTGGGGCAACATGGCTCCCTTGGGGCGGCCGGTCGTGCCGGAGGTGTAGAGCAGGCAGCAGATGTCCTCGCCGCAGAGGGGCGGCTGTTCCGGCTCGGCGTCTTCGGCCGCGCCTATGCCTGCCTCATAGTCCAGCGCCCCAGGGATGCGCGCCTCTTCGATGCCGATGACGATGGGGAACTCCACCTCGCGGCACAGGTCGGCCAGCAGGCCGGCGTACTCCGGGCCGCAGATGATGGCCTTGGCCTGTGTGTCGGCGGCGATGTAGGCCAATTCGCGCACCGTCAGCCGCCAGTTGAGCGGGGCCAGGATCGCGCCAAGCTTAGCCAGACCATAGAGCAAGTCCACGTAAACGATGCTGTTTTGGGCCAGGATGGCCACACGGTCGCCCTTGACGACCCCCAGCCCGCGCAGCCAGTTGGCCAGCCGGTTGGCGCGGGCGTTTAGCTCGCGGTAGGTATATTCCGCCCCCGTCTCGGTGTCGAGCAAGCCGACGCCCTCCGGGGTCAACTCGGCGCGCTTACTGAGCAAGTCACCGACGCGCGTGGGATAGAGTTCGGTAGTCATGTCGTGGATTAGGGGGCCAGGGGCTAGGGGCTAGGGGCTAGGGAAGAGCCTTCTTTCCCTAGTCCCTAGTCCCTAGTCCCTTTCTTCTTACGTGCCAACAACAATGCCGCCGTCCACGCGCAGCACTTCGCCGGTGATGAACGACGCCTCATCGGAGGCCAGGAAGAGGTAGGCGTTGGCGATGTCGCGCGGTTCGCCCAGGCGGCCGAGTGGCGTGCGCCCCTTCATGCCGGCCAGCACGTTCTCCGGCATGGCAGCGACCATCTCGGTGGCCGTGAAGCCGGGGGCGATGGCGTTGACGCGGATGCCGGCGCGGCCGAGTTCGCGTGCCCAGACCTTGGTCATGCCGATGACGGCCGCTTTGGTGGCCACGTAGTTGGTCTGGCCGAAGTTGCCATCCAGCCCGACGATGGACGAGGCGTTGAGGATGACGCCGCCGCCCTGGCGGATCATGTGCGGCACGACGGCCTGGGTGCAGTTGAAGACCCCCTTCAGGTTGACGGCGATGACCAGGTCGAAGTCGGCCTCCGACATCTGTTTGACCAGTTCGCCATCCTTGACCTTGACCAACGTGCTATCGCGCAGCACGCCGGCATTGTTGACCAGCACGTCCACGCGGCCATGTTGGGCCACCACCTCATCCACCCACGTCTGCACCGCCTGCCGGTCGGCAACGTTGACTTTGTAGAACGACGCCGCCGGGCCGATGGCCGCGGCCGTGGCTCGCCCCTGCTCTTCGTTCAGGTCGCCGAGGACGACGGTCGCGCCCTCTTCGGCGAAGCGCTCGGCCGTGGCCCGGCCAATGCCCGCCGCGCCGCCGGTGATGAGACACACTTTGTCCTGCAAGCGCATACGAACCTCCTTGGGAGAGAGTCCACAGATTACACAGATTTCACAGATTCAAAGAAAGAGAATCTGTGGAATCTGTGTAATCTGTGGATGCTTTCTTCAAACAATGACGTATTTGTACCATCCACAAGTTACGGGCCGGTTACGGTTGCTTGGCCAGGAAGCCGAGGACGACGGTGTTGAACTCCTCCGGCCGCTCCCATGGCGAGGCGTGGCCCGTGACAAGGCGCGTCGGCCGCATTGTCCCGCCCCTATGGCGAATCTGCGCATCACCCCTCTTTATCCCCCACCCACACCAACGCCTCGCCATCGCAAACCGTCTCGCCCGCGGCGACGATCCACGTGCGCAGGTTGACCAACTCCTTCTCCGGCCGGATGCGGGCGATCTGGACGCGCGCAGCCAGCTCGTCGCCCGCATAGACGGGCCGGCGCGGCAACAGGCGCTGCTTCAGCCAGTTCGTCCCCCGCCCCGGCAGGCGCGTGCCCAGCAGGCAGGAGAAGAGCGCCCCCAGCAGCGGCCCCGGCAGCGGCGCGTCGCGCAGGCCGATGCGGCGGGCGTGAGCAGTGTCGGCGAAGAGGGGGTTGGTCTCGTTCAGCAGGTCGCGGTACTCGACCAGGTCGGCGGCGGTGTAGGCTCGAACGAGCGCCGCCGATTGCCCCACGGCCAGCCCGCGCCACGCAACCGGCTCGGCCGGCTCGACAGCGGCCACGTCTGGCAGCGTCGCCGGCCAGCCCATTTGCAGCACCGCCTCACCCTGACAGCCGTAGCGGCCGTCGCTCTTCAACAACTCCGTCGCCACGCGAATCCGCCCGTCGCCGGTGACTTCGGCCACGGTCAGGCGCAGGCGCAGCGGCTCATCGGTGTAGGTCGGCGCGGGGAAGAGCAGCGACTGCTCAGCCTGGCTGGCCCCCGGCGCGATCTCGCCCAGGGCGCGGCGGACGTTGGCATAGAGGAACATGCCGTGGGCCACGGTGCGGCCGAAGCGCGTCCGCGCCGCGAAGGCGGGATCAACGTGGATGGGGTTGTCGTCACCACTGAGGGCGGCGAAGCGGTCGAACTGCGCCTGGGTGAACGACAGCGACCGGGTGACTGTTTCGCCGACGATCAGCTTCATAGCCGGCTTCCTCCTGGTTGTAATGGAAGAGAAACCACAGATTACGCCGATTTCACAGATTAAAGGCTTAGAAATCTGTGTAATCGGCGTAATCTGTGGTTTCTTTCCTCTTCATCTCCCGGCGTCCATCTGCCTTAACGCATCCTTGACGACCTTGCCGGCGGCGTTGCGCGGCAGCTTGTCGAGAAAGACGACCGACTTGGGAACTTTGTAGCGGGCGATCTGCGCCTGGCAGTGGGCGATGACCTCGGCCGCGCCTAGCTCCTGCCCCGGCCGCACGACGACGAACGCCCGCCCCACCTCGCCCCAGCGCGCGTCGGCCACACCAATGACCGCCGCCTCGGCCACGGCCGGCAACTGGTAGATGACGTTCTCGACCTCGGCCGGATAGACGTTCTCGCCACCGGAGATGAACATGTCTTTCCAGCGGTCAACGATGGTGTAGTAGCCGTCGGCGTCGCGCACGGCCACGTCGCCGGAGTGAAGCCAGCCGTCTTCGATGGCCGCGGCGGTCACGTCGGGCCGCTGCCAGTAGCCGGGGGTGACGCCCGGCCCCTTGATGAGCAACTCGCCGCGCTCGCCGGGCGGCAGGTCGCGGCCGTCGCGGTCAACGATGCGCACGTCCACGTACAGTTGCGGCTTGCCAACTGAGCCAAGCTTCGACGGGTCGGCCCCCTTCTCGATCAGGAAGACCGTCGGCCCCGTCTCGGTCATGCCGAAGCCGAACTGAATCTCGATGCCGCGAGCCAGGTAGGTCTGGAGCAGGCTGGTGGGGATGGGCGCGCCGCCGGCGGCCCAGGAGCGCATGCGGCGGAAGGTGGTGCGCTCGAAGTCGGGGTGCTGGCTGAGGAAGAGGTAGACGGCCGAGACGGCGAAGATGGCCGTGGCCTCCTCAGCCAGCAGGCGCAACGTCTCGCCCGGCTCGAACGCCTTCTGGACGATGGCCGTGCCGCCCACGTGGAAGGTCGGGTTGGTGTACATGTTCAGCCCGCCGGTGTGGAAGCAGGGCAGCAGGTTGAGCGTCACGTCCTCGTCGGTCAGGCCGATGGCCAGGCCGATGTTGAGGGCGTTGTAGAACACCATGCCAAAGGTTTGCAGCACGCCCTTGGGCTTGCCGGTCGTGCCGGCGGTGTAGAGGATGTGCCACGTCTCGGCCAGGCCGCGCGGCCGCATGACCACCGGCCGGCCGGAAGCCGACGTCAGCGCCGCTTCGTAACCGGCGACGCCCGGCGGCGGTTCCGGCTCCAGGGCCATCAGCCGGTCAATGCCCAGCCGCTCGGCCAGCGCTCGCGCCGCCTCGGCGTAGGCGGGGTCGTAGATCAGCGCCGCCGGGGTGGCGTCGCGCATGATAATCTCCAGTTCCGGCACGGCCAGCCGCCAGTTGAGGCAGACGAGGATGACCTCGGCCTTGGCGCAGCCCCACAGAATCTCAAAGTAGTCGGACGAGTTGGGGGCCAGCAGGGCAACGCGCTCGCCGGGGGCCAGCCGCCACTCGCGCCGCACGAACTCGGCCAGGCGGCCGGCGCGCTCGTGGAACTGAGGGTAGGTGAAGCGCCGCCCGCTGGCCGCGTCAATCAGCGCCGTCTTGTCCGGCCGCAGATCGGCTTGCCTGGCCAGCCAGTCGAAGGTATACATGACTCCTCCCAGAAGATGGAACCACAGATTACACAGATTTCACAGATTCAAGAGTGTTATCCGCAGATTAGGCAGATTGGGCAGATTTAGGAAAGAGTCTTCTTGTTCTGAAAATCTGCCCAATCTGCGGATCATTATTCCTAATCTGTGAAATCTGCGTAATCTGTGGTTTCTTCTCTTATTCTCCTAGAAAGGCCAGGAACGCCTGCATAAACGCCTGCGGCTGCTCGATGTGGGGCGAGTGGCCGGCGTCGGCGATGACAACTTCCTGATAGCGGCCGCCGTTGGCCTGGTAGCGCTCCAGCACAGCCCGCGTCTGGCCCAGCATCGGCTGCGGCGGGAAGACCTCGGCCCCCGGCCAGCCGGGGACCGCGCCCAACATGCCCAGCGTGCCGAAGTCGAACAGGGAGTTATCGGCCACGATCTGGTCGCTGTCGCCGCGCAGCCACAGAATGGGCGGCTTGTGGGGCATGTCGGCAATGCTGCTCAGGTTCAGGTTCCTGGGCGACGTGGCGTTCATCGGCCCCAGGGCGCCGGGGGCGACGTTGGGCCAGTTGGCCGAGGGCACGAAGTCGCCCGGATAGCGGTCGGCCCCCGTCTTCTCCAGCAGCAGCGAGCTGAGAAACTCCTCTTCGCGGGCGGCGCGGAAGGGGGGCTTGTAGTAGAAGGTATTGATCACGGTGCGCGGCGAGTTGGCGTCCTCGGCCCCGCGGTCGCCAATCTGGATGCGGCGGACGAACTCCGGGTTGACCGCGCCGCCGCCGGAGCCGGCGAAGTCGTCATAACAGGGCGTGCCGGCTTCGTCCTTTGTGCCGCCGAAGCCGTAGGGGCTGACCGGGGCGACGAGGGTGATGGAGCGCACCAGATAGGGGTAGTTCAGCGCAAACTGGAGCACTGGCGCAGCCCCCAGCGACCAGCCGACGAGGTGGGCCGGTCGGTCGCCCAGCGTGTCGGACAGCGCCTTCAGGTCTTCGGCCCACTGCTGCGCGCCCTGGACGGAGTCAATGAGCAGGTCTTCCGTCTCCCCATAGCCGCGCAGGTCGGGGGCGATGGCCCGGAAGCGCGGCGGCAGGGCCAGCATGGTCTCTTCCCAGAACGTGGCCGACGAGGCGTTGCCGTGTACGAAGACGACCGGCTCGCCCTCGGCCGGGCCGCTGGTCAGCACGTGGGTGTTGATGCGCCGCGTAGGCATCATCTGCGAGGTAATACCGGGCAAAGTGGGAATAGACGACATAGGTATCTCCTTTATGATTGTGAAGGGGGACACGGAGATCACGGAGAGAAGACACGGAGACCAGAATATTAACACGCAGATCCTGCGTCTCTCCCCGCTCCTCTTAATTTCCTCCGTATTCCTCTATGCTCCTCCGTGTTTCTCCCTGTTCCTCTTATCTTCTAGCCAATATACTCATCGCGCAACTCGCGCTTCAGGATTTTGCCCGCGGCCGAGATGGGCAGCGCGGCCCGAAAGACAAGGCTCCGGGGAACCTTGTAGCGCGCCAGCCGCGCGGCCATGAACTCTAGCAGCTCGGCTTCGTCGGCCGCCGCCCCCGGCTTCAGCACGACGCAGGCCCGGCCCACCTCGCCCCACTGCGGGTCGGGCAGGCCGATGACGGCGCACATCAACACCGCCGGATGCTCATAGAGCGCCTTCTCGATCTCCGCCGGGTAGACATTCTCGCCACCGCTGATGTACATGTCCTTCTTGCGGTCAACGATGGTGAAGTACCCCTCGGCGTCGTAGCGAGCCACGTCGCCGGTGTGGAAGTAGCCGCGGGCGTCCACCGCCGCGGCGCTGGCCTGCGGGTCGCCGAAGTAGCCGGAGCAGTAGGACGGCCCCTTCAGCACCAACTCCCCCTCCTCCTCCGGGCCGAGGAAGTTGTTGTCGTCGTCCACGATGCGCGCATCCACGTAGAAGTTGGGCCGGCCGATGCTGCCCGCCTTACGAATGGCGTCCTCCGGGGCCAGCGCGAAGATGCCCGGCCCGAACTCGGTCATGCCGAAGCCCTGCTTGAAGCGGATACCCTTCTCGCGCGTGTACCGCTCCACCAGCGGCACGGGCAGCGGCGCACCGCCCGAGGTACAGAAGCGTAGCGAGGAGAGGTCGGCCGCGGCCCAGTTGGGGGCCTGGGCGATGAGCTGGTACATGGTGGGAACCGCGCCGAAGATCGTCACCCGCTCGCGCTCGATGAGTTCCAGCACCCGCTGCGGATCGAACTGGCGCATCAGGATAGTCGCGCCGCCGAAGATGATCTGCGGCAGGGTGTAGACGAACAGGCCGCCGGTGTGGAACATGGGGAAGACGTTGAGATAGACGTCGTCGTGGGTCACGTCGTGGATGACGGTGTTGAGCGTGTTCCAGGCGATCATGCGGTGCGACACCTGGGCCGCCTTGGGCAGGCCGGTCGTGCCGCCGGTGAAGATGAGGGCGGCGATGTCCTCGGCCTCCAGGTCGTCGGTCGTCACCGGCGTGTCGGGCGCAGACTGGAGCGCCGTCTCGAAATGGACGCTACCGCCTGCGCTGTCGCCCTCGGTGTGGACGTAGGTAGTGATGGCCTCCGGGCGACCATCCAGCAAGCCTCGCAAGGCGGCCACCTTCTCGGCCAACTCGGCGGAGAAGATGAGGACTTTGGGCGTGGTCGCGGCAACAATACCGGCCAACTCCTGCGGGTGCAGCCGCCAGTTGAGGGCGGTGTGGATGGCACCCAGCTTACCGCAGGCGAAGAAGGTGTCGAGGTGCTCCACACCGTCGTGGGTCAGGATGGCCACGCGGTCGCCCTTGCCGACCCCGGCCGCGGCGCGCAGCCAGTTGGCCAGGCGGTTGGCCCGCCCGTTCATCTGCCGGAACGTCAGCCGCCACTCCGGGGTTTTGCCGCTGTCAATGATGGCCAGGCGCTCGGGCGAGTACAGTTCGCGCCGGGCGAGGTAGTCGCCGATGTACATGGTGCGCTCCCATAGCGCGATTCTCCCGAATCGCGCCATGCGTGACGCGATTCTGGAGAATCGCGCTACACCCAGCGCCAGACCGACGCAGCCATGCTAATGCCGCCGCCGCTGGCGCAGAAGAGGACGTGCTGGCCGGGCCGGGGGCCGCGGCCGTTGGCGATGGCGTCGTCGAGGGCCATGATGACGCACGGCGAGCCGGTGTAGCCCCACTTGTCCATGACCCAGTGCGCCTTCGCCAGCGGCTGGCCGAGCAGCTCCATCATGGCCTCGATGGTGCGCAGGTTGAGTTGGGTGAAGAGGTAGTGGTCAATGTCGTCCAGCGTCAGCCCGGCCTTGTCCAGCGCGCCCTGGATGAGCTTCGGCCAGTACTCAGTGTTGAAAGTGCGCGGGAACTTCTTGACGAACTGGACGCGCGGCGGGCCATAGGCGGCCAGGTTCTCCGGCGTGCTGGGGCAGTACGTCCCGCCGCCATAGATGCCCAGCGCGTCGTGGTACTCCCCTTTGGCCAGCAGGTTGCCGGCCAGGAAGCCCGGTTGGTCGCCCACGCCGAGCACGGCCGCCCCCGCCCCGTCGGCGAAGAGGTTGGCCGTCTTCTTGTCGCTCAGGTCAAGGAAGCGGCTCATGCCGTAGCCGCCGGCGACGAGGACGTAGTTGATGGTGCTGTCGGTGGCGATAGTGCGCGCGCCCTGGTCGAGGGCCGTCACCCAGCCGGCGCAGGCGCTATTGACGTCGTAGGCCCCGGCGTTGACCGCGCCCAGCTTATACTGGACGACGACCGACGTGCCCGGCGAGAGGTAGTCGGGCGTGTCGGTGGAGACGATGATGAGGTTCAACTGTTCCGGGCTGAGGCCGGCCTTGTCCAGCGCCCGGCGCGACGCCTCGACGATCAGGTCGGAGGTCGTCTGCTCCGGGGCCATCCAGCGCCGTTCGCGAATGCCGACGTTGGCCACCAGCCACTCGCTGGTGGATTCGCCGAGAAGCGCGTCAATCTCGGCATTGGTCACAACACGCTCCGGCACGTAGCTGCCGGTGGAGAGGATTTGGGCGATTCGGGTCATGTGATTCTAGTGGTTAGTGGCCAGTGGCCGGTGGCCAGTACTGACCACTGGCCACTGAATACTACTCTTCTCTCAGTGTCTGCTCGCCGGCCACTGGCCACTGGCCGCCGGCCACTTCACTGAGCGTGACGTAGCGGCGGATGAAGGCCACGGCCTCTTCCCAATGCAGGAAGGGCTGCTCCTGGTTGGTCTGCACGTTCAGAATCGATCCGCGCAGGGCGGCATTTTCGGGCGGCCCCGAATGGACAAACCGGACGACAAACGACGTGATCGCGGGCGAGGTGTCTTCCAAGAGCGCTACCTTTTCAGTAAGAAGTTGTCAGCTGTCAGTGGTCACTGGCCACTGACTACTGGAATACGATAGCAGACCGCGGCTACTGAGGAGTTACAGACTGGAGCTTTTCAGTAGTTGCCTACAAACGTTCGTGGACATGGCTCCGTAGAGTGCGCATCCTCAGATGCGCCCCGCTTACCCGTCCGCATCTGAGGATGCGAACTCCGCGCTCCTTGACTAAGCAAAAGCCCTGAGTTATAGACGGGTCAGGCGGTCAGTTGGGCAAAGAGATGGGTCGTTTCGTCGGTGGGGGCCACGTCCAGTTCATCGCGCAGCGTCTGCACGCAGCGCTGATAGACGCGGGCGATCTGGCCGCGATTGCCCAGCCGGTCGTAGGCGATCATCAGATGGCGGTAGGCGCGCTCCCAGCAGTTGTCGGCCGCCAGGATGCGGTGGCCCAATTCAATGGCCTGTTCGTAGCGCCGCTCCTCCAGGTATAGCTCGGCCAGCCGGTCGGCGGCGCTCAGGAACGTGACCGCCAGGCGCTCGCGCTCGGCCGCGGCCCACGTCTCGTAGAGCGCTTCGGGCAGGTAGTCGCCTTGATAGAGGGCGATGGCCTCCTCGAGCAGGGACATGACGTTTGCGGGCGGGGAAGAAGACCCTCTCCCTAACCCTCTCCCAGGGGGAGAGGGGAAGGATATGGCGTTTGCGGGCGGGGGAGAAGACCCTCTCCCAGGGGGAGAGGGGATTGTGGCTGTGCGGGCTTGACCGATGAGGTAGGTGAACTGCTCGGCATCCAGCCACAGGTCGGCTCCAGCCCGCAGGCAGTAAGCCGTGCCGTCACGGTGAACGAAGGCCGACTCGGCCCCCGGCGGCCGTTCCGGTTCCAACACCTGATAGAGCGTGTTGAGCGTCACCTTGAAGTTGCGCCCCGCCGCGGCCGGCTCCATGCCCGGCCAGAGGTGCTCCAGAATCTGGTCGCGGTCCAGTGCCGTGTGGCGATAGGTCAGCAGCAGTTGGAACAACTGCCGCGCCTTGGCCCGTCGCCAACTGTTGGCGGCAACGGCCGTCCGCCCTTTGTAGACGGCGAAGCCGCCCAGGGCGAAAACGCGCACACGATAGCCGGGGTGGTGTGTAGCCTGCGACAGTCCCAGCTCCGCCAACAGCCGCCCGGCGTATTCGGCCCGCCAGCCGCGCTCGCGGGCCAGCACCAGCAGCGGCGTGAAGGCGCGCTCGTCGGGCGGCCCCAGGAATGTCGGCCGCGTCAACAGGTAGTCGTAGCCGTTGTCTTCGCAGGCGGCCAGCGCGGCGGGCAGCAGTTGGGGCAACAGGTCGAGCTGGCCCTGATGCCAGCGCACGACGGCCAGCCACAGCCGCGCGGCGCAGGCCCCGAACGAGTCGCTGCACTCCTGGAAGCCCTGCAACGCCCGGCTCAGCCACTCCAGCGCCGCCTCGAAGCGCCCGGCCAGGGCCAGCCCCGCGCCCATCGAGACGCGCACCAGCGAGGCGATCCACTCGTCGCCGGCAGCGGTGGCGATCTCGATGCCCTCGGCGGCCACCAGCAGGGCGTGGGCCAGATCACCGCTGTAGCCGTATACGCGGCACAGCCCCCAACTGGCCTCGACCATCAGACGCGACACAGCGATCTCGCGGCTGATGGCGATGGCCTGTTCGTACTGCTCGCGCGCCGCCTCATCGCCGTGGCCTTCGGCCAGCAGGGCCAGCGCGTGCCCCTGGCGCAGATGGCCGACGGCGGTCACGAAGGGGGAGCGCAGGTCAACGCCGCGCCGACCACCCTCGCGGGCGCAATCGTAGGCGGCCTGGCCGCGGCCTTGCAGGCTATAGACGAGGGAGAGCAGCAGGTGGGTCTCGCGGTGGGCGCGTGGCGTCAGCACGGGGGCCAATTGCTCGGCCGCCGCCCGCTCCTCCAGCTTGCGGCGCGCCTCGTCCAGCCGGCCGGTGCGCAGCAGCACGCGGTAGAGCAGTTGCGAATCGGACGGGCTGGCGCTACGCAGGGCGTCGGCCTGTTGGCGCAGGCTCTCGGCCTCTTCGATGTGGCCCAGATTGAGCTTGTTCTCGGCCAGTAGCTCGTAGAGGCGGGCGCGCATCTCGTGGCTCTCCACCCCCTCGCTCAGCCGGATGGAACGCTCCAGCAGCGCCTCGGCCTGGCTGGGGTTGACGGTGTCGAGGTAGACGCGGGCCTGGCCGCGCAGGGCGCGACTGACCCCCTCCGGCTGAGCGCGCTCGCGCCAGGCCGTCTCAGCCTGCTGATACCAGCCCAGCGCCTCCTGGAAGCGGCTGCGCAAACGGGCCAGCTCGCCCAAATAGAACAACAGCGCCGGGTGGCCCTGCAACACTTCGGGCGGCACGGCGGCCAGATAGCCGGCCAGGGTGTCCAGTCGCCCGGTGGCCAGCAGTTGCGCGCCATAGCCGTCGAGCAGCCCGGCCGTGGCCTGGATATCGGCCGCTTTCTGAAGGTGGTAGAGCGCCTCGCCGAGGTCGTCGCGCGCCTGGAAGTAGGCCGCGGCCAGCAGGTGCGTGGCCCGGCGTGACGCGGGATCGGCCAGTTGCTCCAGGAAGTTGTGGAAGATGTGGTGGTAGCGCAGGCTGCCGTCGCCCAGATCCACCATGAACAGGTCAATACGCCGCAAATAGGCCAGCATGGCGGCGCTGTCGGCCATCGGTGCGCCCTCGCCGACCAGGGCATTGCAGGCCTCGGGGGTGATGACGCGCAGAATGGAGGTGGCGCGCAAGAACGCCTGCACGTCGGCCGGCTGCCCGGCGAAGATCTCCGTTGCCAGCAGGTGGAACAGGCTGTCGAGCGACGCGGCCTGATTCGATAGCACGTCTTCGACCGAGGCGAACGCGCCGCCGCGCAGGCTCTGCCACACCAGTTGCAGGGCGATGGCCCAGCCCTCGGTCGCCTCCAGCAGGCGCTCCGCTTCGTCGCCGGTCAATTCGTAGCCGTAGGCGCGCGAGAAGAGAGCGGCGATCTCGTCGGTGGTGAAGGCCAGCGCCGACCGGTCAATGGTCAGCACCATGCCGCAAGCCGTCCAGCGCGCCAGGCCGGGCAGGCTGAGCGGCGCGCGCCCGGCCAGAAGGACGTGCAGATCGGCGGGGGCCAGCCCGATCAGCCGGTCGAGCAACCGGATGATCTCCGGCGCGGCGGTGACCAGGTGGGTGTCGTCGAGCACCAGCAGCGCCGGGCCGCGCAGCGTCGCGCTCAGGCTGTTGAGCCACTCGTCTAGAATGCGCGTCGAGGGCAGCGGGCTGCTGGTGCCGTCCCACGACTCCAGCAGGGCAATGGGCAACTCGCTGAGGTCGGGCAATGCCAGGCGCGAGGCGTGGCACAGATGGAGCAGGAAGACGAGCGGGTCGCGGTCTTCCTCCATCAACTGGTACCAGATGAGCGGCGGTCCACCGGCCAGCCCGGCCAGGGCCGTCGTCTTGCCGAAGCCCGCCCCGGCCTGGACGAGCGTCAGCCGGTAGTTGAGCGCCTCGGCCAGCAAGCGCGACAGGCGCGGCCGCTCCAGCGTACGCGCGCCCACCCGCGGAGGGCTGATTTTCGTCCGCAAGACGGTGACAGGCCGGGCCATTGCCAAGCTCCAAAAGGAAGAGGTGGAACCACAGATTACACAGATTATCAGAAGTAATCTGTGTAATCTGTGTAATCTGTGGTTCCTTTTCTCTTATACATATTGCTCCAGGAACGTCACGGCCACGCGCGGGTTTTCGATGAGGTACTGGTAGCCCTGATAGCGGTGATTGCCGTCCACGAAGAGCGGGCCTTCGCCGCCGGGTGTGGCCGCGGCCAACTGGCCGGCATCGGCCAGCGAACCCCAGGCATCTTCCTTACACTGAACGAACAAGACCGGCGTTGGGCGACGGGAGTCGTCTCCGGCGTGGGCGCCGGCCACAGCGAAGGCCGGTTGCAGCGCGCCCAGCGGCACGCCGGTGATGGTGGCGTAGGCCGTCTCCACCAGGGGGCGCACGACCCCAGCCGCCGGCCCCAACAGGTCATCGGCGTAGCCCTCGGCAAAGACCGACGCCGTGGCGGGTTGGACGGCAATGGCCGCGCACAGGGCGTCCGTCTGCGGCAGGGCATAGAGGATGGCGTTGGCCCCCATCGAGAAGCCAATCGCCGCTATCCGGTTCGGGTCCACGTCGGGCCGCGTCCCCAGGTAGGCCAGCGCCCCCAACAGGTCGTCGGCCTCGCTCTGACCAAACGTCACCGGCGGGTGGGCGGCGCTCTCGCCGTGGTTGCGCAGGTCGAACATGAGCACGTGATACCC
>CXWK01002828.1_pt1 | contig 18265 bp, 14 predicted proteins | sample 590851 | NCBI WGS metagenome assembly CXWK01 (sample SAMEA3498364, study PRJEB10139) | wastewater metagenome | biome: wastewater treatment plant; material: activated sludge | place: Denmark | collected 2014-08-01 | reverse complement strand
CGCCGCCGCGCTGCAGGTGATCGAGGGACTCGCCGAGGGCGAGGCTTTCAACGTGGTGGACTACTCGACCAACGTCGAGCGTTTCGCCGCCGCGCCGGTGATCAAGTCGCGCGAAACGGTGCTCGCAGCGCGCGAATACCTGAAGAATCTGCGCCCCAGCGGCGGCACCAACATTCACGACGCGTTGGTCGAGGCGCTGCGCCAGGAATCGGCCGGTGAGAAGTTCCTGCCGATCGTGCTGTTCCTGACCGATGGACTACCGACGGTCGGGCGAACGAGTGAGATTGCGATCACCGCCGCCGTCGAGCAAGGCAACCCGCAGCAACGGCGCATCTACGCCTTCGGCGTCGGCGCCGACGTGAACGTGCCGCTGCTCGACCGCATCGCCGACCTCACGCGCGCTTCCACCGCTTACGTGCTGCCGCGCGAGGACGTCGAAGTGAAGGTCGCGCAGGTCTTCGACCGGCTCTACGGGCCGGTGTTCGCTTCGCCGAATCTCACCGTGCTCGGCGCGGACGGCGCCCCGCTCACCGATCGTATTCACGATCTTGCGCCGGCGCTGCTGCCGGACCTGTTCGAGGGCGAGCCGTTGATCGTGATCGGCAAGTATCGCGATGGTGGTCCGCTGAACCTGCGCCTCACCGGCGAATTCATCGGTGAGGAGAAGAGCTTCGCTTTCAAGTTCGCGCTTGATTCCGCCACCACCAAGAACGCCTTCGTGCCACGCTTGTGGGCCAGCCGTCGCATTGCCTATCTAGTGGATGAAATCCGGCAGCTCCAAGCCGACCCCACCAACCCGCTCGCTCACGGCGGCATCGCTGCGGATCCGCGCTTCCGCGAACTCGCCGACGAGATCCTGCGCCTCTCCACCGAGTTCGGCGTGCTCTCTGAATACACCAGCTTCCTCGCCACCGAAGGCACGGATCTCGGTCAGTGGGACGACCTGGTGATGGCCTGCCGGGACAACCTCGAAGGCCGCGCATGGTCCACGCGCACCGGCGAGAGCGCCGTCAACCAAGGCGTGAACTTCAACGAGGGAAAACTCGCCGCCCAGGTGCGCTACCGCAACGGCTACCTCGACGAGAAGCTCGCGCGCGTCGAGGTCCATGGTGTGCAACAATTGCAAGACCGCTGCTTCTTCAAGAGCGGCGACGCCTGGGTGGATGGCCGCATCGTGCAGCAGACTGCCGCCGCCGCCGCGCCCGATCGCGAAATCAACTTCGGCAGCCCGGAGCACTTCGAACTGCTCGACGAACTCGCTGCCGAAGGCAACGCCGCGCTGCTCTCGCTGCCCGGCGACATCTGGCTGGCCCACAAGGGTCAGAACCTGCTGGTGCGCGCACCGCGCCCCGCACAAATCCGCTGATCCGCACACGCATCACTCAAACATTTCCATGATTCTCACCGCACTCCTCGCACTCGCGCCTTGCGCGCAGGAAGTCGTTCCCGTCCGTCCGGTCGTGCCGGGCGATCCCGGCCGTCCGATCGTCGAACTCGCCATCTGTCTCGACACTTCGGGCTCGATGGACGGTCTGATCGAGAACGCTAAACAGAAGATCTGGGCGATCGTCAACGATCTCGCCCTCGCCGAGCCGACGCCGTTGCTGCGCGTGGCACTGCTCACCTACGGCAACGACGGGCACGATTCCGAGCGCGGCTGGGTGCTGGTGCGCAGTGATTTCACCGAGGATCTCGACCTGATCTCACGTGAACTCTTCGCGTTGACCACCAACGGCGGCACCGAACTGGTGGCGCGCGTGATTCGTACTTCGGTGGACACGCTGGCGTGGACTCCGGGAAACTCTGGTTTGAAGCTGATCGTGGTCGCTGGCAACGAATCCGCCGAGCAAGACACGCAGTACGCGGCTGGCGACATGGCTTTCGCGGCGATCACACAGGGAATCCTGGTCAACACCATCTACTGTGGCAATCCGATGGACGAAATCGCGCTCGGCTGGAAGGCGGTGTCGCTCAAGGCCGACGGCCAGTTCGCCGTGATTGATCACAACGACGTCGGGCTCGCGATCGAAACCCCCTTCGACGGGCGCCTCGGCGAGTTGTCGGTGGCGATCAACGCAACCTATCTACCTTTCGGAGAGTTGGGCGTCATGGCTTGCGAGAACCAAAGTGCTCAGGATCGCAACGCCGAAGGCTGCAACACTTGGACTGCGGCATCGCGCGCGCAGACCAAGGGCGGCAAGCTCTACTCCAACGCCCACTGGGATTTGGTGGATGCCTGCAAGGCCGCGGACTTCGATCTCTCGAAGGTGGAGACGAAGGATTTGCCCGAAGCGATGCGCGCGCTGACACTCGAAGAGCGCAAGGCGCACATCGCAGCGATGGCGGCGAAGCGCGAGGCGATCCAGAAGGACATCAACGAGATCGGCGCGCAACGCATGGGCTTCCTCGAGGTCGAGATCGCCAAACTCCAGGCCGAGGGCAAGGAATCGCTCGATCGCGTGGTGCGCGATGCAATCCGTGCGCAAGCCGTCACGAAAGGCCTGAGCTTCCCGGCGCCTCCGCCTGCACCGCCCGTGGTCTCCGTCGAGGTCCCGGTGGTCGTCACGCCGCCGGCGCGAACCGAGCAGACGGTGCAAACCGGAAACTAGAATCCCCGTGGTGACGAAGCCGACGATCCTGGTGGTGGAGGACGACGCCGCGGTGCGCCGCGGGCTCCTCGACGCGCTGGAGTTCAGCGGCTTTCGCACCCTCGCCTGTGCCGATGGCATCGAGGCCGCGAAGACGATCGTCTCCGCGGCCTTCGACTTGGTGTTGCTCGACGTGATGTTGCCGGGGCGCGACGGCTTCAGCCTGCTCGAGGACTTGCGGCGCGAGAAGCCGACCGTGCCGGTGATCCTGGTGACCGCGCGTGGGGCCGAAGAGGATCGCGTACGCGGGCTGCGTCGCGGTGCCGACGACTACGTGGTGAAGCCTTTCTCCGCACGCGAATTGATTGCACGCGTCGAAGCCGTGCTGCGGCGCTCGGCGGAACGCCCGCAAGCGGTGTCGCTGCTGCGCGCGGGGGGCGTCGAGATGGACCTCGAGCGCCGCGAGGTGCGCGAAGGTGCCGGCGAGCCGCGCGCGCTCACCGAGCGCGAAGCGGAGATCCTGATCTTTCTCGCCGAGCGGCGTGATCGCGCGGTGGCGCGTGAGGAAATCCTGCGCGGCATCTGGCATTTGGAGCCGCGCGGGCTGCACACGCGGACCGTGGACATGCACGTCGCGCGACTCCGCGAAAAGATCACGCCGGCGGGCGGTGAGTCGCCGATCGCGACGGTGCGTGGCAAGGGCTACATGCTCGCGGCGCACGTCAAGAGTGTCGGTCCCACCGGGAGTGAAGCCTGATGCGCGCCGGACGCGTTTGGTGGATCGCTTACGCGCTTGGCGTCGCGCTGACTCTCGGTGCGATGATTTGGGTGAGTACGCACCTTGTCGAGTTGCAACGCCGCGAGCTCAGCGCCGGACTCGAGGTGCGCCGCGCCGACCGCCTGCGCATCGGGCTCTGGCGCATGGACTCCTGGTTGACGCCGCTGCTCGCGCAGGAGGCGGCGCGCCCGTGGTACGAGTATCGCGCCTTCTACGAACCGCCTGAAGGACAGTACACCGCGCTGTTGCAGGAGGTGCCGGAGGGAGCACTGCTCGCGCGCTCACCGCTGCTCACTTTTCGCTCCGATTACCTTCCGCTGCACTTTCAGATCGAAGCCGATCGCAGCGTGACCTCTCCGCAGGTTCCGCTCGGCAACGCGCGCGATCTCGCAGAGGCCACGGTGCTGTCCGCGGCGCGTTTCGAGAACAATGCGCAGCAGCTCGAGCAAGTGATGGCCTGCACGGTGTTGAGTCCGGAGTGGGACGAGAATTTGGCGAACGCCTTTCCGGAGCAGGCGGCAAGCGAAATGAAGGAGGAGAAGCTCGACTGGGTGCAGCGCTCCAAGGTTTCGGATCCCAAGCAACTGAAAGCGCAAGCCGAGTCGCGCAACGCCGACACGACGACCGCTGCGGCGATCGAGGTCGGTCCACTCCAGCCGATGTGGTTGGCGCGTCCCGACTCCTCCGGCGAGCACCTGCTGGTATTTTTGCGCGTGGTGCGCGGAGCAGGGCCGGAATTCCACCAGGGCTTCGCAGTGAATTGGGAAGCATTGAGGAAGGGGCTGATCGAGCAGGTCGAGGACTTGCTGCCCGCCGCCGCGGTGGACCCGGTCCTCGCGCCAGCGGCCGAGGACCCTGATCTGGCATCGCGGCTGGCATCAGCACCGGTGCGATTGGTGCCGCCTGCGCCCGAGGCTCCGCCCTCGGCCTGGCGCACCGCGGCACCCGTGCTCGCGACGACCTGGTCGGCGGTGATCGCGGCGCTTGCGGTCGGCGCCCTGGCCTTGCGCGCGAGCGTGCGTTGGGGCGAGAAGCGTCAACGCTTCGCGGCTGCGGTGACGCATGAACTGCGCACGCCCTTGACGACCTTCCGCATGTACTCGGAGATGCTCGCGCAGGGGATGGTGCGCGAGGAATCGAAGCGACAGGAGTACTTACGCACGCTCGAGCGCGAATCGGCCCGGCTTTCGCGCGTGGTCGAGAACGTGCTCGGCTACGCGCGCGTGGAGGATGGACGGGCTTCACTGCGTCGCGAAGCGCATTCGGTCTCCGCGCTGCTCGCACGCGTCGGGCCGCAGTGCGCAGAGCGTTGCAAGGAGGCCGGCATGGAGTGGATCGTCGAGGAAGGCGGGCTCGGCGAAGCCACGGTGGTGACCGATCTCGACGCGGTCGGGCTGATCCTCTTCAATCTGGTGGACAACGCTTGCAAGTACGCGCGCGGCGTCGCCGACAAGCGTGTGCTGCTGCGAGTGGATGCGACCGGACGCAGCCTGCGTTTCGTCGTCGAAGACTTCGGCCCCGGCCTGCCTGCAGCCTTGCGTTCGCGCAGCTTCCGCCCCTTCGACCGCGGCGGCCGCGGATCCGATGACCCGTCGCCCGGCATCGGTCTCGGCCTAGCGCTCGCCCGCTCCCTAGCCCGCGACCTCGGCGGCGACCTGCGCCACGAGCCCAAAGCCGGCCCCGGAGCTCGATTCGTCCTTACGGTGTCAGGCACCGTGGTGTGATTCCACACCACGGTGCCTGACACCGTATATTCCTCCGATGGATCGCGAGACGGCTTGGGCGCAGTTGTGCGCCTGGACGGAGACGGAGAGCTTGCGGCGGCACGCGCGCGCGGTGGAGATCGCGATGCGGGCGGCGGCGGAGAAGTACGGACCTGGCGCGGAGGCTGCGGAGTCGTGGGGTGCGGCAGGGATGCTGCACGACGCGGACTACGAGAAGTGGCCGGAGGAACATCCGCAGCGGATCGTGATGTGGTTGGAGGAGCGAGGCGAGGCGGCGATCGCCTACGCCATCTCGGCGCACTACACGCAATGGGGGAAGGAATACCGCAGTGCGCTGGACAAGGCGCTGCTGGCTTGCGATGAGCTGACCGGGTTCATCATGGCTTGCTCGTATCTGCGTCCCGAAGGCATCACGACGCTTGAGCCGAAATCGGTGCGCAAGAAGTTGAAGGACAAAGCCTTCGCCGCCGGAGTGGACCGATTCGAGGTCACTGAGGGCGCGCGATTACTCGGCATCGAGTTGGACGAACACATCGCCTTTCTGATCAGCGCGCTGCGTCCGCACGCGGACGAGCTCGGCTTGCTCGGGCGCGACGCCGCCGCTCGAAGCTGAGCCGTGGCGCAGCCTTGACGCGGGGAGCTTCCCTGGCTAGCCTAAGTTGGTTGACCAACCAAGAGTCCCCGCCCGACACCCGCGAGCGCCTGATCGAGGCGGCAATGGAGCTCTTCGCCTTCCAGGGCTACGAGCGCGCCGGGCTCGCCCAGATCGCCAAGCGCGCAGGCTGCCTGCCCGGCTCCCTCTATCACTTCTTTCCTTCCAAGGAAGACCTGCTGCACGCCACGCTCGAGAAGCGGCAGGAACTGCTCTTCCCGGAGGTGCTGCAGCCGATCTGGGAGCGCCTCGACGATCCCATCGAGCGGGTTTTCGGTCTCATGGACGGCTACCGGCGCATGTTGCTGATGACCGAGTTCGCGCACGGCTGCCCGATCGGCAATCTCGTCATCGAGACCACCGAAACTCTTCCCCATACGCGCCGTCATCTGGTCGCCAACTTCGAGAATTGGCTGAAAGCGGTCGAGGAGTGTTTCGAGCGTGCGGCCGACCGCCTCCCACCCGACGCCGACCCGCGCCGGCTCGCGGTCTTCGTGCTCACCACTATGGAAGGCGCGGTGATGCTCGCGCGCGCCTACCGCGACTTCACTGCCTACGACGCCGCAATCAGTTCGCTGCGCGACTACGTCGAACGCCTCACTGCCGACGCGCGCGCTTGGCATCCCCGCGGCGACGCTTCCAATCCCTCCGCTTGATTCCATGTTCCACAGCCTGCTTCTCCTCATCCCTCTCTCTACTCCTCAAGCGGAGGACGCACATCAGTCCTATCGCGCGCATCTCGCCGCCGCGCAGGCTCTGCTCGAACTCGAACGGCCGGCGCGCGCTGCGGAGTGGCTGGACCAAGCGCCAGCCGACTTCCGGGGCTGGGAATGGCGGCATCTGAAGGCGCTCACGGATCGCACGGAACGGCTCATTCCGGCCGGCAGCGCCGCCGTGATCAGTGTCGAGATCGCGCCCGACGGTTTTCTCGCAGCCACTGCGCACGGCGACGGCTTCCTACGCCTCTGGCAACTACCCGCATGGGAACTCGCCGCCGAAGTTCGCGGACACGAGGACGGTGCCTACACCGCGCGCTTCTCGCCGGACGGAAATCTGCTGCTCAGCGCCTCACGCGATCACACGGTGCGTTTGTGGTCGGTGCCAGAACTCGCGGAACTCCGCGTCTTCCGCGGCCATGCCCAGGCCGTCGCCGGCGCATCCTTTCATCCCGATGGCCGACGCATCGTGAGCTGCAGTTGGCGGCGCGATCCCGAGACGAACGTCGCCGGCCAGATCCTGCTCTGGAGTCTGGACGAGAGTGTGGAACCGCGCGAACTCGTTGCCGGCGTCAAGCCGCTGAGCGACGCGCGTTTCGATCCCGCAGGCGCGCGTCTCGCCACCATTTCGTGGAACGGCGATCTGCACCTCTTTGCACTTAGCGGTGAGGGAGTCACCGAAACCATCGCGCCGCTGCCCGACTACGGCATCTATCGCGCTGCAGACGCTCTGGCCTGGTCGCCCGACGGCGCGCGTCTCGCCGTCGGAAGCCGGGATGGATCGGTCGCGATTTTCGCGGCGACCGGCGGTGAGCCACTCGCTGCGGTCGCTGGAAGTGGTGAAGGATTGCGCGCCGTGGCCTGGTCTCCGGACGGCAGCATGCTGGCCAGCGCCGGCCAGTCGGCGCTCCTGCGGATCTGGAACTCCGCAGACCTCCAACCGGTGGACACGCTCCCCGGACACTCTGCCTTCGTGCGCGGCATCTCCTGGACCGAGCGGGAAGGATTGATCAGTTGCGCGGCCGATGCCTCCATTCGTTGCTGGCCGTTGCCGGGAACGCCGAGTGCACGCTTGCAGTTTCCTTCGAACCGCGACGGTGTATGGTCCCTCGCCTTCACCCTCGATGATGAACGCGTCTTTGGCGCTTCCTTCGACGGATCGGTGGTGGAGTGGCTCGCCGCCGACGGCACGGAGCTGCGCCGCTGGAACGCGCACTCTCCACGAGGTTGCCACGGACTGAGTCTTGCCGCCGACGGCCAGTCGCTGCTGACCACGTCCTGGGACGGAAGCGCGCGCTTGTGGACCGCCTCCGACGGGAGTGCGCGACGCAGCTTCACGGCCGCGAACGGCGGCTACGACTGCGAGCTCTCACCAAACGGCGCTCTGGCCGCCGCCACGCACGGCAATCGCGCCAGCGTGTGGGACGCGAGGAGCGGCACCTTGCTCCACGAGTTCGAGGCCGGAGGTTCGACCAGCGGCCTCGCCTTCGACGCGCAGAGTGAGCGACTCGCCATCGCCTGTGGCCAGGCCGGCATCCTGATTTGGGAAAGAAAGGAGAACGTTGCTCCACAGCGCCTGGAGGTCGGCGGCCCGGTCAGCGATCTCGCCTTCGCGCCCGACGGGTCCACGCTCGCGACCTGCGGCAGCGACGGCGCACTGCGTCTCCACGACCTCGCCTCCACCTCGACCCGCCTGCTCTGGATGAGTGATGAGGACTTGCTCAATCTCTGCTGGTCCCCCGACGGCACGCGGCTCGCCGTCACCTCCGAGTTCCTGAACTTGGTGGACGCGCAACGCGGCGACTTGTTGCTGCGCCTCAAGCCGCACCGCGACTCTGCCTGGAAAGCAAGCTGGTCGCACGACGGCAATCGGCTCGCCTCTTGCTCCAGCGACGGCACCGTCACCATTCTCAGCGCGCCCGCTCCCCGCTGAAGCTCACTCCAAGACGGCTTCTCGCAGCACCCAACGCTCGTCGAAGATCAGGTGCAGGTGGCGCGGACGGCGTTTCGCAGCGTCGTAATTGAGTGAAGGCGACCACCAATCGGAGAGGGGCAGCGAGAAGAAGAAGCCCCACCCGCCGAATGCTTCCCATTTCCAGGAGAGCACGCGGCCGCCGCCGAGGCTCTCGTCCTTTTCCACTTCGTGTGGCGCGCCCAAGGCCGCAAGACAGTCGGCAAGACTGCTGACGCCGGGCGTGAGTGCGCGCGCCGCCGCCAGATCGGGTTCCAGGCCGAAACGCTTTTCCTGGAAGCGCAGTCCGGCACAGGAAAGCGTGCACAGCGCGCCCAGTGCGCAAGCGAGCAAGGCTGAACCTCGCATCCCTACATCGGCGGAAAATTGAACTCGGCGCGATCGGTCTCGAAACTCGCCGCGACGTGCGTGAGCGTGCCGCTCGCGTCGAAGAAGGTCCAGATGCGGTCGCTCTGGGCGTCCACGCCGCGCAGCGCGAGCAGGATCACCCACATCGCGGCGTCCTTGGTGACCGCGTGTTCATAGGACCACGCACTGCCGTTGCCGATCTCAACCACACGGGTCGGGGCACCGAGCAGATTCGCGACCTCCTGAGCGGTGGTGCGCCCGGGTTCGAGGCGAGCCACGGCGTCCGCCGAGAGTGGCTGCTGCACGCGCGTCTCGCCGAGGTAGCAGGACGGCGCTGCCAGCAGCAGCGCGGAGATCAGCGTGAGTGTGCGCATCGTGGAGTCAGCATAGCGAACGGGGCGCGCGCGTAGAATCTGCGACTCGATGAGCGCAAACGCGCCGGAACGACCCCTCGACTTCATTCGCCAGATTGTCGCCGACGATCTGGCGAGCGGGAAGCATCGTGAAGTGGTGACCCGCTTCCCGCCCGAGCCGAACGGCTACCTCCACATCGGCCACGCCAAGGCCATCTGCCTCGATTTTGGACTGCCGCTGGAGTTCGGCGGGCGTTGCCATCTGCGCTACGACGACACCAACCCCACCAAGGAGGAGCAGGAGTACATAGATGCGATCCAAGCGGACGTGCGCTGGCTCGGCTTCGACTGGGGCGCGCATCTTCACTACGCCTCCGATTACTTCGAGCAGCTCTACCAGTGGGCCGAGCACTTGATCGCAGCCGGCAAGGCTTACGTGGACGAGCAGACTGCTGAGCAGATCCGCGAATCCCGTGGCAGTACCTTCGTGCCCGGCGTACCAAGCCCGTGGCGCGCGCGGCCGACGGCCGAGAGCCTCGCGCAGTTCCGCCGCATGCGTGCCGGCGATTTTCCCGACGGCAAGATGGTGCTACGCGCAAAGATTGACATGGCTTCCGCCAATCTCAATCTGCGCGATCCGGTGCTCTACCGGATTCTGCACGAGGATCATCCGCGCACGGGCAGCGCCTGGTGCATCTACCCGATGTACGACTACGCGCACGGGCAGTCGGACGCGATCGAAGGCATCACGCACTCGCTATGCACGATGGAGTTCGAGAACCACCGGCCGCTCTACGAGTGGTTCGTGGACAATCTTCCCGTGCCGCACCGGCCGCGGCAGATCGAATTCAGCCGGCTCAATCTCACCCACACCCTCGTCAGCAAGCGCAAGTTGCTGCGTCTGGTGCAAGAGGGACACGTGCGCGGATGGGACGATCCGCGTATGCCGACGCTGCGTGGCATCCGGCGGCGCGGCTTCAGCGCGGCGGCGCTGCGCGCCTTCTGCACTGAGGTTGGCATCACGAAGAGCGAAGGCGTGGTGGACGTCGGACTCCTCGAGCACCATCAACGCAAGGAGTTCGATCACGACGCTCTGCGTCGCATGGCGGTCCTGCGGCCGCTGAAGCTCAGGATCACCGACTGGCCGGCCGGGAAAGTGGAAGAAATCGAGGTGCCCAACCACGGCCAGCGACCGGAGCTCGGCACGCGCAAACTGCCCTTCGACGGCACGGTGTGGATCGAGCAGGAGGACTACCTCGACGATCCGCCGGCGGACTTCTTCCGCCTCGGCCCCGGGCGCGAGGTGCGGCTCCGTCAGGCCTACAACGTCACTTGCCAAGAGGTCGTGCGCAACGCCGCGGGCGAGGCGATCGAACTGCTCTGCACGCACGATCCGGAGTCGCGCGGGGGGGGGGGACGCAAGGTGAAGGGATTCCTCCACTGGGTGCCGGGCGGCTCGCCCACGGCAACCGTGCGTCTCTTCGAACCGCTCTTTCGCTGCGCCGATCCCGAGGAAGGTGGCGACTTCCTCGCCAACGTGGATCCCGATTCCTGGACCGAGACGCTGGCCCGCATCGAAGCGGAGCTCGCTTCCGTACGCCCCGAGTCGCGCTTCCAGTTCGAGCGCCTCGGCTTCTTCTTCGTGGACCCGGTGGATTCCCGCCCGGGGAACCCGGTGTTCCACCGCATCGTGGCTCTGAAGGCACCCCGCCTCAAGGGCGGCCGCTGAGCTCCAAAAGATCGCCGACGAACAGCATTTTCCTGTTGGATACTTGATTCCATGCATTCCCCCCGCATCCTCGCGTTAGGAGTGTGTCTTGCCGCCGCTGCTGCGGCGAGCTTCGCCTTGGTCGTGCCGAACGAGGTGCAACTGCCCGGAACGCAGCCCAACGAGGTAGTCGCGATCCAGCACGTGGATTCCTGCACCGGCTGTCACGGCTTCTACGACGCGGCGATCGAGCCCTACCGCACCTGGCAGGGATCCATGATGGCTCACGCGAGCCGCGATCCGCTGTTCTGGGCAGCACTGGCGGTCGCGGAGCAGGACTTCGACGGCGTCGGCGACCTCTGCCTGCGCTGCCACGTGCCGAGCGGATGGATGGACGGTCGCTCCACGCCCACCGACGGCTCCTCTTTCCTGCAACTCGACGCGGAGGGCGTTGAGTGCATGGTCTGTCACCGCATGACCAACCCGGACCAGAGCGAGTGGGACGGTGTGCAGAATCCGCCCTTCATCGCGAACTCGGGCGGTCCTTCTCCGGAGGGTTGGTACGGCAACGCGATGCTGGTGCTCGCCGATGGAGACACGCGCTACGGACCTTACGGCAACCCGTCGGCACCGCACCCTTGGCAGAAGAGCGAGTTCCACCGCAGTTCCGAACTCTGCGGAAGTTGCCACGACGTTTCGAATCCGGTGGTCGGCGATCTCGCGCCGAACAACGGCTCACTCGATCCGCTGCCCCCGGGATCCTTCAGCGGCACGCCCGGCACGCCACTGACCAGCAAGGCTGCTTTCAACAACGCGCCTTACAGCTACGGCGTGGTCGAGCGCACCTTCTCCGAGCACGTCGCAAGCGCACTTGCGACGACGCGCGTGCGTGACTTCCCCTCACTGCCCGCCGAACTGCGTGGCGGCGTGCTCGAGAACGCTTACGACGCTGCGCTGCTGGCAGGTCAAGGCGGCGACTACGCCGACGGCACGGAAAGGGTCTATTCCTGCCAGTCCTGTCACATGACTCCCGCCGTGGCGAAGGGTTGCAATCAGCCCGGATCGCCGATCCGCAGTGACATGCCGGTCCACGACCTGACCGGCGGCAACACTTGGGCCATGGACGCGATCCGCTGGCTCGACGATCGCGGACTGCTGCAGATCGGCGGCGGATTGAATCAGATGGAGCGCACCGCGATGGACGCCGCGAAGCTGCGCGCACGTGCGATGCTCGCGAGTGCCGCAGCGCTGCAGCTCGACAAACAGACCGGCGTGCTGCGCGTGGTGAACCGCACGGGGCACAAGCTCTTCACTGGTTACCCGGAAGGGCGGCGGATGTGGCTGAACGTCCGCTGGTACAACTCGCAGAGTCTGCTCCTGCGCGAGGACGGCGCCTACGGCAACCTGCCGGTCTCGATCGGCGGACGCTCGCTCGTGGTGCGCAGCCTGCTCGATCCGCAGGATCCGAACCTCCACCTCTGGCACACGCTGCCGGGCATCTCGCAGGAGTGGGCAGCGAAGCTGCTGACTCTCGGCAACGATCCGGCGACCGTGCTCGAATACGACCGCGTCACCGGCGCGCCGGTGTTCCGACTCGGACAGCTCGCTGCGATGCCCCCGGGCAGCGCGCACGCGTCCTTCCACTTCGCACTCAACGACACGGTGCTCTACGACAACCGGATCCCGCCGTGGGGGTTGCGCTACGACGACGCCCGCACGCGCAACTGCTTGCCGATGCCGGAGAGTCTCTACGGCGATCCGGGTCCGGGCGGCGAGTACCGCCACTGGGACGAAGTCTTCGTGTCGCCGCCGCTGGGCGCGCGCCGCGCCGTCTTCACGCTCCTCTACCAGAGCACTTCTTGGGAGTACGTGATGTCGCTGGTGCTCGGCAACGACGGCAGCGTGTCGAATCTCGCCGACACCGGCCGCAAGCTGGCACGCGCGTGGTACGCGACTGGCATGGCCGAGCCGGAAACCATGGCGCGGCTCGAAGTGAGCTTCCCGTGATGGCTCAGTGCGCGCTCTCGTAGCGCACTAGCTTGCGACTGAGGGATTCCTCGAGCTTGGCATGTCCGGCTGCTGCGGTGAGGGCTTCGCGTTGCACGGTGATCGCGCGCGCGCGGTCGCCGAGCGACCAATGCACGGCGGCGAGCGTGTCCAGCGACCACGGATCCTGCCAACGCGTGAGTTGAGCCGCACAGGTCGCGGCGTAGAGCGCCAGTGCGAGGTCGCGTTGCACGCGGACCGCGTCCGGATTGGCGATGCTCCACGCCAGGGAGTTGAGTGTGCGCGCATCGCGCTCCACGCGCGCCGTTTCGACCACCTGGAGACCCTGCGCGTGTGCTTCGGCAGCGCGTCCGGCGGAGTGGAGCAACTGATAGCGAGCCTCCGCGAGATCACGTGCACGCTCCGGGCAGCGCTCCGCGAAGGCATCGAGCAGGACGAGCGCCTGCTCCGCCTCTTCGGCAGGGAGTTTCGGCGCGGACATGCGCGCGATCTCGAGAAACTCGCGATTCAGGTCCAGCGTCTCCTTCGGTCCGCTGGCGTAGTCCCAGGTGCCCGCAAGCACGCGCGCCACCGGAAGGTCGAGCAGCAGCGGATGTCCGATCCAGGCCACGCGCTGCGCGCGGTCAATCACTACGGCAACCGGCATGCTCAGATTGCCGGAGGCGCGCGCGAAGGCTGCGAAGGCCGCACCTTCGGCATCCCAGACCGCGCCACACAGGATTTCCTCGTCGAAGTTCGCGAGCGTCTGCGCAGCGCTCTCGCGCGTGGTCTGATGCGCGTCGGGTTGAGTGACGGCAATCACGCTGAACGGAGCTTCACGGAAACGAAGTTGCAGCCGCGAGAGGTAGGGCAGTGTGCTGAGGCTTGCTGCATTCCACGGAGCCCAGAAGGCGAGGACGGTGCAGGTCGGATCCGGCGCGGCGGCACTCGGCGACAGCCAATCCTTTGCACTCCACGCGGGCGCATCCTGGCCGGGAGCGAGGAGCGGAAGCTCGGATTCCGGCTCTGGTTCTTGCAGGGCACCGAAGGCGAACAGGGCGAGCGCGAGCAGCATGGGTGAGCCTTCAGCATAACGGGCATGCTGTGGTTAGGATTCGAGTATGAAGAATCTCGTCCTGCTCACTGGATGTGCGCTCCTCGCCGGGGCGGCCGGCTTCTCCGCCACTTACATCACCGACCAAGATCCGGCCGTGACGGTGGTGACGGCCGGCGAAGGGGTGTCCATGCTGGTCGGCCAAGGCGGCAACATCGGCGTGCTGCACGGTTCCGACGGAGTGTTCGTGATTGATTCACAATTCGAACGGATGGTGCCTAGCCTCAAAGCCGCGATCGCTGGCTTGCAGAAGGACGGAGAGGTGAAGTGGTTGGTCAACACCCACTATCACGGTGATCACGTCGGTGGCAACCTCAAACTCGGCGCGGGAGCGACGCGCATGGCGCACGCCAAGGTGCGCGAGCGGATGTCGGCGGAGCAGAACGGTCGGCCGGCTGCGCCACCTGCCGCCATGCCGATGCTGACCTGGGAGGATGGCGTGATGATGCACATCAACGGTCAGCGCGTCGAAATGATGCACGTCGGTCCTGCCCACACCGACGGCGACACCATCGTGATCTTCCATAGCGCCGGCGTCGTGCACATGGGTGACACCTTTTTCAATGGGATGTTCCCCTTCGTGGATCTCGACAGCGGGGGCAGCGTCGCCGGCGCCCTGCGTGTGTTGAAGGAAACCCGCAAGGAAATGCCTCCGCATTGGAAGATCATTCCCGGCCATGGTGAGCTCGCTGGCGCCGAAGACCTCGACCGGACGGTCGCCATGATCGAGGCGACGCTCGCGATCGTGAAGGAAAGGGTCGCTGGCGGCATGAACGCCGCAGCAGTCGTCGCTGCAGGCTTGCCGACGGAGTGGGCGGACTGGTCTTGGCAGTTCATTCCCACCGATCGCTGGCTGCAGACCCTCGCGCGCGAGTGCGGCGCGCAGTGAGCACGCAGGAGGAGCGCTCGGCGCGAATCGTGTGGATCGGGCTGTCGCCGGCGCCGCGAGAAACTCCGATCGCAGTGGAGGAAGTGACGGCGTTCGCCGAGCGCGGGTTGGAAGGAGATCATCACGCGGAGCGTCAGCCCGGTTCGAAGCGCCAAGTCACCCTCATCCAGAGCGAACATCTGAGCGCCGTCGCGGCAGAGCTCGGGCGCGAGTTGTGGCCCGGACTCTGTCGGCGCAACCTCGTGGTCGAAGGATTGGAACTGCTCGCTTGCCTCGGAGGCGTGCTGAGCATCGGACGGATCCTCATCGGCGATCTCGTGCGCGTGGAGATGCCGCTCGCCGACCGTTAACCTGAGCTCAGGCACGCTGCATGCGGTTCCTGGATCCCAACGGCCTCGTTTCTCTGATCGGTCTGCTCGCGGAGACCGGTGTGGTGTGGATCCTGACGCTGGTGTTCGCCCTGATGTTGCGGCCGGCCGAGCGTTCGGGCTACTTCGTGGACTGGACGCGCGGCTTCTGCTGCGTGGCCATCGGTCTGAGCGCGGTCAGCATTCGTTACTTCGCGCCGTTGTTGGTCGCGGATTGGGTCGAACCCTTCCGCGACGACGCTTGGGCCACACGCGCGCTCTTGCTCGTCTATCAAGCCGCCAAGTGTCTGGCTGCGGTGTACTTTCTGCGCGGAACGGTGCGACTGGTGCGCGGTGAGAGTGCGGCGCGCGAGCGGAGCTGGATGATTCCCGCCGTCCTGATCTTTGCGGTGGCGACGGCGCTGCCAGCGGACGAAGTCGAGCAAGTGCTCTTCTGGCAGAGTCTGCTCTACGTTCCGATGCTCTTCTTCGCGGGCGCAATGCTGTGGCGGCTGCCGCGCGAACGTCGTGACCAAGGCGTGCGCATCACCGCCACGGCCTTTCAGCTCCTGGCGGCACTGTGGGTGATCTACGGCACGCTCACGGTCACTCAGTTCTTCGGCATCGAGTTGGTGTCGCAGCGTGGATCGCTGCCGCACGTGATCCTGAGCCACAATTCCTACTTCGATCTCGCACTCTTCGTAGCGCTCGCCGCAGGCATGATCGTGCTCTTGATGATGGATTTGCAGCGCAGGTCGCGCGCCGCACAAGAGCAGCGCACGCGGCTCGAACTGCAATTGGAGCGCGGGGAACGTCTGCGTGCGCTGGGCAGCTTGGTCTCGTCGGTGGCGCATGATCTGAACAATCCACTCACTGCCGTGCTCGGCTTTGCGGCCGAGTTGGAACGGAGCCAGCAGGGCACGGTGGACGGAGAGTCCGCGCGCATCGTCCGCGAGCAGGCCGAGCGCTGCCGTGCGATCGTGCAGAAACTCTCGTCCTTGGTGGGGGATCACCCGACGGCGCGACGTCTGGTGGACCCGGCGGAGTTGGTGGAGCGCGTGGCGCGCGGTCTCAAACCGCGCCTCATGCAGGAAGGCTTGCGCATAGAGGTGGACGCTGCTGCTGGACTGCCGGCGCTCTACGCCGACCCTTTCGGTTTGGAGGAGGTGCTCGACAACGTTCTCGACAACGCCATCCAATTCTCATCACGCGGCGGTCGCATCCTGATCAGCATGCGGATGGAGGATGAAATGCTCGCGCTCCGCGTCCGTGATGAAGGATTCGGCGTGCCGGAAGCTCTGCGTCAGCGCATCTTCGATCCCTTCTTCTCGCTGCGGCGCGACGGCTCTGGCACCGGCATCGGTCTCTCGGTGGCGCTCGGCATCGCGAAGGCGCACGCCGGCTCGCTGGCGCTCGAAGCTCCCGACGGGGCTCCCGGCGCGAGTTTTCTGCTACGCCTGCCGCCGGCGCTTCCCGAAGCCCTGCCAGAGCGCGCGGAGGACGTCCCTCAGCAGCGGGCGTCCTCGGCTCCAAGCCGTTCCCGCTGCGTGCTCGTGGTGGACGACGAGCGCCTGGTACGCAAGGTGTTACGGCGCTGGTTGCAACAGGAGGGATGGGACTCGGAGGAAGCCGAGGACGGTGCCGCCGCGCTCAAGCGGTTGACGGAGCGTCCGCAGAGCTTCCATGCCGTGCTCTGCGATCTGCGCATGCCGAACTTGAGCGGCGCCGAGCTGCACGATCGGTTGGGGCGCGAACACCCTGAGTTGCTTCTGCGTACGATCTTCATCACCGGCGATCTGGCTTCGCCCGAAGCCGCGTCCTTCAGCAGTCGCTGCACCCGACCCATCGTGCGAAAACCCTTCGACTTCGCGGAACTACGCGCTGCCATCGAACAGTTGGATGCGCCCACTCCGCGCGCCGCAACGATGGCGCCGACGGCTGGTCTGTTGCTCGTTCTGACACTGCCCTTCGTGGCGTGCGCGAAGCAGGGTGCACCCCAAGCCCCGCCGGTGGCGACGGTGAAATCCACTCCCGCAGCACCCGCCGCGGATCCGGTCGCGCTCTACGGACAACACTGCGCCTTCTGCCACGGACCCAGCGGCGACGGCGACGGCACCCTTGCCCTCGATCGTCCGGCGCGCTCCTTCAAACAGGGAGGCTTTTCCTTCGGCAATACTGAGGAGGCGATCTTTCGCACCGTGAGCAGCGGCATCGGTGGCACGCCCATGCCGGGATTCGCGCACCTGTTGTCGGAGGACGAACGCCGCGCGCTCGCGCGTCACGTGATTGCGCTCGGACCGGAGCAGGTACCGGGCCCGGGCTTCGCGAGCGTTCTGGCAGTCGGAGATCGTCCGGTGGTGGTGCGTGGTCAATTCGCGCCGTTGGTCGAGGGTGGCCCCGAGTTCCCGCGCGGTCTGCTGGTCGGCAATCCCGACGGGCTCTCCTATCAATACGCCGCCGACGATCTGCGTCTGCTCGCGGTGCGCCAAGGCCCCTTCGTGGATCGCAAGGATTGGGGCGAGCGCGGTGGACTTCCGCTCGAACCGCTCGGCCGCGTGATCTACCTCGCTGGTACAGAGAGTGACGACGATTCGGATTGGAGAGCCGGAGGAGAAGCGCTTCGAGCTCGGTTGCTCAGCACTTCGACCACAGACGCGAGCGCAATCATTCGCTACGCCCTCTTGACCTCTTCCGGCGAACGTTTGGCGACCGTCGAGGAGTCGTGCACGGCGGCAATCTACGCGGCAGGGAGCGGCTTTTCTCGAGAGTATCGCGTAACTCTCGCTTCTCCGCAGAGCAGAGTTCATCTCTGGGCCGCTCGTGTTGAAATCCCAACACCGGCTACGGCGCAAGGGCCTTGGTTTCTCTCACGCCGAAATCGATCGACAATTGCTTTCCGCTCGCACGGCGAGGGGGTGGGCATCATCAGGCCAGACGGAATTCGCCTCAGCTTTGGCATCGGAGAGGAATTCGGGAATCAGGACCAACTGACTTTCACGGTGAGCGTCGAAGTCATCCCGCTCTCTGATGACAGCGCAGAGTGCTTCGAGAAGCTGGTGCAGGAGACGAAATGATGATCGCTCTCGCTCT
>CXWK01018586.1_pt1 | contig 18297 bp, 18 predicted proteins | sample 590851 | NCBI WGS metagenome assembly CXWK01 (sample SAMEA3498364, study PRJEB10139) | wastewater metagenome | biome: wastewater treatment plant; material: activated sludge | place: Denmark | collected 2014-08-01 | reverse complement strand
TTTGGACGCCGAGGGGTTTGAGGACGTGGAAGTGCGCTATCTGGCCGGCGTACGCCCAGCGCGAACCGACCCGGATCACCCATTCGTGCAGCTTTCGATCAAGGCCGCCGAGGATGTCTACGGCCTGCCGGCCAGCGTCGAGCCGCTCATCGGCGGCAGCGGCCCGCTTTATCCGTTCATCCACGTCCTGGGGTTGCCGGTGGTTACGTCGGGCTGTGGCTATCCGCAGAGCCGCGTCCACGCGCCGAATGAGAACATCCGCATCCCCGACCTGATCAACGGCATCCGCCACAGTGCGCGCATCCTCTACCGGTTCGCGTCAATGTCTTAATAGTCGTCTCGACCGGCCCGCCACGGTTCGGTCGAGACACCTTTACCTTTCAGCGGCGGCGATGGCTTCGCCGAAATTGAGCAGGGCGCGCACGCGCTCATCGTTAGGCGCTTCGGCATAGACGCGCAGCACCGGCTCTGTCCCCGACGGCCGGATCAGCAGCCAACTCCCGTCGGCCAGATAGTACTTGATGCCGTCGCTGGTGCGAATCTCCTCGATGGCGACGGCGGCGATGGCGTCGGGGGCCGTCTCCACCAGCTTGCGGGCCAGGTCGGCTTTGGCCACCGGCCGCTGCAACTTCAGGTCGGTGCGGGCGTACTGCGCCGGCCCCACCTCCGCCAGTAACTCATCCACCAGCACGTGCAATGGCTTGTGGGCCTGGGCCATCACCTCCAGCAGCAGCAGTCCCATCAGCACACCGTCGCCTTCGGGGATGTGGCCTTTGATGCTCATGCCACCCGACTCCTCGCCGCCCATGACCACGTCCTCGGCCAGCATCAGATCGGCGATGTGGTTGAAACCGACCGGCGTCTCGACGACGGGCAGGCCGAACTCGGCGGCAATGCGGTCGATCATGCGCGTCGTCGACACGGTGCGCACGACCTTGCCGCGCCAGCCGCGTTGCCGCAAGAGGTGGCGCAAGATGAGGCCAAAGATGCGGTGCGGATCGACGAACTGGCCGCGAGCGTCGACCGCGCCGATGCGGTCGGCGTCGCCGTCGGTGGCCAGACCGGCCTGCCAGTGCCCCGCGCCCATCGCAGACGCGAGCTGGCCCAGATGCCGGGCAATCGGCTCAGGGTGGATGCCGCCAAAGCCGGGGTTCATCTCGTCGCGCATGTTTTGCACCTGGCTGCGGGTGCGCATGAGCATCTCGCTGATCGTTCTCCGCCCCGCGCCATACATGGCGTCGTGGATCACGCGCAACTCCCCTTCGTGGATGACGTCCAGGTCAACCAGCGTGCCTAGGTGCTCGTAGTAGGCCCAGGCCGGGTCGAACTTGACGATCTGCCCGGCGGCCAGGGCCTCGTCCAGGTCCATCAGGCGCGGCCCGTGGTCGTGGCGCTCGTTGTCCTTCAGAATGCGTTCCACACGACGGTGTTGCTCCGGGCTGGCGCTGCCGCCATAGGCCGCCTTCAGCTTCACGCCGTTGTAGCGCGGCGGGTTGTGGCTGGCGGTGATCATCACCCCGGCCGTGGCCCCCTTGTTGACGACGGCGTAGCTGATGGCCGGGGTGGGCGTGTCGGCGCGGGCCAGCCACGCCTTGATGCCATTGGCGGCCATGACCCGCGCGACCTCGGCCGCGTAGCGATCCGACAAGAAGCGCGTGTCGAAGCCGATGACCACACTGGGGTCGTCGCCGTTCTCTTCGCAGACGTAGTCGGCGATGGCCTGGGCCACGAGGCGCAAATTGGCAAAGGTGAATTCATCGCTGATGATGGCGCGCCAGCCATCGGTGCCGAATTGGACAGTCATAGATACTCCCCGCGAGAGAGGACGAGCCGTTTGGCGCTTCCTTACTCGCCGTAGGCAAGAACGACCAATAGGTCGTTAACGTTGGTGGCGGTCGGGCCGGTGGTGATGAGATGTGGCTCCGCCCGGCCACGGGCGGCGGCGTCGAGCCGGGCGAAAAAGGTATGGCTATCGTTGTTGGCCAGATGAGCCGCGGGATCGATGCCGTAGGAGCGGGCCAGGCGGGCAGTCTCGCCGGTGACGGCCGCCCCGGCGGCGGGCGTCGGCCCGTCTTCGCCGTCGGTGGTGAAGCTGAGGACAATCGCTCGCGGCTGCCGCTCCAGCGCCAGGGCCGCGGCCAGCGCCAGCTCCTGATTCCGCCCACCCTGCCCCTTACCGCGCACCGTCACCGTCGTCTCGCCGCCTAGGATGCAGCCGTGGCCCGGCGGCAGATCGCGGGCGATACCCGCCGCCAGCCGGCCAATGTCGCGCGCTTCGCCGTCCAGATGGGCCGTCAGCAGTTGGCCGATGAAGCCGAGTTGGATGATCCTCACCAGGGCGGCCGTCGCCGCGCCGCGCACATCGCCGATGACCACGTTGCGCACTGACGGTCGCGGCGCGCGGTGCAGGTAACGCGCCTGATTGAGCGCCAGGGCCAGCCGCTGCCACTGTTCCCGCTCTAATTTACGGGCGATGTCATAACGGCCGAGCACGGCCACTGCCCCGACCACCAGCTCATCTTCCGGCACGGTCGGCCCGCTCCCAATGACGTTGAGCGGGTTGCCGATCACGTCGGACAGGATCAGGCCATAGCACGCCGCCGGGGCACAGGCGCGGGCCAATCCACCGGCCTTAATGCGGTCGATGGAGCGCCGCACGGCGTTCAACTCGGCAATAGTGCAGCCGCTCTTCAGCATCAACTCGACGAGCCGCCGCCAGTCCTCCAGCGGCAGCAAGGGCTGGGTCAGCAGGGCCGACGTGCCGCCGGAGATGAGGCACAACACGGAGTCCTGCGGGCTGGTCTGGGCTAATAGCTCGACCACGGCCTTCGTGCCGTCGATGCTGCCCTGGTTAGGAATGGGGTGGCCGCCATCATAAACGGTCACTGGCCATGAACTGGTGTCAACCGGGGCGCTATCGCTGCTCCTCTGCTTGGTGATCACTACCCCGCCGGCCACATCCTGGCCCAGCACGTCCAGCGCGCCCCGGGTCATGGGGATGGCCGCCTTGCCGGTGGCGATCAGATAGACTCGGCCGCGGTCGAGATCGATTTCTTCGACTTCCTCATCGCGGCCGATGAACAACGACTGGCCCTCGCGCCGCAAGAAGCGCCGCACGGCGACGTCGGCGTCGGCCGCGACCACGGCGGCGCTCACCAGTTCGTCGACGTGACGCCGGTAGTCGGCGTAGCGCGGTAGGATGGAGGTCGAGAGGTTCATAGTGCCGGCAGGCACAGTATAGCAGGCTTGCGGCGGCGGGCGAAGTCGGGGCTAGGGGCGGTGGAGATCGGGCTGCATCATCAGCAGTTCAAGATGGGCGCTGTCATTGAGCCGTATCAAGCGAGCGTGCCCTTCATGCACGGTAACCTGACTGATGGCCGTGTGTTCGCCGCCCACGAGCTTGGCAAAGCCGGCCGGCGGCAATCCCAGCAGGTGCACCAGCGTGGACAGGATCATGCCACCGTGGCTGACAATGGCAATTGTCTGATCCGCGTGACGTTGCAGCAAAGCGTTACAGCCAATGCTCGCCCGGCTCAGGACTGCTTCTGGCGTCTCCCCACCTGGAGCATTCATCGGGCCGTGCTGGCGCGCGGCCCAGGCCTCGGGATAGCCTGTCATAATCTCCTCAGTCGTCAACCCTTCCCACTCGCCGATGGCTCGCTCGCGCCAGATGGGATCAGAAGTCACCGCCATGCCCAGCGCGTCGCCAATGGTGGCCGCGGTGGTGGCCGCGCGCACCAGATCGCTGGTGTATAGGTGATTGATGGTCCACGAACGGCGCAAGCGTTCGGCCAACATCCGTGCCTGGGTCAGTCCGTTCTCGCTCAACGGCGGGTCGGCCTGCCCCTGCCAGCGGCCGGTTTCGTTCCAAATGCTCTGGGCATGGCGGATGAAGATGAGGTGGGTGGTCATGGGGAGTAAGCAGTAATCAGTAAGTCAGTTGTCAGTTGTCAGTTGTCGGTTGTCAGCGGGTCGTTAAGCAGCGGTCAGCGGTCTGTGGTCTATTGTCGGTGGTCGGCGGTCGCCCATCAATACCGCAGGTCATCCGACAGCCCCGACAGCGCCGTGCCGTCGATGAGGGTGATGGGCTTGCCGGTGGCCCACTGGCGGGCGGCGTCGGAGATTTCGGCCGTGGTCACCAGAAAGCCGTGGTAGGCGCGCTCGTGAATCATCGTGCCAAACAGTTCGCGCACGATCTCCGGGCCAACCTGATGACGGTAACGCTTGCACTGGACGATGGCCAGCCGCCCGTCAGGGCCGCGCACGGCCAGGTCCACGCCCAAATCGCCGGCCCGGCCGCGTACTTCGACGGCATAGCCGCGGCGCGTGAACAGGTCGCCCACAAAGTGCTCGAAGGCGCGTGGGTCAAGCGCGTAGAGCTGGTCGACGGTCATGCGCCGCGCGGCCGGGCGGGGCGTCGCCGCCCGGCGCTGCCACCAGATGAGCAACCACAGAAGCCACAGCGTCAGGAATCCCGCGCCGGTCATTAGTCCCATCAGGTCGACCAGCCACACCGGCCACTGCCGGGCGGCGTCGGCGGCGATGCCATAGCGCCACAGGCCCCACAGCACGTAGAATACCGTGGCCGCCGAGACGATCCAGGTCAACAGCGAAAGTCGTTGGCGGCTGATAGCATCCTCGCGCAGGGTGGGCAGGGGCCGCTGGGTTCCAGCGGCAAGTCGTATCATCATCGTGTTGGCATACTCATTGGGCCGCATCCCGGCCAGCGCCGCGTATTGTAGTCATAGTGGCGGGAATGCCAAAATCAAACCCATGCCGGCCGTCGGTTGAGCATCGCCCGGCTCGGTGCTATAGTTAGCGCCGTCATGGTCACCAAGCGGCAACTCGGTCTGTTGTTCATCCTGCTGGGCATCGGCGCGGCCGTGGGCTTGATCGCCATCGATCTCATCGGTGCAGGGCAGTTCCAGGGCATCGGTCCCGCCCAGCGTCGCGCGCTGCTCGTCGCCGGGCTGGCCGTCTTGCTCGGTCTGTCGTTGCTGCCGTTGGGCAGCCGGCCGGCGTAAGAGAATTACGAATTCAGAGCGCGCGGGAGACAAAGGCAGACCACTGACCCACTGATCCACTGATCAACTGACCCACAGAATACTGAACACTGAACACTGAACACTACCCCCCACTCACCGCCACGCCGGAGCGACGTGCCTGGCAGACGGCCGCCGGCCTGCTGCCGAAGGTACTCATCGGCCTGGCGCTGGTCGCGTTCGTCGGCTATCTGATCGTCTACGTCATCTACGCCGTCCATCTGTTTCGCTTCCCGTTCGACTACGATCAGGGCGAGGGGTTCGAGCTAATGGATACGGTGTTCTTCAGCCGCGGCGAATGGCCCTACCGCGACAACGACGAGTACCCGTTCTACTCGTCCAACTACCCGCCCCTGTTCCACATCGTCGTCGTACCCCTCGTCTGGCTGTTCGGGCCGCAGTACTGGACCGGGCGGCTGGTCAGCTTCCTGGGCACGCTGGTGACGGCCGCGGCCATCGCCTATGCCGTCGGCCGGACGGGACGCGGACGCGACCCGGCCCAGGGCACGGGCGGCCGTTGGTGGCTGGCCGCGCTGTCGGGGCTGGCGTTTCTGGCGTCCAACTACGTCTACCACGTCGGCCCGCTCTTCCGGCAGCACATGTTCATGGTCATGTTCGAGACGCTGGCCGTGGTGCTGCTGGCGGTCACGATTGATCGCGAAGAGGTCGACGGCCGCCGCCGCAATTGGAACCTTCTCGGGGTCATGGCTTTGCTTCTCTTTGCTGGCTACACGAAACAACTCGCCTACGCCACCGTCGTCGCCGTCTTCTTCTTCCTATTCCTGCGCGGCCCCAAGCGAGCCGTCCTATGGGCTGTGCCCTTCGCCGCCATCACCGGTCTAATCTTCCTGGCCATTAACATCGCCACCGACGGCCAATGGCTGCTCAACACCATCACCGCCAACATCAACCCGTTCGTGCCCGGTCAGGCGGAGGGGTTGTTCCGGCAGTGGTTCCATCTCCACATCGTCATCACCAGCGTCGCCGCGGCCTATGCCCTCTACCAGCTCTACGCCACGCGCCTGTCTGCCTACGCCATCTGGTTCATCGTCGCCACGATCAACAGCGTCACCGCCGGTAAGTGGGGCGCGGGCGAATCCTACTTCGCCACGTCCATCGCCGCCGCCTGCATCCTGTCCGGGCTGGCTTTCAACCACGCGCTCGATTGGACGCGCGCTCGCCCCTGGCGCACGCCGCGCCAGGGGTTCTGGATGGGCGTGGCTCTGCCGTCGCTCATCGCCCTGCTTTATCTCTGGCAGGCCAGCCGCGTCTTCCACATGCCGACGCACACACCGGCCCTGGCCGCCGTGGCTCGCGCTCTGGGACGTCCGGCAGAGGTTATGATCGCTCCGCAGACCTCCTGCTCGGCGACGATGCCGCCGGAACCCATCCCCTACGTCGATTCGGCCGGCGTCTCGCTGCTCGGCCGCCCGCCGACGACGGCCGACACCGCCGCGGGTAAGCAGATCGCCGCCCTGATCGCCACCGGTGACTCGGCCGCCTTTAGCGAGGATGCGGGCTTCAACCTCTACCTCGGCCGCGACGTGGTCACCAACCCGACGCAACTGCTCAACCTCTATAACAATAACGCCGTCGACCTGACCGAGATGCTGGCCATGCTCGACGCGCAGTCATTCGACACCGTCGTCCTGCGCGCCCAGTTCTACCCGTCGCCGGTGCTGGACGTCATCGGCCAGCGGTATGAGACGACCCACCTGGTGCAGATGAACGGCTTTGTCTACTGTGTGATGCGCCCGCGATGAACCAGTACCGCGTCGAACTCCCGGTCTTCAACGGCCCATTAGACCTTCTCCTGCATCTGATCGAGCGTGAGGAGCTGGATATCACCGCTGTGTCTCTGGTGCAGGTGACGGGACAATACCTGGCTCAGGTACGGCAACTGGGCCAGGAGATTGAGCAATTGATCGATTTCATCAGCATCGGCGCGCGGCTGCTGCTCATCAAGAGCCGGGCGCTGTTGCCGCGGCCGCCCGTCTTGCCCGGCGGTGAAGAGGAAGAGGAAGACCCCACCGAAGCGCTGTTGCGCCAGTTGCGACAGTATCGCCGTTTCAAGGCCGCCGCCCAGTGGCTCGACGCCCGCCAGCGCCAGGGCTGGCGCACCTTCCTGCGCGTCGCCCCGCCGCCGCACCTGGAGGGCCGGCTCGACCTGAGCGGCGTGGACGCGGACACCCTGTTGGCCGCGCTCCAGGCCGTGGCCGCGCGCATGACGACGATGGAGCAATCACTCAGCGTCGCCCAGCCGCGCACGATCACCATCGAGGAACAACTCGGACGCCTGCGTGAACGTATTGCCGCCGGCCGGGTGTTCACCTTCAACGACGTGCTGATTAACCCTCATGACCGCACCGAGATTGCCGTGACGCTCCTGGCCCTGCTGGAACTCATCAAGCAGCGCGAGGCGCGCGTCTCGCAAGTCCGGCTCTTCGGGCCGATTGAGATCGCGGTGCAGGAAGCCGGAGACTTCGAGGAAGCAGCCGACGAAGCCTAGACGCAACCAGAATAGTATGGCCGTCAACAGCATGTAGGGGTGAGGCGGCGGTGATGGGAACCGTCAGGGCGATTGACCACGTCTCGCCACTTCTCCCTCTTCGAATATACCAGCAGCCCGCCTACCACCAACCGCGCAGTCGCGCATAGCGCAGGGCGACAAACACTGCCAGCCCCAGCGCCAGCAACGGCAACCCTACGCGCAAGACGGCCACGCCGCCAAACCGCAGTAGGAAGAACATCACCAGCGCGCCCAGCACCAGGACCACTCCCATCGAGAAGGGCCGGCCTGTCTCGGACTCGGCCGCCCGCTCGCGCTGCGCCGCGCGGCAGGCCGATTTGGTACCCACGCGCAGTGGCCGGTGCTCCAGCGTCCACTGGCAACTGCATCCCTCGCACTGGAAGCAGACGCGGTCGCGCAGACCGGTCTCGCGGTCGGTGCGTTTCAGGACGCGCCCGCCGCAGTGGTCGCAGTCGTAGCCGCTGTCGTCCCAACTGGTACTGGTGATGATGGGCGAGCCGGTCGGGCGTCTCATCTCAGCGCGTCACCTGCCGGGCGTGGCATTCCCTCTCCGTCCAGGAGAGGGAGGAAGGAGGGCAACCAATCGCCATGGGTGGCGATGAGGTCATCGACAAGGCCATAGATCTGGTCGGGGTCAAGCTCGGCCGCCGTGTGAGGGTCGAGCATGGCTGCGTGGTAGACGTGCTCGCGCCGCCCGGTCAGGGCCGCCTCGACCACCAGCGCCTGCACGTTGACGTTGGTCTGCATCAGCGCCGCCAACTGTGGTGGCAGCGCGCCGATACGCGTCGGCTGCACGCCGTTGCGGTCTACCAGGCAGGGAACCTCGACGCACGCGCCCTGCGGCAGGTTGTCGATCAGCCCCTCATTGGGCACATTGCCGTAAACAACTCGCGGCTGCCCGGTTTCGATGCTGTGGATGATGTAAGAGCCGTACTCGTGCGTCCGGTCTACCGACAGCGTGACTGCCTCGTCTTCCAGCACCTGCCGCGTCATCTCCCAGGCGGCGATCTGGTTTTCGCAGCGGGTGATGTACTCGTCCAGCGGGATATTGTAGCGGTCGATAAGATCTGGCCGGTCGCGCTTGATGTACCAGGGCACGTACTCGCTGAGATGCTCGCTCGATTCGGTCACGAAGTAGCCGAAGCGTGTGAACAGGTCATAGCGGACGCGATTCCAGGCGGGCACGCGCCCGTCGGCCACGACCTGCCGGATGAGCGGATAGAGGTCGTCCGGCCCATCGGGCGTCTGCCGCTCGAAGCGCACGTAGAAAGCCATGTGATTAATCCCGGCGCAGACGTAGTTGATGTCGGCAATGGGCACGCCGATGTCGCGGGCCAGTTGCTCGGCCGTACCCTGCACGCTGTGGCACAGGCCGACGGTCTTGATCGACGTCGCCCGGCTGACCGCCCAGCAGAGCATGGCCATTGGGTTGACATAATTCAACAGCCAGGCGTCGGGGCAGAGCGCTTCCATGTCGCGGCAGAGGTCNNCGCATGATGCCGCCAATGCCCAGTGTGTCGGCGATAGTCTGACGCAGGCCATACTTCTTCGGTATCTCAAAATCGACGACGGTCGACGGCTTGTAGCCGCCGATTTGGAACATAGTGATGACGTGATCGGCGCCATCGAGGGCACGGCGGCGGTCCGTTGTCGCCTCGATGGTCGGCCGTGCCTCCAGCGTCGCCGCCACGCGCTGGGCCACGACCTCTGAGGTGCGCAGGCGCTGGCTGTCGATGTCGTGCAGGCTGATGGTCGAGCCGCTCAGTTCGGGAAAGCTGAGGATGTCGCCCAGCAGATTCTTGGCAAAAACGGTGCTGCCCGCGCCGATGAATGCGATCTTGGGCATGGTGGTGTTCTCCTTGCGCTGCTCCTATCGATTATACCCCATCTCCCCACAACTCCGCGTTCCTTCCTGCTACGTCAACCGATGCTTCATCATCCTCAGCCAGCCGCGCGCCTCGATCCCGGCCAACACCAGTGCTGTCACCACCCTCGGGTACTTGTCGCCATAAAACTTGCGATAGAAGACGCGCATGGCCCGCACCGACTCACGCGCCACCTTGACGCGCGTCTCTTTGGGCGGCCGGGCGATGTCGGCCGACTCCTTCCGCAGGCCGGAGCTGGCCCCTTTGTAGTGCACCACCTCGACCAGCGGGTAGTAGACCACGCGGTAGCCCGCCTGGTGGATACGATAGCAGTAGTCGATGTCCTCGCCATAGAAGAAGTAGGTCTCGTCCCAGCCGCCCAGTTGCCGGTCGAGCGCGCGCGGCATCATCATGTAGGACCCGGCGATGACCGGCACGTCATGGATGCGATCGAACGCCTCGTAGGCGCGAAAATAGCCGTTGAAGCGCGGGCTGGTGGGAAACAGGCGGCTAAGGCCGGTGAAATGGCAGNNGACGTCAGGCTGGGCGCGCAGATAGGCCAGCGGCTTGACCAGAGCATCGGGGGCCACGACGGTGTCGGAGTTGAGAAACAGCAGTGTGTCGCCGCGAGCAACGGCCGTGCCCATGTTGTTGGCCGCTGAATAGCCGCGGTTGGCTCCTGTCTCTACCAGGCGCGCCTGGGGGTAGGTCTGGCGCACCATCACCGGGCTACCGTCGGCCGACGCATTGTCCACGACGATGACTTCGACACCCCCCGGCGGCGCGGCGGCGGCAAAGACTGAGCTTAGGCATTCGTCGAGCAGACGGCAGGTGTTGTAAGAAACGACAATGACCGACAAGTCCATAGACTCCATTGTACCCCTTTTCGTGGGGTTGCCCTGACCCCGGCGCGGACGGTCGGCCAGTCGTCAGGGCTTTTCCAATATCTGGGAACGCGGAGGGTGCGGAGAGCAGGAGCGGAGAGCAGAGCGAAATACTCGCATTGCTCTCAGCGTTCCTCTTCTTTTGGCTGGACTTTGGAAAAGCCCTGCGTCCTCTCGTCCCTGGGAGAGAGTGCTGATGGCGCGGATGGCGCCAACTTGTGGTAGACTACGACGCTCAGTCAGGGCGTTTGTAAGTTTAGGCCGCTATCCTCCGCGATGGTGTGCCGGGAGCCGGCGCCCGGAGAGATCTGTCAGGAAAGTAGACATGAACGGCAAGAAGAATAACGCCCTCTATGTGGTCGGGCACATCAACCCCGACACCGACTCCATCGCCTCAGCCATGGGCTACGCCTGGTTGCTGCAAGACCAGGGCCAGAACGCCATCGCCGCCCGCGCCGGGCATCTGAACCCGCAGACGACGTGGGTGCTCAACCATCTGGGTATCGAGCCGCCGATGTTACTCAGCGACGCCTCGCCGCGCTTCGAGGCCATCTCCCACCGGCTCAACACGGCCGCGCCGGAACACGCGCTCCGCGAAGTCTGGTCTATTGCCAACCGCACCGGCGGCGTCGCGCCCATCGTTGACGACGAAGGCAAGCCGTTTGGTCTGGTGACGGTCATCAGCCTCTTTGACTTCCTCAGCCGGGCCGTCGGCTCCCACCCGCGGCGCGAAGAGATGCGCATCGGCGAGCTGATGGACATGCCCGGCCGGGAGGCGTGCGACGCCACCGTGCCCCAGTTCCAGGCCAACAGTCGCGTCCGCGACGCGCTGAACCGCATCATGCGCGAGGAGCGCAACGAGTTCTGGGTGATCGACGAGACCGGCCGCTACGTCGGCATCTGTCGCCAGCGCGAAGCCCTCAATCCCCCCCGGCTGCAGCTTATTTTGGTCGACCACAACGAGCCGGGTCAGGCTGTTGGCTCCGTCGACGAAGCAGACATCATCGAGATCGTCGATCATCACCGCCTGGGCAATCCGTCCACGCGCACGCCCATTCGCTTCACCGTTGACGTCGTCGGCAGCACCTCCACGCTCATCTCCGAGCGCATCAACGACGCCGGGCTGAGCGCGCCGCCGGAGTTGGCGGGGCTGCTGCTGGCCGGGCTGCTGTCCGATACACTCATCCTGACCTCGCCCACGACCACGCCGCGCGACCACGAAGCGGCCGAGCGGCTGGGGCGCTGGGCGTTCGTCGTCGGCTCGCCCCTATCCGGCGAGACGGTGCAGAGCTACGGCGAGAAGGTCGTGGCCTCCGGCACCGGTCTAGCGACGCGCGCCCCGGAAGACATCGTCAGCGCCGACCTGAAGCTCTACGAAGCGGGCGGTCTTAACTTTGGCGTGGCCCAGGCCGAAGTCACCAATCTCGTCGAACTCGACGAGCACCTGGACGGTCTGCGCGAGGCGCTCATCAAGCTGCGCGACGCCAAGGGTCTGAACTTTGCCATGCTCATGGTCACCGACGTTGTGCGCGGCTCTAGCCGCTTGATCCTGACCTCGGACGTGCCGGGGCTGGGCGGGCTGCCCTACGCCAAGCTGCCCGATGGCACGTTGCGCGCCCAGGGCGTCGTCTCGCGCAAGAAGCAACTGTTGCCCGCCCTGCTCAGCGCCCTGGAGTAACCGAGGCCCGTCCGTGGTATACTAACGTTCGCCTGACCACGGACGGGCCTATGCACATTCTCTTTCTGCAATGTCGCGACGACGCGTGCCGGCTCCGCTTCCCGGCCACGGCCGCGGAAGCCGCCGGGCTGGTTTGTCCCCGCTGCCGCGGGCCACTGGCTCAGGTAGCGGTCGCCAGCAAGGCTGAGGTTGCCCCGGCGGTCGTGCCGCGGGTGGCGCTGGTGGCCTTGCTCGACAATATCAGGAGCATCCATAACGTCGGCTCTATGTTCCGCACGGCCGACGGCGCGGGCGTCAGCCATCTGCATCTGGCCGGCATCACTGCTACGCCAGAGCATCCGCGGCTCCCAAAGGCAGCGCTGGGGGCGCAGGAGAGCGTACCCTGGAGCTATTGTCGCAACAGCATTGACGCCGCGGGGCAGTTGCGCGATGAGGGCTATGAACTGTGGGCGTTGGAGCGCCATGCCGACCCGGCCCAGCCGTCCCTCTTCGATGTGGCCGCGCCGGGTAGGCCGCTGGCGCTGGTGGTCGGCAACGAGAAGGCGGGCGTCGATCCTGGTGTCCTGGCGCAGTGCGACCAGGTGCTCAGCCTGCCAATGGGCGGCCGTAAATCATCGCTCAACGTGGCCGTGGCCTTTGGCATTGCCGTCTACCATATTCGCTTTGTCATACAGGCGGCGGGGATCGTCAGAGCGGGGAGTACAGCATGATCGCCATAGGACATCTCGACGAGACGCCGGTGGGCCAGGTCTGGGTGGCGGCATCAAACGCCGGGCTTGTGGCCGTCAGCCTATGGGACGGCGGCGAACGCTTCGCGGCCGACGTGGCCCGGCTGACCGGCGATTCGACCGTGGCTGAGACGCAGGGGCATGTCGTCGATGCGGCGCTGGGGCAACTGGCCGCCTACCTGGGCGGCGAGCGGCGCGACTTCGACTTGCCGCTGGACTGGACAACCGTCAATCCGTTCCAGCGCCAGGTGCTGGAACGGGTCTGCGCCGTGCCCTACGGGCAGACGACGAGCTACGGGGCCATCGCTGAAATGCTCGGCCGTCCGGGGGCGGCGCGGGCCGTCGGCCGGGCCAACGCCACAAACCCGCTGCCCATCATCGTACCCTGTCATCGCGTGCTGGGGGCCAACGGTGCGCTTCACGGCTATGGCGCACGCGGCGGGCTGGAGACAAAGGCGTGGCTGCTACGGCTGGAAGGCAGTTGGCTGATCTAAGACAAGCCGCGTTTAGGGCGTGGATGCAATCCCGGCAAGATGTCTGATCGACCAGCCCGCCCGGTGTTAAAGCGTCCGGGCTAGTGAACAACGCCGGCCGAGACCGGCTCAAGAAGCGTCAGCCGCGCTCTGAAGGCCCGTTCAGGGGCCGCTGTCGAGTAACCACGTGGCTTCAGCCCGGGGCGGGCACGGCCGAACCAGGCGTGGCTAGCTATTTGCCTACACACCTAATCCAACCAGGCAGCGGCCAACCGCGCCACCCCCTCGATGATCTCGTCCTCGCCCAGGCCACTGAAGCCCAGCAGTACCGACGGCGGCGCGGGCCGCTCCAGATGATAGGGCGCGCCGGGGTAGATGCGCACCCCCCGCTTGGCCGCCGCGCTCATCCAGCGCGACTCGCTGCCCGACCGCATGTAGAGCATCACGTGTAGCCCGGCGGCCACGGGCGAGAACGTGACCCGCTCCCCCAACTGCTCGCCCAACGCCCGCACCAGCGCCGCCCGCCGCTCGCCATAGGCGTGGCGCAGATGGCGCAGATGGCGCTCGAAGTGGCCCTCGGCCAGAAAGTCGGCCACGGCCGCCTGGGTCAGCGTCGGCGCACCGCGGTCGACGAGGTCCTTGGCGCGGACAAACGGCGTGACCAGCGCCGGCGGCAGAACGAGATAGCCCAACCGCAGCGCCGGAAAGAGCACCTTCGAAAACGTGCCCAGATAGACCACACGCCCGTCGCCGTCCAACCCCTGGAGCGCCGCCAGCGAGTGGCCGTCGTAACGCAGGTCGCCGTCGTAGTCGTCTTCGACGATAACCGCGTCATGCTCGCGCGCCCAGTCGAGCAGCGCCAGCCGCCGCGCCAGGGGCATGGTGCCGCCGCGCGGGAACTGGTGCGACGGCGTAACGAATGCCAGCCGCGCCCGGCCGCCGGGGATCAGCGTCACCGGCAGCCCCTGCTCATCGACGGGCACGGCCACCAGGCGCGCCTCGTGCAGCCGGAAGAGGGTGAAGGCGTCGCGGTAGCCGGGCGTTTCTACGACCACTTCGTCGCTCGGCGCGAGCAGCAGTCGGGCCAGGATGTCCAGCGCCTGTTGTGCCCCGCTGACAATGACGACCTGCTCCGGCGCGCAACGCACACCGCGCACCCGGCCCAGGTAGTCGGCGATGGCCCGGCGCAAGGGGGCAAAGCCGGCCGGCGAGCCGTAGCGCGACAACATGGCGTCGTCGGTGGACAGGTAGCGGGCCAGCAGCCGCCGCCAGACGTCATAAGGAAACAACTCGGCGAACGACCGGCCGAAGCCGAAGTCGATCTCCGGGCGGTCGGTCACGGCACGGGCCGGACGGCCAACCTCCACCGCTCGCCGCCCCCAGGGCGTCAGCGCTGGGCGGAAGGTCGCGCCCGTGTCCTCCTCGGCCGCCGCGGGCAGATTGGGGGCGACGAACGTGCCCGCCCCGACCCGGCTCTCGATAAAGCCCTCGACTTCCAGTTGCCGGTAGGCTTCGACGACGGTAACACGGGCCACACCGGCGTCGCGCGCCAGTTGACGGCTAGCGGGGAGCTTCGTCCCCGGCAGTAGACGGCCGTCAAGAATGGCCGCGCGCAGTTGATGATAGACCTGCCGGTTAACCGGCTCCGGCTCGGCGCGGTCGATGCTCAGCCCGATCACGTTGCGATCTCCTCCAGTTGCCGCTATGATTGCGGCCAACGCCATGCCTTATCGCAGCACAGACAAGACTCGCCAGAAGAAAGACGCCAAACGCACGGCCATGATGCAGGCCGCCGTGCGCGTCTTTGCCGCCAAGGGCTACCACGCCGCCACCGTACGCGACATCGTCACCGAAGCCGATGTGGCTGTGGGCACGTTCTACTTTTACTTCCCGGACAAGGAAACGCTATTCGTCCACCTCTTTGAAGAGACAGCGGCCTTCCTGCTCCAGGCCATCGATCAGGCGCTTAACAGCCGGGCTACCTTTCCGGCGCAACTGGAAGCGGCCATCCAGGCCTACGTCAACGTCGCCTTCTATGAGCCGGCGGTCGTCCAGTTGCTGCTGGTCGGCGGCATGGGATCTGTGCCATCATTGGCCGAGCGGCGGGCCGAATACCGCGAGAAGCTGGTGCGAGCCTGGCAGCGAATGCTCAACGCCGCCCTGGAAGGCCGTCAGATCGAGCCGCAGAACACGCGCCGCACGGCCGAAGCCCTGGCCGGTGCGTTCGACGAGATCATCTACAACCTGCTCGCCTCGCCCCAGGCCGAGCGCGAAGGGCCGGTCGCCGTGCGCGACATGGTGCAACTGGGCCTGCGCGCCGCTGGCTATCTCTACGCCTCGGCCTGACTAGACCGCCACCACCGACAGGCGCGAGCCGGTGGCCGTCTTCTCCACGTCGATACGCGCGGGGAATTTATCGCGCAACTCGTCAAGGTGGGTGATGATCAGGATGCACTCAAATTCCGGCTGCACGGCGTTGATGGCCTCCACCAGTCGCTGCCGCCCTTCCGGGTCCTGGCTACCAAAGCCCTCGTCGATGACCAGCGTCCGCAAGCGAGCGCCCGCCCGCCGCGCCAACACCTGCGACAGGGCCAGCCGGATGGCGAAGTTGACGCGGAACTGCTCACCGCCGCTGTAGTTCTCATAGGGCCGCACGCCAACACTGTCCCCGATCTTGATGTCAAGCGTCTCAATCTGTTCGCCGGTGGTCTTGCCGACGCGCGTGGCGTCGAAGCGGACGCTCATCTCGCCGCCCGACAGGCGGACAAGCAACTCATTGGCGTAATCCTCGATTTCCGGCAACGCCTTGTCGATCAGAAGCGCCTGGACGCCCTTGCGGCCGCACGCCTCTTCCAGTTGCCGTAACATGCCCAGCCGCCGGTTCAGCGCCGTCTTGCGCTCCCTCAGGCGCTCACCCTGGCGGCGCTGGTCGCCCAGTACTTCCACCCGCTGGCGCGCGACGCTAGTGGCGCGAATAGCCTCGGCCTGGGCCTCGCGCAGATGGGCCAGTTCGGTCTCGGCCGCCCGCACATCACCGGCCTGGGCCTGTAGCTCCCGCAACATCTGGGTTAGTTGCTCCTGCTGTGCGCGCAAAGCCGCCACCTGGCCGACGACGCGCGCGCGCTGTCCCTCCAGGTCTTCNNCGCCTCCTGGGCCGGTACGGCCGCGGCGTGGCGGGCGCGGGCGGCGCTATGGGCTGCGGGATCGTAGCCCACGGCGGCCAACCGCGCTTCCACGGCGGCCAGGGCGGCGCGCTCCGCCTGGGCGTAGGTCTGCTGCTCCAGTTGGCCGGTCACGGTCGCCAGTTCCGGCCGGCCACTGTCCTCCCACGCCTGCGCCACCTGGGCCAGATGTTCATGGCGCGCCTCGTCGCGGGCCACCTCACTGGCTAACACCTGTTGCTCGCGCCGCAACTCTCTGGCCCGCTCAGCCGCCGGTTGTAGCGACGCCATCTCGGCCCGAAGCTGTGCCTCGCCGCCGTCCCCTTCCAGCGCGGCCTGTAGCTCGGCCAATCGCCCCTGCCCCTGCCCATCGTTCCAGTTCGCCAGTGTCGCGTCGGCCTGCTGAATCTGCGCCTCATAGCGTCCGACAGCGCTCTGCTGGGTGTCGCGCTCCCGTTCCAGGAGTTTCTGGCGCGAGTCGTCACTCTTCAGCCCGTCGATCTGTTCCCCCAGCGCCTTGATGCGCGTCTGGAGCGTGCGGTAGCCGGCGCGTCGCTCCAGCACTTCTGCTTCGAGTTTCGCCAGAACGCCCTGCCGGTGGCTTGGGGTCAGCGGTTGATCACACAGCGGGCACTCCTGGCTGGCCTCCGATTGCAGCAATTTGATCCGGCCGCGCGTCTCTTCGCCGGCTTTTTGGAGCGTGACCAGCTCACCTTCCAGCGCCGCCCTCTCGCTGCGCAGGTCGGCCGCCTGCTGCCGCTGCTCGTCCAGTCGGGCCAAATCCGCGCTGGCCTTGTCCAGCCGGGATTGCGCCGCGCTGAGGCTGGCCTCGACCTGCGCCCGCACTTCTGTCTGACGCGCCGCCTCGGCGGCCAGCGCAGCCAACTGATCGCGCTCCTGGACCCAAAGCCGGCGACCGGCCTCCAGCTCTTGCAGACGCGCCCGGGTGTCGTGCCAGGCGCCCTCCTGCTCGGCGGCGGCGGCGGCGCGGGCCGAGACTATCTCCAGTCGCTCCCGGGCGGCAACCAGACGAGCGGCCAGGCTGTCGCGCTCGCCGGCGGCCGTGGCCGCGGTCTGGCCCTGCGCTTCCAACTCCTGGCGGCGGCTTTCCAGCCGTGTGCGGGCATTGTTCAGGGCCATCTCCATCGGGTGCAGTTCGCGCTGGATGGCGGCGTGCTGGTCCGCCCGCGTCTGCCACTGGGCGGCGTCGGCCACGGCCGCCTGCAGCTCGGCATACTCCGCCTCGATGGCCTCGCGCCGGTCAAGCAGAGCGCGATGCTCCTCCAGTTCGGCGCGACGTCGGGCCGCGTCGCGCTCGACGCGCTGCAACTCGGTCTGGACCGCGTCCAGGTCGGTCTGCGTCCGCGCCAGGAACGCCGTCTGCTGGTCGATCAGGCCCTGGGTCTGGCGCAGGCGCATCACCAGGGAATCTTGCGCCTCCTGCTGCGCCCTGACCGTCGCCTCCTCGGCCTCGGCCTGTTCCAGCACCCGGACGCGCTCTTCTTCTTGCATCAGTTCGGCGGTGATGTCCTCCAGTTGCCGGTTGAGTAGCGTCAACTCGATGTCGGTCACCTTGCGCTGATCGGTGGCCATTTCCCTGTAGGTGTCCCACTGGCGCACGTCGAGGATGTCGGCCAGCACTTCCTTGCGCTTGTCGGGCGTCTTGGTCGTGAACTCGTCGGCCTTGCCCTGAAGCAGGAAGCTGGCGTTGGTGAAGACGTCGTAGTTCATCCGCAGTAGATTGTCGATGACCTTCTGTGTTTCAGTCACTTTCGACTCGGTCAGCACGCGCCATTGCGTATGGCCGTCAACGTCCTCGCCACAGATGTGAAGCTCCAGTTGCTTCGATTTGCCCGCTACCTTGCGGCGGATGATGCGATAAAGCGCGCCTTCCAGTTCGAAGACGAAGGTGATTTCGGCGGCGTGGCCGTTGGCG
>CXWK01093812.1_pt1 | contig 18301 bp, 19 predicted proteins | sample 590851 | NCBI WGS metagenome assembly CXWK01 (sample SAMEA3498364, study PRJEB10139) | wastewater metagenome | biome: wastewater treatment plant; material: activated sludge | place: Denmark | collected 2014-08-01 | reverse complement strand
CGGTATAAACGTACCCGGAAAGCGTGTTAGGTCCGCTTCCACAAGGACCATAGCAGCCATCATATCCACCATCGTTATAGCCTCCGTCACCTCCATATCCTCCATCTCCTCCTCCATACCCTCCATCATAGCCACCATCAACCTGACTGTAGCCTCCGTCATAGCCACCATCATATCCTCCATCTCCATATCCGCTGGTATTACTGTACTCCCCATAACCAAACCCCCCAGCTCCCATGCCACCCCCTGCATCGGTTTGAGGGGTTATTAGGTAAATGTAAAAAAGTAACAGACTAAGAACTGGGAAAGAAGCAATCTTTAAAAGAGTTGACAAGTATTTATGCTTTTTTTTGGTTTTCATAATTGTTTAGCTCCTTCGTAATCGTCTACTTTTGGTGACACATTAAAGCGTTTATACTATTTAATGTATCACAGAAGATTTGTATTCTTCTAATGTTTGTTTTAGAAACTAAAAGGGCAATATCAATAGTTTCTCTGAGACATCTTTCATATATTTCTTTATTATTCTCTAGTGTTCTGCATAAAGAATGTAGTGAATCATCAGGATAGTATGGACTTATCATTAACAGTTGAGAGGCATGTATGGTGCAGGATTGTAAAGATTCAGTCGAAGAGGCCTTTGCGCAGTCAGCGTATGTCTTACCTGGATTAAGTTTGTTTAAGGAACTTATCATATGGGCTAATTCTTCCCAACAGGCTACTTGTCTTGTTTTTTGGTAGGAATTACAGGTTGTTATTTGATTTTTGACAATAGTAGGGGTCCAGGGAATGCGTTTTAGTATTCCATGAGCAGATAGACTTTCCTGGGTCATGCTTTCCATATATACTCCGGTAAGGCACTGATACTGAGCATCCGCAGGCAATGTTTCGCATATGTCTAAAGATTTATCTACATCAGCGTTTTGTTCAAGGAGAAGAATGTGTCCAATAGTGTGAGAGCAGAACTCATGAGTATAGGAGGAAGTTTTATAGATATTTACCTTGTCGCATATCTCTATGATTCTTTGTGGTGTTAGTTCGTAGTCAGATTGGTATCTTCTGTGTCCTTCAATAAGTCCATGAATAAATCCTCCAGCACACTCATCAGTGCTGACATAATTAAAAATTTGATAAGGATCACTGGGATTAATATCAACGTAGTTGTCAGCAATTTTATGACCTAGATAATGACAATCTGTTGTTTTAGGATCTAATAGTTGAAGTTCGTGGAGAGTCTCAGGGATTTTGTCTGGATTCTTCTTAAGAAACATTATGGCTTCTTTGCCATAACACTCATCCCAACGGGGATTATTCTTGCATTTAACAACCATTTCTTTAATGGATAATTTGAGCTTCTGGTTGGAAATAGCTGACGGGCTTTTTGTTAGTTTGTAAACAGTGAAAATACTCACTGCTATAGATATTATGATTGTTAACAGTATGAAAATTTTTAATTGTTTCTTCATTTTAAATTGTGCACTCTTTAGTCAGCTTCGGGGGAAGATTTTGACAGGCAAACTTATATTCATCGGAGTTTAATTTAAAACTGGAAAAGATATAAAAACCTATTCTCTTAAAGCAACTCGAGTCTTCTCTCAGGGACTCACTCTTGTTACACATATCAACGGCTTTTGGAATGTTCTGATAATTAGTAATGACAAATTTTAAAGCAGCAGCCTCAAGACATTTTGAATTCTCTTTAGGCGGGAGTTTTTGACAATAATTCTTCATTTCCTCCGCGTTAAATTTGTAGTGTATTGTAGTTATAGCTGAGATAAGAACACTATAGCAGCGATTATAGTCGCTAATATTGTTTCCTGAGCAGAATTTTTCCATGAGGTCTGGGTTGTATAACTCAGAAATCATCAGAGGCCAGCTTTCGGTGAGACAAGAGTCTTTTTTCCCATTAATGAATTGGTTGCAGAATGAAATCACCTGGTCTTTACCGGGCGTTTTTCCTCTGCTAAGAGCATGATCTTCTGGTTCGAGAGGTTGGTAGAGGATCATAAAGCTGCCGTCGTAACAATTTAAAGCGTATGGTTTATGTTTTTCGAATAGTACAAATTCATCGCAGAGATCCAGCGATCTTTTGATATTTCCATTTGTTAAATACATGCTCAAGTGTCCAAGTGCATGATAGCACTCTGTTTTCTCGAAGACAGTAGGGTTCCAATTAGCTCTGGGTTGGCAGAGTGTTCCGGTTAAATCGGGTTTAATTGCTTCTAATTCTTCTTCGTTAAAAGACTCTGCTTTGAACCTTTCCTGAAGTACTCCATGAATACAGCCATTATTACAGTAACCTATCGGACAGTGACTAATAAGTTCTTTCCAATTATCTGGGTTCCGACTGAGTTCGATTGCGCCTAGTTTATGCCCTAAAACATGACAGTATGGGAAGGACTGGTCTTGTTGCTGTACCAATCGGGTAACTATGAAAGTATCCTCCATTGATAGGTTAAAAGGCTGTGACATTAATATAGGTATTTCTTGAGTGTAGCAGTGGAGGTGGCTTTCTGAATTTCTACAGCGCTGCTGCATAACAAAACTATAAAAATGGACTGCAAGTTTTGAGGAAGGTAGTAATTTTAGTAGGAAAAGAAAAATCAAACCAGAGAAGAGCGCCCCAAAGAGGATTGGATAAGATATTTTGAGAATACTAATAGATCTTTTATAGATGTGATGTCTGGTCATTCTAACGGCTGTAGGATAAAGAGCCTCACCTTTTTAGTTTAGCAGCAGGTGTTGATTCTGGGGGAGTATCAAGGACTATGTAATTAATAACCCACAAATTGCCGATGTTCCAGTACTCTCCAACTATGGACATAGTTCTGCCAGGCTTAATATCTCCAATATTACCCTGTCTAAAATTAGAATGATCAAAAATTTGTATTATTGATCTGTCAATCATATTGAATATTAAATTCTTTCCCTGCTCCTTAATATTGGAAATAATCTGAACCTTCCCATTATTGTTTTTTACATCTAATATTTCTCCATGGAGAGAGTAAAGCACGCTTGAGCGTATGATTGCCGGATTATTCAAGTTGAGAGGGAGTTCTGTGTAAAAAGAATCGAATTGGATTTGGTCATTTACAGTATCTATAATAACGAATTTATAACGGCGATTTAAGAAAAAGGCAGCGATCCCAATAGCTACCAAGACAATCACCACAGAGATAACTGAAATTATCCAGGCTCGGGGTTTGTGCTTTGACGAGTAAATCACAGGAGGTTCTTGATTAGGTGTTGACAGAGGTGGATAGTGGGCATTCAGATTGTCTATTATATTAGTATTCCAATCGTGAATATGAAAGTCAAGCCTGTAGGGCAAGGATAAATTATTTTTCATCTAAACAAATAGTCTTCCACCTCTCAGGAAGATTACCACAGAGATCTCTAAATTCTTTTGAATCTTTAAGAAAAATAAAATCTGCCCCATTGGCAATTGCGCTAAAACAGGTGTCATTTTTGTCGATTTTTGAGGCTTTCTTGCAGAAATCTATTGATTTATTAATCCCTGAATAATCCTCGGAAATTAATGATGAAGCTGCGCTCCCTAAACAAGAGCCAATGAATTCTGTAGGAAATTCTGAGCAAACCTGGATGATTAATTCATCTTTAAAATCTAAAAGGAGCGGGAGGATATAAAATACATTTTCAAGACATTCTCTATAGTCACTGAAAGGGAGTTGTTTGCAGAACTGTTTTATACCCACTGAATGAGTAAGCTCAGATCGGTATAGAGGCCAACTTTGTATAAAGCAGGCTAAATTTTTTTCAGTAGAGTATCCTTTGCATAAATCAGCGACATCCTCTTTGGTGATGACTTGTCTGTTAACCAGATCTAAATCTTCATTGTCCTGGGGTTGATATATTTGCATAAAAGTTCCGCCAAAGCAATTTCTGGTGAATTCATAACCAGGAGGATTTTCAACGAACTCTTCACATAGATCGAGGGACTTATCTTTATTACCTCTGGTAATGTACATTAACAAATGTCCTAAAGCGTGATAGCAGGAACCCTGTTTGAGATCTGAAGTTATCCAGATATTGTTTTTATCACATAACCTATCCAGGTCAGGTTTGGCATTTTCGAGTTCAGAATCATTTAAATTTTCTTTTTTGTAGCGCTCTTGGAATGCACCATGAAGGCAGCCATTTCCACAGGTATTCGATGGACATTGAGAAATCACTTCTTGCCAATTTTCCGGACTTTTTTCTACTTCTTTTGCGCTTACCAAGTGGGCTACGATATGGCAGTACGAATAATCTTTATCAATTTTTTGAATTTGTTCAATTAAGTCAAAAGAAGCCTTCATTGAGAGATTATGAGGAGATTCCATCGACTTAGGTATCTTGTCTTCATAGCAGAGGTTTGGATATTTGTATCCGGAGCAGTCTTCGACTATTTTTTGAGCAAGAGTGATGATGTTCGGCCTCGTTTTAGCTGATAAGAAAATAAATAAAGAGGCCAATATAACTAAAAGAGCAACGACTATAATAAATAAAGGTGTGAATTTCTCCTTACCACTTTTCATTTCTTAGATCTCCTTCTGATAAGCAAATATTTTTGTTCGCTATTTGATCACATAGAGAGTATGCAGAATTATGAAATTCTTTTTGTGATAAAAACCCCCAAACTGCGCCAGATAAACAACTGAGAGTCCGCTGCTCATCATCGAGATTTCTACAAAAATATTGAGTTTGGGGAATTTGATAATACGAGAAGCGGGATTCCGATCTGCCGAGACCTTTTAAGCAAGCTTTTTTTTCCTCACCATTTTTTATATCAGAGCAGATAGATTTGTATATATCTGATGTTACTCCGAATGAAGTCATCCATAGATTCCCAAGCTCGTAATAACAAGAGCGTCTAAACTTTGAGGTTATATCCTGACAGGGACCATAGATATTTTCCCCTAATGGTCGGAAGGTAAACTGCTCGAAGAGTTGGGTAGATTTAGGGAAGTTATGCTCTGTGAAGACACCAGAACTGCAGCCCAGTAAAGGATTTGTTTGCATTTTCTCGCATAAGGACAGGGCTTGTTCTATGTCATTTTTGCCATATTGTTGATATATGGCCATGCCAATTCCGTGTTGGCAGGGTGAGTAGTTATCATTGTATTTTTGCAAACATATCTGATTTAGCTTGTCGATAGTTTGCTCTTGATTATCTTTTACAGCGATGGAAAAAGCACCGTGCAGGCAAGCGAATCCATAGGATTCATCACACACCTTAATACCCTGAAGTCCTTTTGAGGAATATAGTTCCTGGCCAAAAATGTAGAGTGCGTTGTATTGGGTTTTAAATTCAGAAGCTGAGTAAATATTTTTTATCTCTGCGTAGACTTGCTCGGCATCTTTTATTGTCAACTGATTTATTAATTTGACTCGTAGTTCAATGGTGCTTAGAATTAATTTGTTATTTGACTCCTGCTGGTTAGGTAAGACGATGTATATTATTGTTATAAGTACTAGAACCAGACCTGAAAGCTTTAAAGAGTAAACAATGTTTCTTTTGGGCATTAATACGGAAAGATTGATTATGCGTAAATTATCTCACAATGTTTGAGGTAAGGTGTTGTTATCTTGTTTTTGGATGTGCCCGCAGAATAGCACCAGCAGCTTCACCCAAAGAAAGTATTGTTCCGTTAAGAACAAGTGTTCTTGGCTCTCTTGAACTCATGATAAACCGTCTTATATCAGGGTTACGTTCAGTGCTCTGAGTTAGCCTATTGCCTGGTTGTTCAGCACGTGCGGTTTGAACATCTAATAAGGTGATAGTGCCTAATAAGAGAGTGCCAAAGGAGATGAGAGCTGTTCTACTACGAGATCGTTGTGAAGTTCGTTCGCCCATATTTTGCCACCTCTTAGTAGTATTGTCTTATAGAATTATGAAATTGTCAACAATGCGCAATCAATTGTAAGATTTCAGGCTGAATAATTTTGAGTTTTGGTTTGACTCACAGTTAGCCCTTCCTCAGTCTCCCAAACTAACCAATGCCCTTTAGGATTCCCTTTAATAGCTTGTTCGTATGATTCTGTTAAATCATTAACTACAAACAAATCAGCATATGGATGCTTAGTACCGATGATATGTTCAAATTCATGTCTGAGATCCACTGCCGGAGTGCTCCCTTCATCTAGAGGATACATCTTATTGTTGGGGTCGAGGATAAAACGAGAGGGATTTGGGTACGATTGGCCAGGTGTGGGGTAGCCGTGTTTATTTGGAGGGGAGGGAGATGTAGTTTTTTCGCTGCCGTATTCATAAGTCTTATCTGACACATTTCGTACAGGCATAAATATATATCTATTTTCGGTATTATCTATTTCAGGAGTAAAATTTGCCGCACGAGTTTTTTCTAAAATATCCTCTCTAGTTGGTTCTAGGTACATTCGTTCTAAAGCCTGGACTTCAAGAAAGTAACGGTCTTGATTTATTTTGCCAGTATCAAGGTCATGTTGTAGGAAAGCAAGATCTTCATCATAGCGCATGAGTTTGTTTTTTTTGGTTCTTTGATAATCATTCTTTTTATCTTCAACTAGCTCGTTACAAGCTTGTTTGAGTTTTGAAACAGCTTCTTCTGGTAGAGTTTTAAGTTGTTTAGGAGTAAGGAATTGAGGATCTACGTATGGCCCATCCAGTAAAACTACAAAAACATTAGCGTCGTCCCTTTCTTTAAATTCTAATAGTTGTTTAAAAACGCGGTGCTCTTCTGCTGAACGAAGAAAATTTAGGGTCACCGGTTTCGGGACATCAGGGAGGTCGAGTATTTCGATATTGTATCTAGATTTTAGTTCAGCGCGAGGAATGAGGTCTCTCAGTACAGATTCTTTATCGGGGACTGGGGCTTGAGGTGGAGGAGCAGGAGCTTCAGCTGAGGTTATTTTTGGCGGTAGAGTTTTGTTGAGCGCAGCAATTCCCAATAAGGAGGCTCCCAGCTTTAAAAGGCTGCGACGAAGTGGATATTTCGGTTGAGGGCCAGGTGGAGGGCTTTCGTTCTTTCGGTCTTCCATTAATTGTAAAATATTTAGCTTAATCAACTATATAATAGCATCGATATAGTGAGTGGGGAAGTAATTTTTATTCATTATAGCTAGGTATATACCTAAGGATAGATGGATAGAGGTGTGACAAGTTCATACACATTTATAAGAAACCACTTTTTTTATTTCTTGGGGGATATCCTGTTTAGGATAGATGTTTTTCTTAATTACTGAGTAAAGCTCTAGCTGGGTAATTTTATTAGAGTGTGTAGTATTCCACTTATTGCAGAGATATTTTGCATATGGTTGGAAGGAGGTGGCCTGATTATAGGCCATAATAATAAAGTTTTTCCAGCGGAGATTTGGGTAATGGTCATTGAAATCTGACGGACGCTCCCAGGAGACTTCTTTTTTAGATATAAGGTCAATAGTTTGACCATTAGCGAGGATGCTTGGTGCTACAAGCCAGAGTGTGTAGTCGAACGGTTTAGGAGCAAAGAGATTCCAGGTCTGGTCCATTTGTAGAGCATGGCTAATTTGGACTAATTTTATTTGGTTGCTCAAAAACGGGAGGAAAGGGATTAATATTTGAATCAAGGCAAATACTAAGAGAAGAATCAAAATAATCTTTTTAAATACTGAGATATTGGTATCCGGTGGGGTTGCTTGTTTTTTTGATAATAGCCTGGTTATAAAACTGAGTTTTGGGAATGTGTAATATTTGAGGTTGATTTTATCAAACTTTTCCCAGGCCCAAGTAGGAGTCAATCCTAGTAGCATGATTATCATAACAGCAGAGAATATCTCTAGAGCTAATCCAATGCTAAAGCCTATGTGTATAATGATTAAAATGAAAATAGCCGAAGTGCGAAATTGTTCATTTTTGTAGGGCCAAAGTAAAGCGAGAGGTGCAAAGAGTTCAATAAATAAAACTAAATAATTAGTTATAAAAAGAATTGGAGGAAATTGGAGTAGGAATGCACTGAAAGGTGTGGCAAATTGTCCAATACTTAAGGCGTAGTAGACACCAAGACCCTCTGTTATCCAGATGGGATCTTTTTTTAGAAGAGCAGTTGAAAGATAAATTATGACTACTTGCATGAAATAAGCAAATGTCCCTAAGGTGGAAATACTGTTGCTTAATTTCTTTTTATAGAGGTTAAAACCATCTAAAGAGAACTTCATATGCCAAGGTAGAAAATTTCCCCAAAGCAGCATGAGAATTAAAACACTGTCAGCGCCATAATTTATCAGTGGGTTACGATTTTGGATTGAGAGGAGAAGAATCCAAGTTGTAAAGGAGGTGATTCTAGTTTTGTAACCCAAGCAGAGGAAAGATGCTGAAAGTGCTGTTATAAAAAAGAGGAAATGTTGATATATTTGCGAATCACTTAGTAAATTAAATGAGAATAGATAGGGATTGATTAGTTTAAGTTGATCAGCGGGCAACACCCCCTGATTGGTATAAAAAGCTGTTAGATCTAACCATCTTGATATTACATCTATCAAAACCAGGAATCCTAAGCCAATTCTTAACAAGGCTAGGGATCTTAAATCAGCGGTAAAGATGGTTTTTAGAATTTGCTTCAACCAGCCAATAATAATATATTGAGGCTGCTGAGTATATGTCTGATAGGAATAAAAAGGCTAAGTAGGAATAAAGGCTGTATTATGGGTGAATTGCTTGCTGCCTTCATATGCTCTTGCAGCCATCAGCCTGATTTGTCGAGAGTCACCTTCTCCGGTTAAAGTTGCTCCTCGAGATTCCATATATCCCCCTGGTCCAGGCCAGATCTTTTCTGCTACCAGAGGATTGCCGCTGAGGTGTGGGCTGGTTGATCGGGTCCATGGAAGCGCAGCAGCAGTGTCAGTAATAGGTGTGAAATTTTCAGCAAAGTCGGCCATTAACCTTTGGTCAGAGAGCCTGTTTATGGCACTTTCTATTATGCCACTTATCGTTAAAGAGACTGCCATAAAAACGGGTTTACCGTCGGTAGTCGCATTGAATGCTATAAAAATCTCTTTATTATCAGTGGGTTTATAAATGGTTTCAAATCTTCTAAAACCTTTAAGTGTGCTTTCATTAAACGAAGGAACTGTGCCGTCTGGGGTGTGATTGTCTCCCGATAATACTTCTGTTGTGTATGACAGGATTTGTTGCTGTGGTGATTGAATATCTGATTCTCCAGCGTGCCTTACATCGGCTAGGGCGGGCCTAGACAGATTAGGAAGTAAATTCAGACCAAAGGCTGCGCCTGCTGTAGCCATAGCTTTTAATAAAAACCTGCGTTCTTTATTCATGGAGTAATATATACTATAAGGTATTTTTTCATATCCTCAAGGGAATGTCAAGCTGGACTGGTTTCAAGAGTTACAGATTTGCATAATATTTCCTATGGAGTATGATTTTATGGATGACGCAAAGCGAAATAGCTACTGTGTTTTTTGATGGTAGGTGTCTTTTTTGTATTAAATTTAAGATACTCGCACAGAAGTTAGATTCTAAAAATATTTTTAAATATGTTAATTTGTGGACTACTCAATTTGAGGAAGACGATCAAAGGCAGAGATTTGCTGAAGAAATACATCTTATTACAGGGGTTGGCGAAGTACATAAGGGATATTACGCTATAAAATATATACTTATGCACTTACATACATTAAAGCCTATTAGAATATTCATAGAATTGTCTGTAATAGATAGAATTGGAATTTTTATATATAAGGCTGTCTCCAGGAGCAGAACACAACTATGGGTATGTAGTAAATGCGATATATAGAGGGTGATTTACGTTTAAAGATTAAATTCTTTACTGCATTCAGATTGGATGGGTTGGGGGATTTCATGGCAAAATTCCTTTAAGTAATTGACACTTTTTTTCTCGCCCGATTTTATGGCTCCAATTAATCCTTGATAACAGTAATGAGAAATTTCGGTGTTGGGAGCGAGAGAGCAGAAGCGTTCAGGTAATTTTTTGTCGTTTGTTCCGCTCCAATACATTGATCCTTGTGCATGAACGATGCAATATTTTTGTCCATCAGTTGAGGAAGAAAGAAGACACCAGTTGTAGATTGTACGCATCTCATCATCTGTTAATTCATTAATAGTTCTAATATCCTTACCCTTTGCCAAAGAGACAAATTCCTTGCCGAATCCTCCAAAACATGATTTTCGGTACTCTGTAGCTTTTGTTGGTATTTGATTGCAAATTTCAAATGATTTTGTCAAAATCTGATCTGAAACTACGAGTGAAGTTCTCCCAGATACTTCCCATAGATAGGGGGTTAAATAGATGAGGCACATTTTTTGAGCTTCACCATCAATGATGTAACCTTGTAAACATACACTGAGTGGTTTCTCGGAATTTAGATTTTTGGATCTCTGATTAGTCCAAGTTTTTTTATCATGATCACCGCCTGATATTTGCTCCATAATAGCCCCACCTACGCACTCCTTATACTGAGGTCCGCTTAGGTCAGTCGCAGCTTTCTTACAGAGCTCAAGAGTTTTTGGTAAGTTGTAGCCAGAGTTTGCAAATATCCCATGCCCTAAACCGTGATAACACATTCCGAAAGCAGCTGGGCTTGAGTTTTGCCGGCATGCGGTGTGAATTTCGTTAAATCCAGCTTCACCCTTCTCGTAAAAGAAATTGATGACTAATGAGTGAGAGCATGCATTCCTGAATCTGTCATCGCAAAACTTAATCCCCAAAATGCCTTTTTGTTTATAGAGCTCATCTCCTACTGTATGCGCTAACAGGTGAGTGTCTATTCCATAAGGGATATTTGCTTTATCCATTATCTCAAAAGCATAAACAGCACTTTTAGAATTTGAGAGTTCTTTGAAGTAGGATTTGAGTTGGTCAAAATTCAATTGATGATTGGATAAGTAGAGAATCTCAGGATACTTTTCGTATGGCTTCCCTGAAGGGGTTAAGTATGTACTGTACAGGAATATTGCAAGCGAAAGAACGAGAATAAAAAAGGTGAATAGTGTAAGTCTATGGTTCTCAGTTTTCTTCGTCATTCTTAATGTTAATTACCCCTCTGTAAAATGGTTGCAGGTGGTCGTGGAATTTCCATTTGCCGGGTTTTAGGAATTGGAAAGTCCAGGAGTTTTGGGGGTCTATTGGTTCCTGGGGATCAAATTCTGGGTAAATCCCGTGAGTTGGATGTAGGTCTGAAGCAGGCCAGTAGGGTTCGTTTAGAGTAGTTGAGAAATTTATTAAGTCGCCTTGTTTGATAGTTATTTCTGCAGGTGAGAAGCCATTTTCAGTTAAGGCTATTTCATAAGTCTGGCCTTTTGGAAGGGAGGGGGGCTTGTTGGGGTTAGTTTTTGAAAAGGGGTTAAAGAATATTGTGGATATTGATAGGAGAAGTATTAGGGAGAACGATGTAATTAGCATGAGTATGGTTTTATTCTTCATATAAGTCATGGATTTCAGTATATAATTATTGTTGTTGATGAAAAAGATATTAACGCGAAAATTCTTCAGTATCTCCAGATTCAATAATTTTACAAATAAGAAACTTCTTTCGGTGAACTTTTTAGCAGGACTGGTAATTTGTCTAAGCTTGCTATTTTTTTTGGCAGGACTGAAAATGGATCTTTTGAAGAGTCTTAACCTGCAAAGTAAACCCGTAAAAGCACAGGTTAGTAATGTGGTGGAGATGTGCGAGAATCGAGTTGATTGGAGGGATTGTTATGGTGAGCAGATTGCGCAATTAAATTATAGACTGAGCTTCAAAGATTCTTTGGCTGTATTGAAGCAAATTGAAGTGTTAGACCCAAAGACCAGGGATTGTCATTTAATATCACACCGGATTGCGACATCTGAGGTTGATAAAGCGCCTGAGAAGTGGCTTGATATATTTAATTATGTTGACCAGACAACTTGTAATAATGGGTTTGTGCATGGAGTTTTGGAGGGTAGAAGTAAGTACGACTCTTCATTAGTTTTAAATGAAAAAACAATTCCGGAGATTTGTTCCCAGATTGAGGCAAGGACTTCAGCCAGAGTGGGTAAAACAAGAGAAGGTGCTGATGATGCATGCGCTCATATAGTTGGACATATTTTACTCGCGCAGGAAGATGCTCAGACAAAGACTGCGGTCGAGATTTGTAAAAAAATACCTGAAGACATAATGACCGGATGTTTTGATGGAGTTTTTATGGAGAACATAACCCGCGAGAACCTGGAAGCTCATGGGTTGACGGGCAAGTTGGAATTTAATAAAGAGACGAGTATTGACCTGGAAGATAATTGTCGAGGATTTGAAGGGACAGCCGGTAAGAGTTGCTGGCGAGAGTTGGCTCATATTTATACAATAATTACCGGCAATAATCCGACGGAGGTTTATGAGTTATGTTATCAGTCCGAAAATCCGGAGTATGCCAAGGAGTGTTATATGCATTCTGTGAACTTAATGATTCTCTCGGATAATTATAGTGATCAGAATCTAGGTGATACATGTAAAGAGTATTGGGCTACTGAGAATGAATCAAAATCGTGTATAAGCAGATCACTGACACCATTATTAGGCAGCTCGGTTGATTTTATTGACAGGGCGATTATTTTCTGTGAAGCACAGCCAATTTCAAACAAGCAATTTTGCTACACTAAAATTGGGCAGGAACTTAAAGCGAGAACCAATCAAGTAAAAAGAGCTGAACTATGTCAAAAGGTGCCGGAGCAATATTTCAAAAACTGTATGTTAGAAAAATAAGATTCTTATTGTTCTCCTGTTTATTGATATTAATCAGTGGATTAATAATTATTTATTCTTTTAAAACTGATAAACCTGAGACGCGGGAAATAGCTCAGAGAATTGTTAGCCAATGCGAGAAAGATTCATCGGCCAGGTGTTTGAAAAGTTTCTTTGAAGAATTTGCGAAGGAGCATAAATTTGAAGAGACTAAAACTGTGCTCGGCGCAATCCAACAGATTAAACCCTCGACAGAGTATTGTCACCCTTTTGCTCATGCAATTTCGATAGCTGAAGTTGAAAAGGATCCGGAAAATTGGCTGGAGGTTTTTTCTTATATTCCGGATTCTGAATGCTCTTATGGATTTTTTCATGGTGTGATTGAAGGGAAATATAGGTCAGATCGTAATTTTATGATTGATGATCAGTTAATAAGTTCGGTTTGCGCAAGAGAATTAAATAAAGTCGGATTTGCCCGGAGTTGTACGCATGCATTTGGTCATGTTCTATTGGTACAGGAGGATGGAGTTGTCACCAATGCATTAAATACTTGTGACAAATTATCTACTAATTTGGCGAATCCATGTTTCCAGGGAGTTTTTATGGAGAATATACAAAAGAATAATCTGACAGAGGGGGAAATACAATCTGAGTTGTGGGATGAGAATTTTTTGATTTCTCAGATTCAATTTTGTAACGAATATTTGGGAAGTAAGCAAAATGAATGCTGGAGAAGTTTGGGGCCGGTGATTAGAACTGTTAAATCAGAGTCTAGTATGACAGCCGCTTGTGAGCCAGCAAAAGAATATTTATCTAAACGAGCTTGTATTAGGGAAGTGTTTGGCGGGGAACTAGTCCAAAGATTGCTGAATGGAGATATAGAGAGCATGGATTATTGCCAATTTGTTAATGGCAGTCAGGGGTACAGGGAATGTGCAACAGATTTAATAGACTATGTTTTAGCAACTTCAGATTCATTTAGAGGAGGGCTATTGGTTTATTGTAAAAATATGAAAGAGGGTGAAGTTGACTACTGCAATGAGCAGGTAAATAAATATTAAAGGCTGGGACTGGCTATGGGAGGGAGGGAGGGAGCAGGAAGAATAAACTGGATTTGGGTGACCTGATAAGTGCTGCCGGCTTTTTCCAAGGAAATCAGAGCTTCTTTATTGAGCTCAATAAAGGAGAGTTTATTGGACGGGGTTTTGTTTCCAGGTTTGCTGATTATTATTCTAGAAGATACCTGCCTTGTTCCAGTCTCTCCATTTGTCAGATTCTTGATAGTCAGAACCTTGTCATCAACTTTGGTGATTTCTCCGCGAATGGCGGCTGTTTGGGAAGAGTAGAGAGCGTCTTGACTATTCGGAGTGTCGTTTAGTGTTTGATCCTCGGAATTATTCTGATCTGGAGCTAAAGTTCGCCCAAGAAAAAAGCCGATGCTAAGGCTAAGAATAAGCAGGGACGCTAGCAGTAGATAGAAAGGGAATTGTTTTGGCACTTATTCATTTTTAAACTAAATTTGGACTTTGTCAATATTTTGAGCAGAGAGTACTGATTTGTTGTCCTATAAGTTTTTTGATAAAATGTAGCTATGAAGATGGATGCAAAGCAATTAAGAGCGGGTCAAGGCGCAAGTATCAAGGGGCAGGTAATCAAGAATGAAATATACATAATTCTTGATAATGTTTTAGATACTTATAATATTGGGGCAATTTTTAGACTGGCGGATGCGGTGGCTGCAAAACGAGTTATTATTTGCGGAGAATCTGAAACACCTCCGAACCATAGAATAAAAAAGGCTTCTATTAATACGACCGAAGTAATGGATTGGACATATTCGGAAACTACAGTAAAAGCGATTAAGGATCTAAGAGAAGAGATTCCGGGTATTCAGATTGTGGGAGTTGAACTGGATGAAAGATCTGTGCCTTATGATAAATTTGAATATAAATTCCCGGTAGCTTTGGTGGTTGGCCATGAATCAGACGGAATTTCTCAAGAAGTTCTAAAGGTTTGTGACGGGATTGTGGAATTGCCGATGTTTGGGATTAATATATCTTTGAATGTGATGGTTAGTTTAGGGATAGTTTTGTACAAAGTGATTGAAGTTAATAAGCTGCGGCAGATTTAAAGAGTTATTGGCTTTCGATTATCGAATAATTAATTTCTCGCTAATCGATTCTCCGGATTCTATGCGCTGGATGGCAGCGGCAATTAAGATCGCGACACTAATGATTTCAAATTTGGGGTTTTTAATAACTGTCTCTGACTGAGGGATTGAATCGGTGATGATAACTTTCTCGATGGGTGAATCATCAATTCTTTCTATCGCATCAGCTGAGAGAACTCCGTGGGTGGCGGCAGCCCAAATAGATTTGGCACCTTTTTCTTTTAAGAGCTTGGCTGCATTAACTAATGTTCTAGCGGTATCAATCATGTCGTCGACTAATAAAACTGTTTTTCCGGAGACATTACCAATTAAATCAAGAGCTTCGGATTGGTTAATTGCGTTAACATCTCTTTCTTTGTAAACAATAGCAACACCTTCTGCGCCTAATCGTCTTGAGTAAGCAGTTGCGATTGGGACACCGCCTTTATCAGGTGATGCGACAATAAGATTCGTAAATTTTTCTTTTTCAAGACGGGGGACTAGGCTAAATGAACCGAACAAATTATCCCAAGGGATTCTGACAAAACCCTGAGACTGGTCAGAATGGATATCTAGAGTACAGATTTTGTCTGCGCCTGCAACCTGGATTAGATTAGCTATTAATGAAGCGGATACTGGAACTCGAGGACGATCTTTGCGATCCTGGCGAGCATAACCGAAGTAAGGAATCATAACAATTATTTCTTGGGCGGAGGCTCTTTTGGCGGCATCTATCATTAAAAGCAGTTCCATGATGCTGCCGTCTATATCAGGAGGACAGGTTGGTTGAATAATGACGACACTGCCGCGTCTAATATTGACAGGAATTTGAATCCGGCGTTCACCATCTGCGAATTTAGTGACAGGCTGGTGGACTTTTTTGCCAAGGAGTTCGCCGATTTTTTGAGCTAGGGGTAGATTTGAGGTTCCTGTAAGTAGAGCAAAGTCCGCGACTTTTTCAGTTAATAATTCATCCGAAATTATAGATACGTCAGAATCTTCAGCCATCTGGTTGAGATTATATTATATTGACTCATAATTTCCAAGGAAACAGATATTTGAGCTAAAATTTAGCGCTTGAGCTTGGGGAGTATTGAAGAGTAATCCATGCCATTAACTGTTCCGTCGCCATTGAGGTCGGCTTTCTGCTGAGTCTCTGTTTCCGGATCACCCCAAGCGCTGTACATTAGTGAAATATCAATAGAATTGGTTTGGCCATCGTTGTTGAAATCTGAATTTTCGGAAGATTGGGGCTCTGCAGATGCGCTGCCAGCTGAGGGGTTTTGAGTAGTTTCAGACGACTCAGCAGGCGTTAGTTGAGCAATGTTAACCTGGGTTTTGCCGAAGGTGTCACCGGAATTTCCTAAATCGCGGTTTAAAACTTTTATCTGACTTTTGCCTGAATCAAAATTGATAGTTGTTGATGTTTGAGCTGTATCGCGATTGACCTTGAATAAGAGAGTGGCGATGATGCCGCTGCCAGAAACTCCAGATGTTCCTTCGGTTCCAAGAGAGACAGAAGCAGAGCCGGAAGCAATCTTAGGTGGTACCAGGATTTTAGGCAAAAAATCTTTTGGGGTGATACTTTGTAAAACTAAAACTTCAGGATCGTAGTCTAAATTTAAATCGACACTGGTGATCTGGTTGTTTCCGGCTAAAGAAAAAACGTCTACTGTAAATTCTGCACCAGTTTGAGTCTCAATTTGAGTAGGCTGCAGATTCATAGAGACTGGTGATAAGGAAGCCTGACTGATGGTTTGCTGAGGTCTTTGAATCAAGTAAACGCCAGTTCCCACTCCGCCGACTAGCAAAAGCATAACTGTCATTGCGCCAAGAAATTTTGGATTTACCAAGCTGTATTTAAAAGGGTTTTTTCTTTGTCCATCTGAACTGACGACAACAGGCTTTTCTTTAGGGGTTTGATTCTCAATGGTTGTAGGGGAGTCCATTAAAATTAGTATAGCACTGAGGTGTAGGTATTCAGTCAAGATTATTTGACAGAGGGTGGATAATATTATGCCTTAGAAGAGTTGAATATCTTTTAAGGATGGATTTAGTATGTCAAAAGAAAAAATAGTAAATATTTCTGGAAATAAGCCAATAAGAAAAATACGACTACATCATATATATATGAAGTATTCTCTGACCTCTCTGAAGGAGATGTAGCTACCGGCGAAAGCACTGTTCGTTATTTGAATGCAGCTCAGATGCGTAATACGAGAGAGATTATCTCTAATAGTTTGAAATCGGTTGGCCGGAAATCCGAAGTGTTTAGGACGATGACGACTGAAGTTGATCCGCATGCTTATGATCAAACAGTTGGTATGACTCAAAAAAGTGCAGATGGAGGGACTTTTGTGACTACAGATGTGGTAGTTGATGCTCAGGGTAGAAAGGGATTATTCTCTCTCGCTTTTACGACTAAACTGAGGGAAGAAGTTAGAGGGATGTTAAAAGAATCAAATAATCATAAAGATGATAATCTTGAGAAAGCAGCTTAGCTTGACATATCTATTCAATCTTGAGTAAAATACACTTTACCTCAAAATCCGTAAGGGTTTGGTTAGACTGGAGAAAGTTCTCATAGAGTAATACTACTTACAGTTGAATATCCGCATCAGCTCATTTTTTGAGCGCGGGAAGCACCTTAACAACCGAAAGACAACATCTCTCTTTCGGTTTTTTCTTGCAGTTTTGCAGGAAAATGACCTATCAATTTTACCGAACCGGGTAACTTTGATTCCAAAAGAGTGGTGGGAAACAACGAATATCGCCTCAAAACGATATTTGTGACAAGAGTGAGGTTTCATTTATTTGGAGCCAATCTTTGTCAATTCCAATAGTAGAAATACTTATAAAACAATAAATCAAAAGTTTTCTTTTAGCCTAACGGCAAAAAGTAAACCAGCGTTTTAGAGTTTGGAAAAACCTTTTTTAAATGTTTTTTAAAACATTTTATTTGAGAGTTTGATCCTGGCTCAGGATGAACGCTGGCGGCGTGCCTTAAGCATGCAAGTCGAACGGCTCCGCAAGGAGCAGTGGCGGACGGTCGAGTAACGCGTGGGGATCTACCTTGAAGTTGGACATAGCTCGTCGAAAGGCGGGGTAATTTCCAATGTGAACGTAAGTTCAAAGTCGCAAGACGCTTTAAGATGAACCCGCGTCCTATCAGCTAGTTGGTGAGGTAATGGCTCACCAAGGCATCGACGGGTAGCTGGTCTGAGAGGATGATCAGCCGGAATAGCACTGAGACACGGGCTATACACCTACGGGTGGCAGCAACTGGGAATCTTGCGCAATGGACGAAAGTCTGACGCAGCGACGCCGCGTGGAGGATTGAAGGCCCTCGGGTTGTAAACTCCTTTTGACTGGGAAGATTATGACTGTACCAGTAGAATAAGCACCTGCTAACTACGTGCCAGAAGCCTCGGTAATACGTAGGGTGCAAGCGTTATC
>CXWK01007624.1_pt1 | contig 18310 bp, 9 predicted proteins | sample 590851 | NCBI WGS metagenome assembly CXWK01 (sample SAMEA3498364, study PRJEB10139) | wastewater metagenome | biome: wastewater treatment plant; material: activated sludge | place: Denmark | collected 2014-08-01 | reverse complement strand
TGCCAGTAATGCCTGTCCTAAATTTCTCATCAACATAGTATTATTAGAATCATACTTAAGCGCTTGCTTAAACATCTCTACACCTTTTTCCGGCAAATTTGCAAACATTGATGTTTTGCCAGCAAGATAATAGCTAAGTGGATTGTCAGTTGAAGAATTAAATAATGATGGCAACGATTTAACTGCTGCAGATATATCCCCTTTTAATAAATAGTTATACGCTTGTGCGATTTGAAGCGATGATTTTCTTTGGTTTAAACTGTTTTCTTCTATATTAATATATTTCGTACAAACTATGTTATAAACTTCTAAATGTTTTCTGGCAATTAAATCCCAGCTATAATTTTCATAGATATGATTTTGTAGTTTCTTAATTCTGTCTGCATCTTTTTCATAATTCTGATAAGCTGACAACACTGCTGTTCTTATAGAATTTACATCTGATGGATCACAATAATATGCTCCATCTCCAAAGTAGTCGGGCTCTGCAGCTTTATTACCTACAACTATATTGCAACCATCAAGTGATGCTTCCATATGTGAAATTCCAGCACATTCCCACCAACTTGGCAGAGCATGTACTTTTGCGGTAGCACGAGCCGAACTTAACATTTCATCATCCAATCTTCCAACAAATAATGTATTAGGTGATGCAACTCGTTTACAAAGTTCGAGGTAATGTTTGTCCGGTTGACCCCCTGAAACTACAATTGGTATCTTGCTATCTCTAAGTGCACTTAACAGCATAACCTGATTTTTACGAGTTTCTACTCTGCCTGTAATTAAAATAAAATCTTTAACTCCATATTTATTAATAAATAAATCAGGTGATGCTTTTTTCTTGGGAAAATCTGTCCCCGTCATTATTGTTGTACAACACTGTTCAGAATATTCAAATTTTTTGATGAGTAGTTCTTGTTCTTTGAAACTTATCGGGATTAAATGATCAACAAACTTTAAAGCAGTGCTTTGTTCTATATCATAGTCTGCATATAATCTATTATTACTGGTCTTTGAATACTTTCCTGTTTTTAGTATTCCATTTGCAACCTGAGAAAGAAGTTCATCAAGGTCTTTAAAATTTTTTGCTTTTTCTACTGCCAAAGCAACTGCCGATTCGCCCCATAAACTTTCACTTCTATCCCAATAAAATGGAGTTAAAACAATTGGGACTAATGACTGAGCTCTTAAAGATAAAACTTGTCTTAAAGTGTGCTGAGGAATTAAAAGATTAAAAACATTAATCAAATCATAATCTGTCGGGTCAGGATAAAGTTCTGCTGAGATATCAACAGTCACTCCAAGTTTTTCGAGCCCCTCTTTTAATCTTAGCATATGAGTTGTATCGCCGCCGGGTACTTTAAACATATCCGGTCGATTTACGAATAACACACGAAGACCATTAATATTATTTGTTTTCTTATCAATCATATCCTGAATTCCACATTTAATTTCTATGAATAAGTATTTCTATCAAATAATCTAAACTGGACACAGATCTAAAGAATAATCCAGCGCCTTCTTTGTAAGATTTGGATTATAAAACGGATCATTGTTAAGATATTTTTTCCATTTATTTTGGAATAATTCTGTTTCTTTTTTATTCAATCTTCCGCTAGAAAGTGCTGCACTTTCGTGATGATAAAAAAGTGAATATGGAGTGTAAACGTTTCTATATCCTTTTTCCAAAACACGCATGCAAAAATCAGTGTCATTATAATCGATTCTAAAATTTTCATCAAGTCCCTTTAATTCATCGAATAGTTTTTTCTTTACCATCATTGCAGCTCCTGTAACAGCAGAGTAATTACGAATCAAATTCGCATCTCCTCTATAACCAGGAAAGTCAGGCTTAGCAGAATGATATATATGAGCTGGATAACCATTGATTCCAAGTACCATTCCTACGTGTTGCAACTTCCCATCAGGGAAAAGAAGTTTAGAACCAACAACACCAACTTCTTCTTGCTGAGAAAATTCAAGTAACGATGAAAGCCATTCACCTGCGATTACTTCGAGATCATCATTAAAAATTACTAAGTGTTCACCTCTTGCATGCTTAGCCATAAAATTTATTTTGTTTGCAAAATTAAATTCGCCGTTCAGTTTGTAATTTATTGCACGATGAGGATAAGCCTTTAGAAAGTTTTGAATCTTTGATTCAAGTGTATTGTTATAGCCAATCAAGATTTCGTAGTTGGAATATTCCGTTTTAGAGACTATACTTTCCACACATTTAAATAGTAACTCATCTTCAGATTTCCCCTGCATTTGTCCTCGTGTCGGAAGTAAAATTGAAACTAGTGGATTTCCCTTTATTTTATATTTAACCCTAAAACAACCTGGAATAGATTCGGATTTTTTAACTTCTGCTTCGATTTGAGTTCTAACTAAATGATCTTCAAGCGCTCTTTTAGCAGCGATAAGTGCCCAACCTTTTGCATCAATAACATCTGCTGCAGAACCAGGAATTTTTCTCCAATGATAAAGGATCTTAGGAATGTGGAAAATATTTTTTGTTCTCTCAATTGCTCTTAATGTTATATCATAATCTTGCGCACCGCTAAACTCATTTCGAAATCCTCCAATTTCATCAATAAAAGATTTTCGAAAAACTGAGATATGGCATGTGTACGAGTATGAACGAAATAGTTCTAAAGACCAATCCGGTTTGAAGAATGGTTCACATCGTTTCCCATCTATATCAATTTTATCTTCATCACTGTATATAAAATCTGCTTCCTTATTTTTATTCAGAAGTTTTACAATTTCATGCAATGCATCAATCGTAAGTTCATCATCGTTATCAAGCAGAGCAATAAACTCTCCTCTAGCCATTGATAAAGCAGTATTTGATGCAGCTGAAATCCCCTTATTTATTTCTTCGAATTTAACTTTTATTCTTGAATCTAGTTTTTCGATTTGATTTAGGGCGTTTAAAGTTTCTTTATTTGTTGATCCATCATCAACCAGACAGAATTCCCAGTTAGAATAAATTTGTGAAAGCACAGAATTAACACAACTAAATAACCACCCGGGATCAACATTATAAACTGGGGTAACTATAGAAATCAAAGGTTGATATTTAAATTGCTCACTCTCGACTTTAATTTTTTGAAATTCCTCTGCAGTCATTTCATTTATTATTAACCATTCTTCATATGCATCAATTTTTGGATTAGCCGAATGAGCAAATTGTTTATTCTTATACTCTTGCTGAATTTCTGTTAAGGATAAATTTTCAAACTCCGAATTACTCTTTATAAAAGTCAGTGCTTTATGTAAAAGAAATTCGGCGGAGTTTAAGTTATTTACACTGAAAAAATAATCTGCTTGTCTGAACAAACTGGAAGCTAAATTGATTTTCTTTTCGGATTGTGTGGGAAAATTTAATTCGTTTTTATTCATAAGTACATATTCGATTTGTGAATTTTCACTTTCCCAATCTTCACTAACAATAACTTCACTATTAGTTTCATTTTTTGATATTAGTTCTTGACTATGTGAAATTTGTTCTTGAATAAAATTAAGATTTCCCAATGCAACCTCATTTTCTGGATCTATCTTTAGTAAATATAAAATTAGGTTAGTGGCACTTTTATAATCCTCTTTCAGTATATAAATCACGGCAAGATTATTTAAGGCTTCAATGTGTTGAAACTCAATATTTAAGACATCAAGTAGAAGTTTTTCTGCTTCTTCCAGATTATTTTTTTCAATGAACTTATCTGCTTCAAGAAGTTTTTTGGTACTTATTTTGGAGTTATGATTTACCGAAGATTTTAACTCTTCATGTTTTTCATTCAGCAATTTTCTTAAATCATTTAAATATTTAGAATTATTTGGAGCTTCACTAATGCTGGCAATTATCAAATTACCATATAGAAGATTACCTGCTAAAATTTCAAGTTTTGCTGCACGACTTAGTAATAATTGGATATAAGCTTCATTATTATTCTCTTCAATAATTTTTCGGGCATTATCGTAATCTTTATTATCAATCAATTTGTCAACTGTGACTAACAGTTCAATAAGTTCTTCATCGACATAAGAAATGGTTTGATTAAAATTATTTTTTGTTGATGCTAAACAAGTTATATTTCTTTCGGCTCTCTTAAACGAGTAGTCGCGTGTTTCTTCAATCGACTTAATAAAATAATTTAATTGCATACTTGTTTTTTCATCCGGCTCAGGAATTTGATTCGAAGCAACCATTTTATATAACTCGATTAATTCTTTGGATAATCGGTCAGCAGAATAGTAGTATTGAGCTTTTTCTCTAAGCTTAGTTACCTGAGAAGCATCATATTTGGATATTTCATTGATCAAATCTTCAACAGTATATTCATAGCTGTATCTTCGACCTGAAAAATTACACTTCATAATTTCTTCAAAATTTTCGACAGTCACTAAACCATCGCCGCCCTGATAATCATATATAATTGGTATTCTTTCCATCAACATTACTTCAACTGCACCTCTACCTAAAGTAAACACAATATCAGCTTTATCGATCAATCTTTTTAGCTGGGTTTGATTAGCGATACCAAACCTACCACCGATAAATTGAACATCGATATCTAGTTCTTTGCAAGCTGATCGGATAATATTTTCTTTTTGTTCATCTATCAGACTACTTGATACTAACGCATATTTTGGTCTGCTATTAATTTTTCTTGTGGATTTAAATTTCAATTCATCAATAAGATTTCTGTAAATAGAAATATTTTTTTCGTCTATTCCATTTTTACAAAGATTTTGTTTTACTTCTTCACTAACAGCTAAATAGTTTGATATTCCTAATTCTAATAATGGTGGTTGTTCTAAGAAAGGAATAACACCATGTGATTGAAATACTATCGGAAGATTGGGGAAATGATATCGTATTTCTGCAGCGTTAATATTGTGATGAACATGAGCTACATCAAATTTTTGGTTTGCGATATCATAAAGATTAGTGACAACTTGAATATTTAATGAACTAAAATCATTTTCCAATTTATCAACATATTTTGAGTAGACCACAACATCACATCCATTTTGTTTTAGATGCTGTGCAAGTGTTAGGGTGTAAACTTCAGATCCCCTATGATCTAAAAGATGATGATTTGTTAAAAGAATTTTAGTTTTTTTGTGCACAATTTGTTTACTTAACATTAAGTTTTCGTTGTCTTTTTTTGTAGCTATCATAACTGTTGATTTTAGATTATAATTATCTCTGAATTGAATTGAGAAATACTTAAATAAACTTGCAAGTAATCGTTTATTTAAAAATCTTACATGTTCCTCAGTATCATCTTCATAAGCCGGAACCGAAATAAATACGCAACCATTAGGTTTAAGTATTTTATAAATTTCATCAACAACTTTTTTTTCATCTGGAACATGTTCTAATACTTCTGAAAGAATTATTGAGTCAAAAGTATCTGATTTAAATGGCATGTTTTCGGCATTTGCTTGCAAGAAATCTACTTCTTTAACTTTTTCCTTAGCCTGCTTTACATACCCCAAACTTATATCGATTGCGGTAACTAAACATCCGGCATTTTTCAGATTATAAGAGTAACCCCCTCTCTGACAGCCAATATCCAGCACTTTGCCTTTTGCTACTTTCAATGCCTCTTTTAGCCTGTTACGGATATCATATTTTCCATCAGAATCGGGATCAGGAATTGAAAAATCAAAAATCCTGTCTTGTGCTGTTAGATTTATTGTTGACTGTTTTTCATAAAAGTCTTTGTAATTTTTGTTATTTAAAATATGATATGAGGTTTTGTGGTTATATGATAGACCTGATTGAAGTATTTTATCAATTATAAATTTTGCACGATTTTGATAAGTGTGTTTTTTTCTTACTTCTAAATAACCGCGCTTGGCAATATTTTCTCGTTCAACAGAATTATTAAGATAATATTCTAATTTTTCTATCAGATCAAAATCATCGGAGTAAGTTGCAAGATGTTCTTTGTCTGTAAATAATTCATCCAGATAGTCAACTCTTTCTGTAACTAATAGTCTTCCTGAACCTAAAGCCTCAAACACTCTCATATTAATTTCCTTGCCATCACAAGTATTAAAAATTATTTTAGATTGATTCATGAGTGTGTTAGCTTCATCCATATAATGATTACTGCTTATGAATATATTGAAGTGTTTTTTAAGCAATTCTATTCTTCTAATTCTTTCATTAAACTTCAAATTTCCAATAAAAGCTATATCATATTTTAATTCGGCTTTAATTGGTTTAAAGACGTTATTAACCGCGTAAGGCATGTAATATGAATTCGTACGATCCGAAAAAAACCTTAAAAAAATTGTCTTATCTCCTACAAAAACTAAATCTGCTTCAGAATAAAATGCTCTCTCTAACGGCGGATGATTTAGTTGCATCTCTTTATCACTAAACACATCAATTGGACTAAGATTATTTGCAATACAAATTTTTATGAATCCTGTTGGAACTTCTGCTTTATTGTATCCAAGATGATTTGGCTGACCAAGAAAAATTACATTGTGACCCATTTGAACTAACTCATTATAAATTAATTTGGGTTGGGCATACCAGGTATCAGAGCTATCAATAATAGCAATATTTAATTTTTCATTAAGTTGATTCAATACTATTCCGCTTTATTAAAGAAGTTATTCGGTTTACTTGGCTAATATTGTTCCAAATTTTTATTGCAGATTTTATGATTTTCCGAGCAACCTGCTGCTAATAATTAGAATCTTGGCTAACTATAGCCAAGCGTTTTAATACTAAAGATTTGGTGTTCTAAAAAACTAATTCGTAGCTGATAATTCTAAAAATTTTGATTTCCACCAATCAATTGTTTTATTAAGACCGGTAGATAAATCAAAAGTGGGTTGCCAGAACAATTCATTCGTTAAACGGGAAACATCTGCAACAATAAATTTTGGTTCATCTTCTTTTGCAGGAATTGCTCCAATTTTCAGCATTTCTTCATTGCCAGTTTTTGTTGCAATAAATTTTACGATCTCATTAAGTTTTATAGGAATACCTGAGGCAATATTAATTGCTCCTTTTAGATCGCTGTCTAATAATTTTACAAATGCACTCGCAACATCTTCAACATACATATAATCGCGAATTTGGTTTCCGTGTGTGGTTTTTGTTAATTGATTTTGGAGTAATGATTCAATTACGAAAGGAACTAATCTTCTGGGATCTTCACCCGGGCCGTACAAATAAAATATTCTTCCCCAAGCATAACTCAAATCATTATTTTCACAATAATCTTTAAGCTTTTTGTAGAACTCATATTTGCATTTACCATAAAAAGATATTGGATCGATTGGTGTATGAACTTCATCATATTTTTCTGATTGAAATTTATATTCAGCACAAGTTCCAACAGCAACTACTCTTTTCCCGCCATTCATTTTAAATTTTTCAACAAGATTCATGCTTGCTGAAACCCACTTATTATTATTCTGGCTATTCCAAAATAATCCGTGTTCTGTTTCCCAGGCAAGATGGAGAAGATATTCCGGTTTTACTTCGCCAATAATTTTTTCAATCTCAACTAGTTCTAAAATGTTGGCATTATGCCAACTATAATTTTTATCTTCTTTAGGACAATTAGAATTGTAAACAGCATGAACTTCAAAACCATAATTTGTAAGAAGTTGGAGTGTATGACGCCCAATAAATCCTGAAGCACCGGTTACTAATACTTTTTTCAATTTTTAAAGTCCGGATAATTTTTATCTTTTTCAGAAATAATAAAATTATTCGAGTCGTGCCATTTGATGTTGAATAAATTATCATCCCATCTTATCCCGCTAGCGGCAGCAGGATTGTAAAACTCACTCATTAAATAATTTACTACAGTATCATTTTCTAAAGTTTGAAATCCGTGTGCAAATCCTTTAGGTATATATAAGGATGTATATTCTTCAGAGTTTAATTCAACACATATCCATTTGCAGTAAGTTGAAGAATCATACCTTAAATCAAGGATATAATCTTTAATTGATCCGCGAACACAACTAACAATTTTGGCTTCTTCAAAAGGAGAAAGCTGATAATGCATCCCCCTGATTGTGCCTTTAAACTTATTATAAGAAATGTTTGTTTGTTTTATTTTAAAATCAATTCCGATATCTTCAAATTCATTTTGACAAAAGCTGCGAGAAAAAAAGCCTCTAGAATCTTCTAACTTTTGAGGAAGAATAAATTTTACTTCTTTTATTTCTAAATCTTTAATAATCAATTTAAAGCACCTGAAGATTTGGAATCGGGACTACAAATTTTCCACCCCACTCATTAACAAACTTCATCTGTTCCAATACTTCATCTTTAATATTCCATGGAAGAATTAAAACATAATCTGGTTTAGTTTCTTTAATCTTATCAGGATTATAGATTGGGATATTAACACCTGGCAGAAAACAATTTTGTTTATGCGGATTTCTATCAACTGTGTATTGAATAAAATCAGTTCTAATACCACAATAATTTAAAAGTGTATTTCCTTTTGCAGGTGCACCGTATGCTACCACAGTTTTATTTTGTTCTTTAACCTCTATTAAAAATTTTAATAAATTTCTCTTAGTTTGTTCGACGTTGCTCGAAAAATTAGTGTAGGTATCAAGTTCCAGAAGACCAAATAATTTTTCCTTTTTAAGAAGTCGCTCAATCTTTTCAGAAATATTCTTTGAAGTGTCTAATTTATGTTTAGCATAAATTCTTAATGAGCCTCCGTGTGTTGATATCTCATCAACATCAAATATTTCTAAATCATGCTTTTCAAAAAGCCTTTTTACGGTGTGGAATGAGAAATATGAGAAATGTTCATGGTAAACAGTATCAAATTCATTTTTCTCAATCAGCTTAAGCAGGTGAGGAAATTCCATAGTAATTACACCACTGGAATTTAATGCAATTTTAAGTCCCTCAACAAAATCATTTAATTGTGGATTATGTGCGAGGACATTGTTACCAATAATTAAATCTGCCTGCCTGGATTGTTCTAACATTTTCTTTGCAAATTCTGTATTAAAAAATTCTATCTCTGTTGGAATTCCTTTTTTAATAGCAACTTCTGCTGTATTTGAAGTTGGCTCTACTCCAAGAACGTTAATGCCCTTTTCTTTGAAGTACTGCAAAAGATATCCATCATTACTTGCTACTTCCACAACAAAAGATTTCTCATCAAATCTAAAACGGTTTATCATCATTGTAACGTATTCATTACAATGCTTTAACCAGCTTTCTGAATAAGATGAGAAGTAAGCATAATTAGAATTAAAAATATTTTGTGATTTTTCAAATTCCTCTAATTGAACAAGAAAGCAATCAGGACAAACGTATAAATCTAATGGATAGAATGGCTCCATTTTATTTAGATCTGATTTAGAAAGATATGCGTTAGAGACAGGTGATTTACCTAATGATAAAAATGCTTCGTCTATTTTATTATTACATAAACGACAGTTAATACTCATATAGTGCTCATTTCAGAATAAGTGCGAATTTGTTTTGCCCAATCCAGATTTCTTGTGTTTGCCAGATTGATGTACTTTGTTATTTGTTCAATTCTATTTTGATAAACATTTTTTTTCTCAATTTCAACGAAATATCCATCAACAGTAAATTCAATCGTTTCATCAAGAGTAAGAACCGGCTTCCATTTCAAATATTTTTCAGCTTTAGAAATATCAAGCTTTAATAATTTTGATTCATAAGGTTTTGTCTTTTCTGAATCAACTTTATAATTGCCGAATCCTGAAATTGCAATCATTTTTTCGATCAGTTCAAATACTGTAATGTTATTATTTGATGTCGGACCAAAATTCCAGCCTTCTCCGCTTTTTATTGATTGTTGAAATAATCCTGCACAGGTTAATAGGTAACCGCTTAAAGGCTCTAACACGTGCTGCCAGGGTCTAACAGAATCTGAATTACGAATTATTAAATCTTTTTTCTTTTGAATACTTCTAAAAAAATCTGGAACAATTCTATTATCAGCCCAATCTCCCCCACCAATTACATTCCCTGCTCTTACTGATGCTATTTTACATTCATTGTTTTCAGATTTAAAAAATGAATTGTAATAAGCAGTTGTTATAAGTTCAGAGCAACCTTTTGATGCGCTATAAGGATCTTTGCCACCCATTGGATCTGTCTCTTTATATCCATCAGTTGATTCAATATTCTTATAACATTTATCACTTGTAATGTTCAAAACAACTTTTACATTTGGAACAGATCTCACTGCTTCAAATAAATTTACAGTGCCCATTAGATTTGTTTCAAATGTATAATGCGGATTTTGATAAGATTCTAAAACCAAAGGTTGTGCAGCAAGATGAAAAATAAAATCTGGCTGAATTTTATATAATTGTTCTCTGAGAAAAGCAAAATCTCTTATATCACCATCTTGATGATGAATAATCTTTTCAAGATTTGTACTTATAAAGTTATCTTTCATCGATCTGGGTGGTAAAGAAAATCCATAAACATCGGCACCCATTGCATTAAGCCATAGTGCTAACCATGAGCCTTTGAAGCCAGTATCTCCGGTTAAAAAAACTTTTTTATTCTTATAAACTCCGTCAAATAAGTTGGAAATATTTAAGTCCATAATTTCCATTGTGCTTTTCCGGATTTCCAATAGTCTTCCAATAAATTTTTATCCCTTAATGAATCCATCGACTGCCAAAAACCAGTATGTTTATATGCAACAAGCTGCCCGGCTTTCGCTAATATTTCTAAAGGATAACCTTCAAAGATTGTGTTGTCATCAATCAGGTAATTAAATATCTCAGGTTGAAGAACAAAAAATCCTGCATTAACCCAAAATCCATCTCCCTTTGGTTTTTCTAAAAAACTATCAACAGTGTTGTTGCTTGCTAAACTTAAAGAACCATATCGGCCGGAAGGCTGGGTTGCTGAAACTGTAACAATTTTATTGTTGTTTTTGTGGAACTTAACTAAATCGGCAATATTAATATTCGATACGCCATCACCATAAGTCATCATAAACGGTTTCTCATCCAAATACGGACGTACTTTTTTTAATCTTCCGCCAGTCATAGTATCAGCACCTGTATCGATTAAGGTTACTTTCCAAGGTTCTGCATGCTGTGTATGATATGTTACTTGATTGGAACCATTAAAGCTAAACGTGATATCACTTGAATGAAGAAAATAGTTAGCAAAATATTCTTTAATAACGAATCCTTTATACCCCAAGCATATTACAAATTCATTAAAGCCATAGTGTGAATAAATTTTCATTATATGCCAGAGTATAGGTTTTCCACCAATCTCAATCATGGGTTTAGGTTTAAGATGTGATTCTTCACTAATCCTTGTGCCATAACCGCCAGCTAATAAAACTACTTTCATAAATAATCTTTCAAATAAACATTATACTGCTACTGCTTCAAAAAATAAATTGCTTTCAATTAATTCAGCTTGAATCATCATTTTAATAATTTCGTCTATACCACTCTTGGCCTGCCAGTTTAAGATCTCTTTTGCTTTTGTAGCATCACCAAAACTGTTGATAATGTCAGTTGGTCTAAACATACTCTCATCTGTTTTAACATAATTGTTAAAATCCAGATCAAAATATTCAAAGGCTTTTTTAACAAATTCTTTTAACGAAGTTTTTTTACCGGTTGCAATAACAAAGTCTTCCGGTTTATCTTGCTGAAGAATTAAATGCATAGCATTAACATACTCGGGTGCCCATCCCCAATCTCTGGAAATATTTAAATTACCAAGATGAAGTGATTCCATTTCTCTATTAGCAATTTTACATACTGAATTAATAATCTTTCTGGTTACAAATCGTTTTGGTCGAAGAACAGATTCATGATTAAATAGTATTCCAGAGCATGCAAACAGGTTATATGCTTCTCGGTAATTTGATACTTGCCAATATGCTGCTGATTTGGCAACTGCATAAGGACTTCTTGGTTTGAATGGAGTGTTTTCATCAGCAGGTTTACCATCGGTATCACCAAAACATTCACTTGATGAAGCATTATAAAATTTTGTATCTAGTTTATGAAACCTTAGAATTTCTAAAATGTTTAGAGTACCAACGCTTATGCTTTCTAATGTTTCTACAGGATGGAGAAAGGACAATCCAACAGATGTTTGCCCGGCCAAGTTATATATTTCATCAGGTTTAATTTGAAGTACAGTTTGCATTGCACTTCTAAAATCTATCAAAGACATTGAGTGCAATTTTACTTTATGGAAAATGTTTAACTTTTTTAATCCATAGAATGATGATAATTCTGAGTCTCTTGATGTTCCATGGACTTCGTATCCCTTATGCAAAAGTAAATTTGCTAAATAAGGCCCATCTTGACCTGAGATTCCAATTATTAATGCTTTTTTCATTTTTTGTACTTCTAAAATATTGATCAAGATTTTCCAGTTTTATGCCAGCACAATAATGATGCGGTTATAAATAAAAGTAGAATTAACATTCTTATGAAATAAGTTAAGAATGGGCATATACATTCAATTTTGAAAGAAATTGCTTTGAAAATGTGAGATGAGAAAAAAATTGTTTGTTGAAGTTTTGAAGAAAAATAAATAGGATTTTTAGTTACTTGGCTAACTATAGCCAAAATTATTTTAGATAAAGTGGACTAAGTTTTTCTGTGAAAGGTGCTAATTGTTCTTCTGCTTCTGCTTTTAGTATAGGCTCCTGGCGTGATTTTTCTCTCTTTATATCTTCTATTTTTCTTTTGTGTGCTTCAATTCTTTCCAAGTATCCTTCTGAAAGAGCTTTTTGTTTTTGCTCTGCTTCTTTTTTGAGCATATCAAGACTCATTTCTCGCTGCTTTTGTAGTTCCAAAGTTCTCTTTTCAAGTCTTTGTTTTTCGTTTGAGCGATCAAATAAAACTAACCCTGAAATTAATACGGATATAAAAAATCCTATTACAAAAGTTAAAGCTGACCATTTAACACCTGTAAGTATTATAGTGCCAAGCATTATATAAAAATCGCTTTCAAAGTAATCTGAATTGTTAAAATATCCGGCGGTACCGCCAATTATAAATACAATTATTGAAACAACAACATTATAACTCATTGAATTTCGGAATGAAACTGCTGGATCAAACTTGGGTTGATAGTTAAGATTTTTTTTTCGCTCTTCAACTTGCCAAAGTTCATCTTTAACATATTCTTCTATTTGCTCAATTGATGTTGCTAACTTTTTTTGTAATCCGGCTTTAATGTCATCAACTTCTTTATAGTATTGCTCAGTAAGTCTTTCACTTTCCTCTATTGTTTTTTGGTACATGCTCATTACTCGATTATAGTTTTCGAATAATTTTTCCTTTATCCTGATTACAATATCATCCATTAACGAATGAAATTTTTCATTAATGTAATTGGCAACAAAACTCAAAAAAATTGAATGATCTTGTGAATGTTGATCACAAATATCAAATAAAAATTTTAGTGTTTGTTTTGCCTGGTCATCATAATACAATTCTAAATCACATTTTTTTAACCCGTTAAGTCTTTCAAGCAGAGTTGGGATTATCCTCTTTACATCTAAATTATTTTCAATGAGTTCTGATTTTATAAAATCTGTGTAAGCACCAAACTCATAGTAATTTATGATGTTAGGAAAAATTGGTGTATTTAAGAAAAAGTTAAAAATTACAATACTGCTGCTATCAATTGCATAATTTATTCTGCTAATATCGTAGGTCAAAATTTCTTTAATTAATGCTTTAGTAAAATCTTCTCTATTTTGAATTGCGGAAAGAAAGGCAAAGTAGAACTTAGCAGTTATACCGCTGTCTTTGCTTTCCATTGCATAAGAAAGTTCGGTGGCTGCTTCTTCATTTTTACCAGAATTAATTAATGCAAAAGCTTTGTAAAGCTGATTAAAGTAGTAAAGTTCTTTTTTTATTTCAGGTGTAAAACCGCTTTCATCAACCAGAAGCTGCGATTTATTAAGTTCTTCAAGTGCTTTAGCTGGATTGCTATAAGTTTCATCCAATATTAGAATCAAAGAGTGATAGATTAAATCTATAAACGTTAAAGTACTTAAACAGTTTTTAATTTCTTTAATTGTTAAAGAGGCAAATATTTTTTTTTGGCTTGGTTCTGATGCTATAACCCATTTAGTAAAATTCTTCTTTATTTCATTACGATCATAATTTCTATTTCCGTTTGAATTTTCGTTAAATGATTTTTCGCAAGTGGTGAGTAATGGCGATTCCAATATCCAAAAAAGAGCAGAATTTTCTTTCTTGATAAAAACTTCGTCAATGTTTTCGGGTAACTGAAAAGCATAATGACGTGAACCTGTTTTTAAAAAATCTAAATATGTTTCACTTTTCTTAATATAGCTTTTAAAATAAGCGTGTTTAAGTTTATTAAACTTAATCGCACTGCTTTCAAACAGATTTTCAAGCTGTTCAGCTTCTTGTATTTCTAATTGATCTAATTCCATTTTTTAAAATGTAGTTTGCATCATTATCGTAAAATTCTTTAATTTCTTAATAACAAGCGACGTCAAATAAACTATTTACTTCTATAATTATCTGCTCATAAACCTAAATATTTTTAAAAAACACACGATAATTCACATAGAATCACTTAATTATAGAAAACACAAATGATTGAAACTTTTGCACCGATTGATTGTGACTCTTCAGTAATATTTAAAAGCGGTTACTGGAAGTGGAATATTAAGGATGAAAATATTCAGCTATCACACAACTGGAAAAAAATGCTGGGTTTTAATTCTGAAGAAGTTTCCGGATCCATACACGAGTGGATAGAACGCTTGCACCCAGCCGATAAATTTAGAACATTAAAAATTTTAACATCTCTTAAAAAAGATGGTAATGAGTATTTTGATTTTTATTACAGGATCAAGAATAAATCAAATGTTTATTGCTGGATGAATTGTTATGGATCAGCAGCTGAGTTTGATGATGATGGAAATGCTTTGATTGTTAAAGGCATTCAACAGGATGTTGATGAACTAAAAACTAGTGAGGAATACTACAGTGAAGTTAACTTAAGATTTGGCACACTTGCAGAAAATTTTGGTGGTGGAATTCTTTTAGAAAATGAAGAGCATAGAATATTTTTTATCAATCAACAATTCTGTGATTTTTTTAGCATTCCCGTTCCGCCAGAACAATTACTTGGCAGTGATTGTACTGACGCAGCTCATAATAGTAAACATCTTTTTAGTGATCCTGAACAATTTATGGTTAGTATCACTGAAATTTTAAAAAATAAAGTACCTGTTAAAGGTGAAGTATGCAAAATGGCAAACGGAATTATTCTTGAGCGAGATTACATTCCAATATTTGATGAGTTTAAATACAAAGGACATTTGTGGATTTACAGAGATATAACACACTTTATAGAAAATGAAGATAAACTAGAATTTAGATTGCACTTTGAGGAGTTAATTACAAAGCTTTCATCCAAATTTATTAACCTTTCATACCAAGAAATTGATAAGGAAATAGATGAAGCACTTAAGATGATTGGTAAATTTATTATCGCTGATAGAAGTTATGTGTTTCTTTTTAATGATGATAATAAGCTTATGAACAATACACACGAATGGGTGAACGAAGGCATAACAAGCGAAAAAGAAAATTTACAAAATATACCAACAGATATTTTTCCGTGGTGGATGGAAAAACTTCTGAGGCACGAATGCATTTACATTCCTTGTGTAAAGGATCTTCCTGAAGAAGCCAAAGCAGAACGAGAAATTTTGGAACCGCAAGGAATAAAATCTTTAGTTGCTGTTCCTATGATATACAGCAATAAAGTAATTGGTTATGTTGGTTTTGATGCAGTAAAACAATTTCGTTCGTGGACAGAAGACAGTATCAAGCTTTTAACAATGGCTTCCAGCGTTATAACAAACGCTCTTAAGCGAAAGGAAAATGAGGAAGCATTAATTAAAAGTGAAGCGCAGTATCGTTTAGTTATTAATTCTGTCAAAGAAGTCATATTTCAAACTGATGTTCTTGGTAACTGGATTTTCTTAAATCCTGCCTGGACAGATATTTTAGGACACAGCATAGAAGAAAGTATAGGACAAAACTTCTCTTATTATATCCATACAGATGAGAAAGAAAAAAACTTTGATGTTCTTCGACCGCTTATAAATAAAGAACTTGAATTTAGTTTGCACGATGTAATTTTTATAACCAAAGATGGTAATCAAAAAATTTGTGAAGTTTATGTAAAATCCATTCTAAATGAAGCTGATCAGGTTGTAGGAATAAGCGGAACGATAAGAGATATTTCTATCCAAAGACAATCTGAGCAAGAGATCAGGAAATTAAATCGCGCTATAGAAACAACTGAAACTGGAATTCTGCTTTCAGATTTTAAAGGCACAATCTCTTATGTTAATCCCGGCCTAATGAACATTTATGGATTTAAATCCAATGAGCATATTATTGGAAGAAGTATTTTTTCACTAACCAGTAGTGAAGGCGCAAGAATTCTTAAAGATGCTATAATAACGCGATTGATGAGCGGCAACAACTGGAAAGGCGAAATTGAACTGCGTAAAGCTAATGGTAAATTTTTCCCCGCAGAAGCAATTTGTTCTGTTGTTCATGATGATAAAAATAAACCTTTATATGTTGTTGCAAACTTTTATGATATAACCGAAAGAAAGAATGCTGAAATTGAAGTTAAAAATTCTCTTATCAAAGAAAGAGAATTGAGTATAATGAAAACAAAATTTGTTTCTATGGTTTCTCATGAGTTTAGAACTCCGCTTGCAGCAATTTTATCTTCTTCTGACCTGATAGAAATGTATTGGGAAAAGTTTACAGATGAAAAAAGAATGTCATTACTTAAAAAAATCAAAAACTCTGTACACAATCTAATAGAAATTATTAGTGATGTTACAGAAATTAACAAAGTAGATTCCGGTAAAGCAGTTGTTAACCTTGAAGAACTTGAAATTATTCAGCTAATTAATAATTTAATCGATGAGGTTGCTCAAGCATATCCAACCAGACCTAAAATAAATTTCTCCACAGAAATAACTTCGCTATACCTTCTAAGTGATAAGAAACTTTTAAGACAAATATTTATCAATCTTATTTCAAATGCTGTTAAATATACTCCTGCTGATAAAAACGTTTATATCTCATTTGAAGAGCAGCCTGAATTAATAATATTTAGAGTTGAGGACCAAGGCATCGGAATACCTGAAGAAGATTTTAGTACACTTTTTGAACCATTTATGCGAAGTAAAAATATTGGAAAAATAAAGGGCACAGGATTAGGATTGCCGATTCTTAAAAGAGCTGTAGATCTGCTTGGTGGAAGAATTGATTTTGCCAGCAAATTAAACATTGGCACTACGTTTAATGTTTACCTGCCAATCCAGGTAGAAATACCAGAAAGTATATAGTTAAATATGAGTGATAAGTTAACAAAAATTTTAGTTGTAGAAGATTCAGATGATTTAAGAGAAAATATTATTTCTTTGCTTGAAATAAATGACTATGAAGTTATCATTGCAGAAAATGGCTATGATGGATTGCAGCTTGCTATTAATGAAGTTCCTGATTTGATTATCTCAGATAGAATGATGCCGGTTATGGAAGGCACACAAATGTTACAGGAACTTAGAAGCAATTCTATCACTGCTGATATTCCATTTATTTTTCTTACTGCCAAATCATCACGAGCAGATATTCGTGAAGGAATGAATTACGGCGCAGATGATTATTTGCCAAAACCGTTTGAAGCAAATGAACTTTTGAATGCTGTAAAAATAAGATTGGAAAAGAAAATTAAAACTGATGAGATACTTGATAAAGTTTATAAAAATATTTCTCAATCTATTCCACACGAACTTAGAACTCCGCTCGTTTCGATTCAGGGATTTACAAATATTATTCTTGATGAAATAGAAACAATAGACCGTGAGACAATTAAAGAAATGTCTATAATGATTAAGAATGCTTCAATTCGACTTCATCGAACAATAGAAAAGTTTATATTGTTTACAGAAGCTGAGCTGATGTTAAAGGACAGAAAAAAATATGCAAGTCTTTCTACAGGATTAACTAAGGTTGATAAAACATTAATTGAATTAATTATTGATAACAAAACAAAAAATTGTGAAATAAAACATCCATTTGAATTAAACATAAATGACGGTTCTGTAAAAATCTGGCAGGAACATTTTAAAGTTGTGCTTAACGAGTTGATTGATAATGCCGTTAAGTTTTCTTTTCCTGGCAAGCAAGTTGAGATTTGCTCAAGAGAGAATGATGATACATATTCTCTTAT
>CXWK01008473.1_pt4 | contig 18336 bp, 17 predicted proteins | sample 590851 | NCBI WGS metagenome assembly CXWK01 (sample SAMEA3498364, study PRJEB10139) | wastewater metagenome | biome: wastewater treatment plant; material: activated sludge | place: Denmark | collected 2014-08-01 | reverse complement strand
GCGACCGCATCGTCGATCAGCAGTTCCCGCAGGCGGGAGGTGAGCGGCCCGAAGGTGGCGTCTCGATGAGCAAACTCGAACATCGACGCCAGCTCGCGGTGCTCGGCGGACCACCGGACCGAGGCGCGTATCGCCGCCGGAATGCGCACCAGCGGATCGTCGGAGTGCGAGACCGCCGCCAGTTGGGTGCGGCGCAGCTCGGTCATGCCGGCGGTGAGGATGTAGCCGAACAGCTCTTCCTTGGATTGGAAGTACCAGTAGAAGACGCCCTTGCCAACGCCCATCGCCCCGACGATGTCGGAGATCGAGGTGGCCTGGTACCCGCGCTCGGCGAATCGGGCGGTGGCCACCTCGAGAAGCTGCGAACGGCGTTCCTCGCCGCGGGGGGTCAGGCGTCGGTCCACGGCCAACCACCGTAGTTCTCTTGACCGCCGGGTCAAGAGTTGTCGTCGAGCCTGGCTCAGACGGCCGGTTCGGCGTTTTCGGGTGGTCGGCGCGGGCGGTCCCAGGCACCGGAGCGGGCGATCGCCTCCAGCCAGCGCTGGTAGTCAGCGTCGGCCCGACCTCGATCCACCTCGTCGTCGCCGAACGTCCCGTCACTGGTCCAGGCGTTGCCCACCTCGTCGAAGGAGCCCCAGAACCCCTCGGCCAGCCCGGCGAGAAATGCCGCACCTTGAGCGGTGGTCTCTCTGACGGCGGAGCGGCGCACCGGGACGCCAAGCTGCTCGGCCTGGATGCGCACCAACAGGTTGGACGACGACGCGCCGCCGTCCACGCGCAGCTCGGCCAGGCCGCTGTGGGACGCGGCGGTCATCGCCTCGACCACATCGCGGGTCTGGTAGGCGATCGACTCGATCACCGCCCGCGCCAAGTGGGCGCGGGTGGTGCCACGGGTGATGCCCAGCACCATGCCCCGTGCGAAGGGGTCCCACCACGGCGAACCCAGGCCGGTGAAGGCGGGAACCATCACGACACCATCGGTGTCGGGCACCGATTCGGCCAGCACGTTGACCTCGGGTGCCGAGTCGATGATCCCCAGGCCATCGCGCAACCACTGGATCGCTGCGCCGGTCACAAAGATCGAACCCTCGAGCGCATAGGTGATCTGCCGGGCGCCGCCGTCGCCGGGCAGCGACCAGGCGACGGTGGTGACCAGCCCGTCCACCGGCTCGGGTCGCTCGGTCCCAACGTTCATCAGCACGAACGAGCCGGTGCCATACGTGTTCTTGGTCATGCCGGTTTCGAAGCAGGCCTGGCCGAACAGCGAGGCCTGCTGGTCGCCGGCGATCCCGGAGATCGGTGTGCCGACGGGCAGCCCCCAACCCTCGGCGACGGTACCGAAGCGTCCCGACGATGCCAGGACCTGGGGCAGGCAGGCGCGGGGCACCCCGAACAGCTCGCAGAGCTCGTCGCTCCAATCGCCGGTGCCCAGGTCGTAGAGCATCGTGCGGCTGGCGTTGGTGTCGTCGGTGGCGTGCACTGCCCCGCCGGTCAGGTTCCACAGCAACCAGGAATCGATCGTCCCCACGGCCACGTCAGCGGTGGGTTCCACACCGCCCTCGGTGAAGATCCACTCGAGCTTCGACGCCGAAAAGTACGGGTCGGCCACCAGGCCGGTCCGGTTCCTGATCAGCTCGAGATGGCCTTGCTCGACCAGCTGTTCGCAGCGGTCTGCGGTTCGTCGGTCCTGCCACACGATCGCGCGGTGCAACGGCTCGCCGGTGCTGCGGCTCCAAGCGACGACCGTCTCGCGCTGGTTGGTGATCCCCACTGCGATCACCGGCTCGTCGAGCTGGTCGACCAACTCGCACAAGACCTCGCGGATCGCCTCGGCGATCTCGGCGGCGTCGTGCTCCACCCAGCCAGGCTGGGGAAAATGTTGGGTGAACTCCCGGTAGGCCAGTCCGACGGTGTGGGCGGACGCATCGACGGCCAATGCCCGCACCCCGGTGGTCCCGGCATCGATGGCGACGACTACGGACACGCGACGGATCGTAGCGGCCCGCTCTGGCACACTGGAAGGATGGACGACATGGATTGCGGTCGATGAAGCTGGGCATGCTGACTTCGGGCGGGGATTGCCCGGGCCTGAACGCGGTGATTCGAGCGGTGGTGAGGCGGGCCGAGCGCGGCATGGACGCAGAGGTGCTCGGATTCTTCGATGCTTGGCGCGGGGTGATGGACGGGGACTATGAGACCCTGACCGTCGAGCGCTGCCGGGGCCTGTTGCCTCGAGGGGGCACAATCCTGGGTACCTCTCGGGTTCAGCCCTATCAGTTCGAGGACGGCGTCGCGCGCGTGAAGGAGTCGATGTTTCGCCTCGGCCTCGACGGCTTCATCGTCATCGGCGGCAACGGTTCACTGGGCGCGGCCCGCGACCTGACCGCCGACGGCATCCCGTGCGTCGGGGTTCCCAAGACGATCGACAACGACGTTGCCGGCACCGACGTCACCTTCGGCTTCGACACGGCGGTCGGGGTGGCCACCGACGCCATCGACCGGCTGCACACGACGGCGGAGGCCCACGAGCGGGTCATGGTGGTCGAGGTGATGGGGCGCGACGTCGGCCACATCGCCCTCCACGCCGGGTTGGCCGGGGGGGCGGCGATGATCCTGGTGCCCGAGGTTCCCTTCGACATCGCCGAGGTGACCGCGGTCGTCGAACGCCGGCGGCAACTGGGCCGGTATGCGTCAATCATCGTGGTCGCCGAAGGCGCCATGCCGATCGAGGGCACCATGGCGATGCCGACCTACGAGGTGGACGAGTACGGCCACCAGCGCCTGGGCGGGATCGGGGTGCGGGTGGCCCATGAACTGGAACGGCGAAGCGGCGTGGAAAGCCGCACGACCACGCTGGGCTACGTCGTGCGCGGTGGCACACCCTCGGCGCGCGACCGCGTGCTGGCCACCCGCTTCGGCGTAGCGGCGGCCAACCTGGCGGCGGCGGGCCAGTGGGGCTCGATGGTGGGCCTGTCGGGGGATGTGATCAAGGCGGTGCCCCTCGATGACGTCGCCGGTCGGATCCGGGGGTGCGATCTCGAGATGTACGAAGAGGTCGCCCAGGTGTTCTTCAGCTGACGAGACGGGGTTACCGAGCTGACGGGCCGGTTGGTGGGTCAACCGGTGGTGTGGGCGGGGCACCGCGTCCGCAGCGAGTTGTTCTGCTCGGCCAGCGCCACCAGGTCGGTCTGCTCCCGCACCTCGGACTCGAGCTGGGCGGCTTCCGCCAACGCGTCTTTGAAGTCACACGGCGTGACGCGGCTCTTGGTGCCCCCTGCGGTCGAGATCCGTGCGCCCTCCCCGGCGATGAGAAAGCTGAACTGCCGGTCGGGTTCAAATTGGGCACCGACGCTCAAGACGATCTGGCCGACCGCCGTCGTGCGCGATGAGCCGTCCACCTGGGCGAACTCCTTGGACAGGTTGATCGCGATGACGCCGTCGGCGCGTACCGACCCCGAAAGCAGGGTGGTGTTGGGCGGGATGGCGGTGCTGATGCCGGCGGTGACCTCGGCCGGCGTCGGCTTGACCAGCGTGGCCTTGGCGATGTCTTCCACCGACAACGCCGCCACCTCCCTCGAGACCGGCACCAACCGCCGAGACTCACCGGCCTGCATGAAGATCGAGCTGGGTACGTTGCCCGGGTCGTTCTCCGGGTTGCGGTCCCGGGCCGGGCCGGTCAGATCTGGCGGCAATGCTCGGGGTTCGCTGTCCGGGGTGATGCCACATCCGGCCAGCAGGGCGACCGGCACGACGCATCGGGCGAACACCGTCAGGATCCGCCGGCGGACGCGCGTCGTCGCCGGCGAGCCAAAGGAGCGTTGCGACTTGGCAGGACCGACCTTCACGTTCACAATTCCACCACCGATTCGATGTCGACCGGCGGCGTCTCGGGCAGGGTCAGCACGAATCGAGCGCCGGATTTGCCGTCGTCTCGTTCGGTGACGCTCACCTGACCGCCCATCAGCCGGGCATGCTCGGCCACGAGCGCCAGGCCGAGGCCGACGCCGCTGCCCGCCCCGCGCCGTCCACCCTGGATACCGCGGCTGAAGCGCTCGAAGATCAGCTCGCGCTCCTCCGCCGGCACCCCGGGACCGCTGTCGATGACGGCGATCGACAGCGTGCCGTCGCCCCGGTCGACCTCCACCCGCTCCACCCCTTCGCCGTACTTGATGGCGTTGTCCATGAAGTTGGACAGCACCCGGACCACCCGCACCTTGTCGAGCGCCACCACCAGCGCGTCGAGTTCGTCATCGGCCACAACCGGTGTGTCCTCGCCGGCTACGGCATCGACCGCCCGCCGGACGACGCCCATCACGCTGATCTCGTTGGCGTCGAGACGCACGGCCCCGGCGTCGAAACGCGAAATCTCGAGCAGGTCCTCGACCAGTTGGGTGAAGCGAACCAGGTCGGATTCGAGCAGGTTGAGCGCGGTACGTGCCCGCTCGGGAAGGTTGTCGGCGGCCCGCCCGAGCACATCGACCGACGCGTTGATCGTCGTCAGGGGCGATCGCAGCTCGTGGCTGACGTCGGAGGCGAACCGGGCGTCGCGGTCGATGCGGGCCTGCAGCTTCTCGACCATGCCGTTGAAGGACGACACCAGCGGGCCCAGCTCGGGGTCCTCGGCGTAATCGGCGGCGTCCAACCGCGTTTCCAGGTGCCCGTCAGCGATGCGGCCGGCCGCCTCACCGACCATCATCAGCGGCCGCAGCGCCCGCCGGCTCGCCCACCAGCCCAGAGCGGTGCCCGCCATGGTGGTGATCGAGCCGACGATGATCAGGATCACCGTTTGTGACTGCACCGCCGAGGTGATGTCGTCGATGGCGTTGAGCTCGAAGTAGGCGCCTTTGGCGCCGCTCAGGGGCACGCCGACAGCGGTGTACATCGTGCCGTCGGCCTCGAGACGCATGACCGCCGCTTCGGAGTCCCAGACCGAACGGGTGATCAGGCTCTGGGGGAGGTCGGACTCGGACAGGTCGCCCGTGAAGTAGGTGCGTACCATCCGATTGCCCGACGGGCTCGACTCCTTCAGCATCAGGAACTGCGGTCCCTGGGCCTGAAGGTCGCCCAGCAACGGGTTGAGGTCGGCGTCGGCGGCCTGGCTCTGAAGCAGGCCGTCCAGGGTGGTGGCGCTGTCGGTGGTGCGCGTGATCGTGCGTCGTTCGCGATCGGCGAGCAGCGAACGGCGGGTGAGGTTCAGCGTGGCCGCACCGATGATCCCGGACAGTACGAGCGCGCCGAGGGTGAAGGCCAGCGTGACCCTGGCACGGAGGCCCAACTGGGAGTCGCCCGGCTGCCGTCGCGAGGTCGACGCGACCCCGCTGGTGTCGTCGGCGACGTTGCCGCCGAGCGGGGGTCCACCCGCCTTGGCATCGGTGGTGCTCGATCGGGATGCGTTGGTGGTTGCCTCGGTGTGGTCCTTGGCGCCCTTGGCGCGATCGCCATCAACGCCCGAAGGGGTCGCACCCGAGCGATCGTCGGTGCGCCGCCCCGACCGTTTCACGCCGCCAGCTTGTAGCCCAGGCCGCGCACGGTCAACACGTGCCGAGGGTTGCCCGGATCGGCCTCCACCTTGGTGCGCAGCCGGCGCACGTGGACGTCGACCAGCCGGCTGTCGGCGAGGTAACCGTGGCCCCAGACCTTCTCGAGCAGGTCCTCGCGCGAAAAGATCCTGCCGGGCGAGCTGGCGAGTTCGACCAGCAACCGAAACTCGGTCTTGGTGAGGTGGATCGTCTCGTCGGCCAAGGTGACCACGCCCTCGTCGGGCACAATCTCCAGGTCGCCGAAGCGCATGCGGTGCTGGAGCGAGTCGCCGGAGCGCACCCGTCGCAACAGGGCGCGAATGCGAGCCGACAGTTCCTTGGGCACGAACGGCTTGGTCAGGTAGTCATCCGCACCGGCCTCGAGCCCGGCGACCACGTCGTGGGTGTCGGCGCGGGCGGTCACCATGATGATCGGCACGTCACTTTGTCGACGTACGGCGCGGCACACCTCGAAGCCGTCGACGCCGGGCAACATGATGTCGATCAACACGACATCGGTGGGGTTGGAACGGAAAGCGTCGATCGCCGCCTCGCCGGTGGCCGCTTCGACCACCTCCCACCCCTCGTCCTCGAGGGCCAGCTTCACGGCGGTGCGGATGCGTTCGTCGTCCTCGACGGTCAGGATTCGGGTGCTCAACGTAGGGCTTTCGTGCCTGAGGCCTCGGGGCGGTGCCCGACGCGATGCGGGCGTTTCGGAACCGAGGCCTGAATTCCGATGGAGCCAGATGAGGCCGCCGCGGCCAGGCTACCGGGCGCGCCGGGTAGCCCCGTGCCCACCCGTCGTTGAGCGCTCAGCCCCCAGCGGCACCCAGGCGGGTGAGCACGTCGCTCAACGAGCCGAACAGCGGCGGTGCTGCGGCGAGGAGGAACCATCCGGACGTGGGCTCGGCCGTGGTCGCCACCGGCCCGCCGGTCGGCCCGGCAACGAGTGGCTGGGCGGTCACCCTGGCGCCGGCCTCGGTGGCCACCAACGACCCGGCGGCAAAGTCCCACCAGTGCGGGCCGGTCTCGTAGTAGGCGTCGACGCTGCCGTCTGCGACGTAACAAAAGTCGAGCGCCGCCGCACCCCGACGCCGGAGGTCGCGCACCTGGGGCAGAAGAGCGGTGGCCACCGCCCCCTGTCGGCCGCGGCGGCCAGGGTCGTAGCCGAAGCCGGTTGCGACCAGGGCCTGGCTCAGCGGCGGGGATTGGGCGACGACGAGCCGCTCGCCATTGCGGGTGGCGCCGCCCCCGAGGGTGGCGACGTACTCGAGGTCGAGGCGGGGCGCGATGACGACGCCCACCAGGCTGCGCCCGCCGCGCGTGGCCGCCACCGAGATGCCCCAGTCCGGCTGGCCGTAGACGTAGTTGGTCGTTCCGTCGATCGGATCGACCACCCACACCACCCGATCGTCGGCGTCGCCCCGAGGGTCGTCGGTCCACTCCGAGACGCTCTCCTCGCCGAGAAACCCGTCCCCGGGTCGGGCGTCGAGCAGGGCATCGCGGATGACCCGCTCGGTCGCTCGGTCGGCTTCGGTCACCAGGTCGGTCTCGCTCGACTTGGTCGTTCTGGCCCCGCCTTGGCGGCGTATTTCCGCCTGGGCGTCCGACGCCGTGCGGGCTCCCAGGCGGGCGGCGGAAAGGGCCAGGGTGCACAACTCGTCGGAGTCGACGGCAGCGTCCGGTCGGTTCGCCTCNNAGCGTGATCACCGCCACCGCCGCCACCCCGAGGGCGGCGATCACCGACGCGGCCAGCATCGAGGCTCCGATCGCCACATCGCACGATCCTGTGCACGCCACATCGCCGAAGCGACCGCCGACCAGCGCCCCTGCCAGTCCGCCGGCGATGATGGCGGCGAAGGCCACCGCCCGTGCCCAGACGGGCGCGAGCGCGGTCTGCGGGCCCTCGGCGTCACCGCCTGGGCTGCCACTCGGGGCGCTGTTGGAGTTGTCGCTGCCTTCGCTCGAAGCGGCCATCGTCGCCGATGGTACCCGCCGGTGGCGGGGCTTCCCCCTCCGCCGCTCGCAGGCCGGCCCGACCGGTGGCCGGCAGGGTCGAGCGGGTCATCCCGGCGATGCGGTTCCGGCCCTGCGGCGGCCGGGTGGGCCCGCTCGGCCATCGCTAGGCTGCGCGACGTGAGCGTTTCGCCCGACACCCCTCAGCCCGTGCGGCACTGGACGGTGGGCGGAGCGGTGATCGAAGGCCCGGATGGGGTTCTGCTCGTCCGCAACCGCCGCCAGGGCGGCGTGGTCGACTGGTCGCCGCCCGGCGGGGTGATCGACGTTGGTGAGGAACTGGTCGAGGGGTTGAGTCGCGAGGTGACCGAGGAGACCGGCCTGGTCGTGCCCAGTTGGCGGGGACCGCTCTATGAGATCCGCTGTAGCGCTCCTCAGTTGGGCTGGGAACTGCGCGTCGTCGCCTACGGCGCCGAGCATCCCGGCGGTGAACTGTCCTTCGACGACCCGGACGGCATCGTGGAAACCGGTGAGTGGTTTCGTGCCGAGCGCTCCCACGAGCCGCTGGTCGACTCCCCGCCGTGGGTGCGCGAGCCGCTCGTCGAGTTTCTGACGCACCGCTGGGCGGATACCCGCCGGTTCTCCTACCTGATCGAGGGCGACCGTCGGGCCGACCTGCGGGTCACGCGTACCGATCCAGATGAGCGCTGAGCCGCACGGGGGCCCAGCCGGGCAGCGTGGGCGCACCACGCCTCGCTGGGTGCTGCACGCCGACATGGACTGCTTCTTTGCTGCGGTCGAGGTGTTGCGGCGGCCCGAGCTGGCGGGCCGGCCGGTGCTGGTCGGCGGCGATGGCCGTCGCGGCGTGGTCGCTGCGGCCTCCTACGAGGCCCGGGCCACCGGGGTCGGCTCGGCGATGGCGATGACCGAAGCCATGCGCCGCTGCCCGGTGGCGGTGGTCCTGCCCGGTGATCACGACCACTACCGCGAGGTGTCGGGTCGTCTGATGGCGATCCTCCGGGAGCTGAGCCCGCTCGTCGAGCCACTGTCCCTCGACGAGGCGTTTGTCGAACTCACCGGCAGCGAGCGGCGCCTCGGCGACCCCATCGTCACCGCCGCCCGGCTTCGTCAGCGCATCCACGACGAGATGGGCCTGTGGGCGTCGGTCGGACTCGGTCCCAACAAGACGATCGCCAAGCTGGCGTCGGAGGCGGCCAAGCCCTCAGCGGATCCGCGCGGGCCGATCCCCGGGCCGGGCGTTGTCGCGGTGCGCCCCGACGAGGTGATCGGCTTTCTCGAGCGGATGCCGGTGCGGGCGCTGCCCGGGGTTGGGCCGGTCGCCGGCGAGAAGCTGGGTCGGTTGGGGGTGCGCACGATCGCCGAGCTGACCGAGGTGGGGGAGGGTGCGGTGCGGCGGCTGTTCGGCGCCGCCGGTGCTCGCCAGCTCATCGCCCTGGCCAAGGGCGATGATCCTCGCCCGGTCATCGCCGACGCGCCGGCCAAATCGATCAGCTCCGAGCGGACCTTTCCCACCGATCGCTTCGCCGTGGGGGAACTTTCGGCCGATCTGGCGGCGATGTCGGATCACGTCGCGGAGCGACTGCGGGCTGCCGGGGTGACCGCAACGACGGTGCAGATCAAGGTGCGCTACGGCGATTTCCGCACCCTCACGCGGGCGCAACGCTTGGACGCGCCCACCGACGCCACCGTCACGGTGCGGGAGGTGGCCTCGGCGTTGCTCGACCAGCTCGACCTGAGCGTCGGCGTTCGCTTGCTCGGCGTGGGGACGACCGGCCTCGCCCGGGGTGCCCCTGCGCAGCTCCGCCTCGATAGGCTGTCCGACGATGACGATCGAACCCTCGACCGCACCGTCGATGATGTCCGCCGCCGTTTTGGCCGTGACGCCATCGGGCCGACCCGCCTGGTCGAGGACCCGGCCGCTCCGCGCGTTGTGAGCGGCCCCGGGGTGCGCGATCATGGTGACTTGAACGAGAAGGGGGTCAACGGTGCCGCTCTCTGAAGACGAACAGCGCATCCTCCGGGAAATCGAGGACCGCCTCTACGAGTCCGACCCCGCGCTGGCCAACGAGGTGCGGACGCGCACCGTTCACACCGCGGTGCTGCGGCGCATCCGCTTGGCGGCGGTCGGCATGGTCGTCTCGCTCGCCCTGACCATCTTCTTGTTGTCGGTGCATTTCCTGTTGGCCTTTGTCGGATTTCTGGTCACCTTCGCCCTCGGCGCGGTGATCGAGTCCGGCATCCGGCAGCTGGGCCAGGATGGCATGGGCGAGTTGTTCAGCCAGGTGACCGGGTTTACCGGCGTTCGCCGCCCGGAAGCCTCGACCAGCGCCGACGCCGGCGACGACAGCTGAGGATCGCTCGGTCCCTGCGCACCGGGCAACGATCCCCCCACCGAAGCTCATCGAGCACGGTGCTGACAACAGTGCGCTGAGCACAGGGCGACGGGCACCTGACCGGGGAAGTGGATCAGCCCTGCGAGTGGCGGCGCCGCCCGGAGCGACGAGGCGCCATTCCGAGGCTCCAGCGGATGCGCTCGGCCCGGCTCCACTCCGACGAGACCGTCTCCGAGGCCTGGTCGGCCAGCCGGCGGGCCTCCTCGGCCTGGGTGTCCTCCGGGGCGCGATCGCCGAACGCCCCGGCCGCGGCCAGCTCGCTCAGCGGGCGAAGGGTGGCCAGACCGGTCTCGCCCTCCATCCGGCGTGCAAACTCGGCAGCGGTCTCGCTGGGACGGGGGTCTCGACGTCGCATTGCCAACCGGTCGGTCACCTCGGTCCAGGCGCCGGCCGGTACCCGGGCGGGGTCCTCGGGCCGGTAGCGGCGTTGGCGGGCGTTGCGCACCCAGGCGACCCGGCCGGCGACCGCACCTGCTCCCAGGGCAAACGCTGCGAACAGCCCGAGCAGCCACCACGGGGTGCTCGTCGGCGTCTCGGGCATCGGCAGCGGCTGCTGTTCGGGCTGAGCCGGCGTCGTGCCGTCGGCGGGGGTGTTGTCCGGCGTCGGCGGAGCGGTCGTCGGCGGGGCGGTCGTCGCCGGAGCGACCGGCTCGGGCGAACCGTCGCCGGAGTCTTGTTCGAACGGCACGCCGGTGACCGGTTCGGTCACCGGGTTGCCACGCCCGGGCGTCGGCTCGAAGGCGACCCACCCGTACTCCGATAGAAACACCTCGGGCCAGGCGTGGGCCTGGCGTCCGGTGACGGTCCAGGTCCGGTTGGCAGCGTCGTAGTTGCCCGGGGTGAAGCCCACCCCCATCCGGGACGGGAGCCCGATGGAGCGGGCCATCAGCACGAAGGCGCTGGCGTACTGGGTGCAGAACCCCCGCCGCTGACGGAGGAACGATGCGGTGGGGTCGACGGAACCCCGGTAGTCGGCCGACGTGTCGTACTCGCCCTGGCGGAGATCGTTCTGGAGCGCCTGCAACTTGGCGACGTCACCGGCGGCGCCGCCGGTGATCCGCTGCGCCTCCTCGCTCACCTCCGGGCTGAGGCCCTCGGGGAGGGCGCGCGCAGCCTCGATCTCGTCGCCGCCGGGGACCTCTTTACCCGGTGAGGCCACGTCGGGGATCGCCGAACGGACGGCGTAGGTCATGCCCTGAGGCAACTCATCGCCCTCGGCGATGATCAGCGTCGCCGACGGCTCGTCAAAGCTGACCGGAATCTCGGACGCAACCTCGATCGGATCGGAGGCGGCGGGCATCCAGATGCCGGCCAGGCCATCGATCGCCACGGTCTGGTCGATCTGGTTGCGGGTGGGAAGCGTCGTGACGTCGGGCAACTCCCCGGACACGTCCTCGAATGCGGTGGTCGAACTCCACACGTTGGACTCGAAGGTGTCCAGTGCGGTCAGCCGCCAATAGCTGGGCCGGTCCTCGGCGGTCTCGACGGTGAACATGACGTCGTCGCTCTGGGGGCCCAGCTGGTCGGTGATCGACACCAGGGGGGACAACACCTGACGATCGGCGCGGTCCGACGACAGGTCGGTGAGGTCGATCACCGGCGTGCGGTCCTGGGTGAAGGCAAGGTGGGCCAACGTGCCGGCGAGCACCGCAACCACCAGCACCCCCGCACCGAGCCGGGCGGCAGCCCAGGTGCCACTGGAACGCTCGCCGCTGCGCCAACGGCCCCGTCCGTTGTTGACCGTGCGAACGGCGAGCAGGTGGGCGCCCAGCGCAGCGGTGAACACCACCGCCGAGAACAGTTGGGCAGGGCCCCGGGCCAGCGTCGCCCCAAAGATGAACACGCCGACGTGGGTGGTGACCGCCTGAACCGGGACGTTGCCCCGGTGGACGGCGGTGTCCGAGTAGAGGGCGACGACGACCAGCACCAGCGAGGCGGCGGCGATGAAGCCGGGTTGGGCGGGGGCCGGGGCGACGAGCTGGCGGAAGCTGTCGAAGGACTCCCCGGTGAGTTCGACGAACCGCGACACGGTTTCGCCGGTGGGAAGGCCGGCCACGACGGTTTCGGGCAGGGTGAGGTTCGCCCATGCCACCAGTCCGGCGATGGCCGACAGCAGGGGAGCGATCCACACCGACAGCCGGAGACGACGGCCGATCGACTCGCTGGCGTGCACGATCAGCGCCGGCAACAGGACCGCCGGCAACCAGTCCCAACCGGAGAACAGGCGGGAGAAGCTCAGCGCCGTCGCTGCGGTCAGCATCATCAGCGTGACCTCGGGCAGCCACCATCCCGGCGGACGGCGCTCGCCGTTCTCGGCCCGGGCCGTGCCCACCGCCTCGGGGGCGGCGGCGCTGCGGCTTGGGCTCATCGCTGCGGCCCGCCCGGTTGGACCGACCCGCTTGAACGCAGCGGCGCCCCGCCGAAGCGCAGGCGTTGTGCCAGCTCCTCGGCCCATGCCTCCGACCAGGTGGTCGCCAGCTCGATGCCGGATCCAAAGGGCACGACGCCCGGCTGCGCCTCGGTCGCCGAGCAGTCGATCGATACCAGCATGCGGGAGCTGTCGCCGTTGGTCAGCAGCCGGCGATCATCGGCGCTCAGGGTGGTCCCGCACACGACGATCAACCCGGTGGCGTCGTCGGCCAGCGTGCGGGCCACCGACGACAGGTTGGCCTCGGGGCCGATCGCCACCGTCGCCAAGCGGTCCATCACCGGTCCCAAACTGGAGGCGTCGGACAGCGTCCGGGTGTCGAGGCCGGCGGTGCTGAGCAGCCGCACCGGACGGTCGGCGACCACCGCGGTGAGCACGCTGGCCGCCGCCTCGACCGCCCGCTCGAACGAGCTGACGCTCTGGCGGGACGCCCGGCCGTCGAGTACGACCGCCACGTGGCTCTCATCGGGCCGCTCAAACTGGCGGACCATCAGGTTGCCGCTGCGGGCGACGGCGGGCCAGTGGATGTGGCGGATGTCGTCGCCGGCTTGGTACGGCCGGAGCCCGACAAAATCCTCCGGCGCCTGCGTGGGCGTCATCAGCAGTGCGTGGTGGCGGTCGTGTTGACGCCCGCCACCGGGCAGGCCGGTCAGCCGGTGGACGCGCGGGCGCACCAACACGCTGGCCTCGGCCTGCGGGGCGAGCACCCGCTCGAACAACCCGAACGGGTCCTGCTTGGCCAGCTGGGCGGGGCCGAGGCGAAGCACACCGCGCCCCGTGGTCGGCACGACGGTCCTCAGGCGGCGGCGTTCGCCCGCCCCCAAGGGCGAGAGGCGCACGGGGTCGGTGCGCTCGCCGGCGGGATGCATCGGCTCGGCGATCCGATCCCGCAGCGACACCAGGCCGCTGAACCGGCCGCCGTTGACGACCAGCACCATCTGTTCGACTGCGTCGCCGTTGGTGACCGCCGTTGGCGCCACCCGTTGCAGGGTGAGCGACCCGGAGCGCATGACCACCAGCACCGAGACGGCAAGGGCGACCACCAGGGTGAAGGTGGCCACCCACAGCTCGGGGTAGGAGAACACGATCGAGGCCGGGACCAACACGGCGACCAGGGCGATCAGCGCCCAGCCGGATCGAGTGGGCGTGAGCACGCCCGAACGGGAGTAGGTGGCCACGGTGACTCAGCCCCAGCGCGCCATGCGAGGCCGGGGGGTCAGCCGGGCCGCGGTGCGGGGACCGTGGCCAGGATCTCGTCGAGGGTGTTCTCCGGTTGGATGCCCGCCGACATCGCCTCGCCGGTGAGCACCATGCGGTGGGCCATCACCAGGCCGAACAGAGCCTTGACATCGTCGGGCATGACATAGCCCCGAGCTTCCTTGGCCGCCCTCACCTTGGCCGCCGATTGCAACCCGAGGACCGCGCGCGGGGAGGCGCCCAGCGCGATCGATCGATGGGAGCGCGTCGCCTGGGCCAGGTCGACCATGTACTCGCCGATCGGCCCGGCAACGTGGATCGTCTCGGCGAAGCGGGTCATGTTCGACAGCGCATCGATGTCCATCACTGGACGCAGGTCGGCGAGCAGGCGGGTGCGGTCGCCGCCGGCGAGCAGCGACAGCTCGTCGGTTCGTGAGGGGTAGCCGACGCTGAGGCGCATGAGAAACCGGTCGAGCTGGCTCTCGGGCAACGGGAACGTACCGTGGTGCTCCATCGGGTTCTGGGTGGCGATCACCATGAACACCTCGGGGAGGGGGTTGGTGGTGCCGTCGACGGTCACCTGCTCCTCGGCCATTGCCTCGAGCAGGGCCGACTGGGTCTTGGGCGACGCCCGGTTGACCTCGTCGGCGAGCACGAAGTTGGCGAACACCGGGCCGGGCCGAAACGAGAACGTGCCGTCGGCGGAGTTCCACACCGAGGTGCCCACCACGTCGGCGGGCAGCAGGTCGGGGGTGAACTGCAGGCGGCCGAACTCGCCGTGGACCGAGGCGGCCATCGCCTTGGCCAGCAGCGTCTTGCCGACGCCGGGCACGTCCTCCAACAGGATGTGCCCGCCGGCGAGCAGGCCGGTCACGAGCAGCTCCACCACCTCGGCCTTACCCGACACCACCTGGTTGACGTTGTCGCACAACTGCGAAAAACGTTGGGCGAACGCGCTCACCCGGTCATGGTCGACCACCCATCCTCCTCCGGGCCTTGGGGGTCGCTCACACTATCCGCGCCGGGGGTGGGTCACGATGCACCGAAGCGCGTGCCGTCCCGGGTTGCGACTCGCCGCTGTAAGCACCAACGTGGGCGGTTGCGGGCGGCACGCCAGTCCGGTCGCAGAGGGGACGCTGGTGCAACCGGGGCAGCTATCGACGAGGCGATACCGATGAGGTCGCGCCGATTACCGGGGGTGGCGCCAGCGTGGGTGAGATGAGCGGCCGGCCGGTGCTGGCCATCGACGTCGGTGGCACCAAGTTCGAGGCGGCGATGGTCGGGCCGGATGGAACGGTGGGGGAGCGCCACCGCGTCGAGACAGCCGGGGCGACCAGCTCATCGGAGTTGGCCGACCGGCTGGTCAGCGTGGCGCTGGCGGCCAGCGCTGGTGCGGACCGCCCTGCCCGGGTCGGCGTCGGCACCGCCGGGCCCTTCCTCGTCGCCGGCGAGATGATCGCCCCGGTCAACCTGCCGGTGTGGGGTGGCTTCGCCATTCGGGCTCACCTCGCCGACGCGCTGGGTCTGGAGGTGAGCGTCGCCGGGGATGCTCAGGCGCTGGCGCTGGGCGAGCGGTGGATCGGCGCCGCCCGGAACTGCGACAACTTCCTGGCGATGGTCGTGTCGACCGGGATCGGGGGCGGCCTGGTGGTCGATGGTCGGCTGCTGCGGGGTGAGCTGGGCAACGCCGGGCACCTCGGCCACGTCGTCGTCGTGCCCGATGGGCGCAGGTGCGGTTGCGGCGGACAGGGGTGCGTCGAGGCCGAGGCCTCCGGCACCGCGCTGCGGGCGATCACCGGCGCCGATCCGGCGCTGGCGTCGCCGGCTCTGCGGCGCCGCACCGGCACCCTGGTCGGACGCGCCGTCGCCTCGGTCGTCGCCACCCTCGACGTGCCGCTGGCGCTGGTCGCCGGCGGGGTGGCGCTCGGTTTCGGCGCCGACTTTTTCGAGGCAGCGCAGGATGAGCTGTCGGCCCGGGCGCGCCTGAGCTTTGCCCGCAACGCGCGCATCGAGCCGGCTGCGCTGGGTGCGGAGGGTCCGCTGATCGGCGCCGCGGCCCTGGCGTATGAGGCCATCAATGCCAAGCTGTTTGCGGCGACGAATCGGGAGGAACGATGAGCAAGCCGGCCATTCCGATACGAGCAACGCTCGCCGTGGTGACCCGTCCCGACCTGTGGGCAACCGGCGTGCGGGCGGCGCTGAGGTTCCGTCCTCGTCGGGGCGGGCGCCTCGGGCCCTACGTCGCGTTCCGCCTGGAGACCCAGTACGGCGGCGGTCGCCAGGAGCGTCGGCGTGCCGCAGATCCGGCCGACGTCGTCGCCTACCTCGAGTGGTTGCGGTCGGTCGGGCCGGCGGGCGGCGGCCGGCGCACTCGTTGAACGCCGGCCGGACGACCGTGAGCCGGCCATGAGCTGGCCGGCGGTGGCTTTGGCGATCGGGTGCCGGCCGGGTGCGATTCGGCCGGTTCCGATTCGGATGAATGCGATCGGTGCTGGGGGTTGGGTGCCAGACCGGGCCCAGCACCCACCGGGCTATCGCCGGTCCGCCCCGCCCGCTTCCGCACCGATGTCGAGGGGTGGATCGGGCAGGTGGCCGTCGACGATCGGCACCAGCAGCTCGGCCAGCCGCGGCGGCAGCGTGGCTACACCCTCGGAGCGGAGTTCCTCGGCGCTCCACCAGCGGCGGTCCTCGAAGGCCATCGCCTCGAAGGCCTCCAGGCGTTGTTCCCCCAGTCCCTCCGATCCGCTGGGGACGCGGGCCAGGTGGATCACCTCGTTCTGGTCGAAGTGCCACCCGGCAAAGTCGAAGGTGACGTGCTGGGTCCAGATCACCGGTCCGATGTCGGCGGTGGTGATGCCGCCCTCCTCGTGCAACTCTCGCAGGCAGGCGTGGGTCGAGGCCTCGCCGGGCTCGATGCCGCCGCCGGGGAGCTCCCACCACGAACCGGCCTCCGGTCGTGCCGGGTCGTGGGCCTTGATCAGCAGCACTCGGTCGTCGCCGTCGAGTGCCACCACGCGGGCGGCCTGGCGTCGGAGGGTGGGTCGCATTCCGTCCGACGCTACCGTCCGACGTACCGGTCCGGTCGCAGCGCCCGTCGAAGCGGACCGATGAGCGCGGGCGCGGCGGCGTTTCACGAGTGGATCGGATCCGCCGGCGAGTTTCACGGCCGTGACCTGCCCACACCTGCGCCCGGCTCGCTCGATGTCTGGGCGGTCAACCCGACCGAAGCGACGATCGTGGCGGGATCGACCCAACGCCACGCCCTCGACGAGGCCCGTGCTGAGGCCGCCGGGCTGGCGACGGCGAGGCGCCGCAGCGGCGGCGGCGTGGTCGTCGTCGAACCGGTTCACACCGTGTGGATCGACGTGGTCGTCGCCCGCGGCGACGAGCGCGTGTCCGACGACGTCGGTCGGTCCTTCGATTGGATCGGCGGGGTTCTCGCCGCTGCGATGCGATCGGGCGGGGTCGAGGTCGCCGCCCACCGGGGGACCGGCACTTGGGATCCGCTCGGTCGTCTGGTGTGTTTTGCCGGCGTCGGTCCTGGCGAGAGCCTCGACCCGCAGGGCCGCAAGGTGGTCGGCCTCAGCCAGCGGCGAACCCGGGAGCAGGTGCGGTTCCAAACCGTGGCCTACCGGCAGGTACCCGTCGAGGCGACGCTGGCCGCCCTGCGCGACGATCAGTTTCCCGGCGATCAGTTTTCCGGCGGCCGGGCCGCGGCGGTCGCCGAGTTGGCCCGCCGCACCGCGCCGCTGGGCACCGACCGGGCCGTGCGCTGGTGGCAGCATCACGTCGCCGACGCCCTGGTGCAGGCTTCCGCGGTCATGACCTGACCGTCCCCGTACCGGTACCCCCTTCCCAGCCCGGCGCCCCTCCCAACTCAGCGCCCCTCCCAACCCAGCGCCCCTCCCAACTCAGCGCCCCTCCCAGCCCAGCGCCCCTCCCAGCCCAGCGCCCCTCCCAACTCAGCGCCCCTCCCAACCCAGCTCGGTGCCTCACCAGGAGCCCCTTTCCGAAGTGGGGAGCCCGGAGCGCGGTCTGGCGGTTGTTTGGGCTCCCGAGTTGCGCGTGGTCTGGGAAGTGGGGAGCCCGGAGCGCGGTCTGGCGGTTGTTTGGGCTCCCGAGTTGCGCGGGGCGGTGCGGGGATCGCTGCCCGGGGTGCGGGCCCCATGGTCAACCACTGGGCGACGTGGTGGCGTGAGCAGATGACCAACAGCAACGCAATGCCCGTCGAGCCCTCCGTTCTCGCCTTGGCCGAGCGGCAGCTCGGATTGATCAGCGATCGTCAGCTGGATGAACTGGGCATCGACCGGCGACGGTGGGTTCGGGCGGTCGCCAACCAGCAATGGCTCGATCTGTCGGGCCGGGTGTGGCTGCGCTCGGGTGCCCCGTGCTCGGGGCTGACGTGCGGCCGGGCGGTCGTGCTCCACTGCGGTGCGGGCTCGGCGGTCAGCCACCACAGCGCAGCGGCCTTGTGGGGCATCCCCGGGTTTCGGCTGTGGCCGCTCCAGGTGTCGGTGCCGCGCACATCGTGGGGCGGAACCGATCGGATCGAGCTCTCCCTTCCCCGGAACTTCGTTGACGACCAGCGCGCCATCGACCATCGCGTGCTCGTCCACCGACCGACCGCTTGGCCGGATCGGGCTACCGGCATGATCGACGGTGTGGACGTGGTGCGTCCGGCACTGCTGCTGTTGCAGCTGGCGCCCGTCGTGGCGCCCAAGCGGTTGCAGCGCATCCTCGATCATCTCTGGTCTCGCGGCCTGTTGTCCGGCCCGTCGGTGGCCGCCGAACTCGCACCGATGTTGGGTCGAGGCCGGGCCGG
>CXWK01001279.1_pt7 | contig 18378 bp, 15 predicted proteins | sample 590851 | NCBI WGS metagenome assembly CXWK01 (sample SAMEA3498364, study PRJEB10139) | wastewater metagenome | biome: wastewater treatment plant; material: activated sludge | place: Denmark | collected 2014-08-01 | reverse complement strand
GAGCAGCAGGTCGAGGAAACGCATGGCGATCTCCGGTGTGGTGATCTCGCGGGCGTGGATGTTGGCCATCAGGAAGAAGACGGGCTTCTGGCCGCGGCTGACGCTCTCGCCGGCGATGGTCGAACTACCGGCCACGGCCTCGTTGGTGACGCGGATGGCCCGCAGGGGAAAGCCGGGCAGGGCGTCGCCGCCGGGCGTCAGGCAGCCGCCCCGGCCGAGGCAGTAGCTTTGGCCGTAGGTCAGCAGTTCGGTCAGTTGGGGGTAAGCTGCGGCGGCCACGTCCAGGTCAGCGTATACCTCCGCGACCGTTCGATAGTCGCCATAGAAAATGGCTTCATCGGCCGGTGAGGACAGCCGTTCGGTGGCCGGCGCGTCGACGGCCACGCGCCAGCCGTCGGCCAGCAGCGCCGCATAGCCCGGCCCATCGACGGCGACGAGCACGTACCGTTCGCCGATATTGTTGTACTCCCAGACGTCGTAGTCGCTCAGGCGGGCGATGTCGCGGCTGTCCTCATAGTAGACGCGGGCGACGACGCGCTCCTGTCCCGCCCAGCCGGGCCGGGCGGCCGGGCGGGCGTCGAGGCGCGCGGCCAGCAAGAGGACGATGGTCAGGGCGGCCAGGGCGAGCGGCCGGTGGGTATGACGGGGTTTGTGCCCGTGGTTGGTGTGTTCCATCAACGTCCTACCGGCGCGCGCGGCTGCGCGACATTTTGGGCAGGACGATAGCGGCGACGAGGAGCAAGATAAAGATGGCGAAAATGGCGATGCCAACGGGGTCCATGAACGATTGCCTCCGAGTGTGGGTTGTGGGCCGGTGAGTAGCCGGACGGGCGGATTATAAGTCGCACGGCGCGGTTCTCCAATTTTATGGAATTTGTCGGGTGGCGGAGCGTATGGTATTATCGTTGGGATGATCATTCTACAAGACGAAGGGGGTGAATACTCTGCCTAAGGTAACGCTTCGATCCGATGAGTCGGGCGAGCAACTGCTGCGCCGCTTCAGCCGTGAAGTGGTCAAAAGTCGCGTGCTGACCGACGTGCGCCGCAAGCGCTGGTTTGTGTCCAAGAGCGAACTGACCCGCATCGCCAAGAAGAAGGCGGCGCGACGCACGCGCAAGTCCCAGAAAGAGCAGCAGCAGGGCGTCTAACGCTCCGGGTCGATCCCCCTTTTTTCTGATAGGTAGGGGCGGGTCTTAGACCCGCCCCTACGACTTCCGCCCCTACGACTTATGAATAGCCCTCCGGCCACACCGGGGGGCTTTTTCGTGGCCGCGTGCTACAATCTGCCGCGAGAAAACCCGCCATGATTGTGCTCGATACCCTTCAAAGCTACCTGACTATCCTGCTCGGCGTCGCCGGGGGGCTATTGCTGGCGCTGTGGTTGGCGCTGGCCGTCTGGGCCGCCCGCGACGTGCGCGCCCGGTCGCGCTCGACGGCCGCCGCCGTGCTGACCGTGCTCGTTGTGCTGCTGTTGCCGGTCGTCGGCCTGGTCATCTACCTGCTATTGCGCCCGCGCGAGACGCTGGCCCAGGCCTACGACCGGGCGCTGGAGCAGGAGGCGCTGTTGCAGCAGATCGAGGAGAGGCCGGTCTGCCCGACGTGCGCGCGGCCGACGCAGACCACGTGGTTCCTCTGCCCCACCTGCCACACCCATCTGCGCCAGCCCTGCCCCGTCTGCCGCTCGCCGCTGGAGCTACATTGGGACATCTGCCCCTATTGCGGCTACCTCTTCGAGAGCGCCCCGGAGGGAGAGGAACGCGGAGAAACGCAGAGGAGCGCGGAGGAACGCGGAGATTCAGAGGTTTGAAACTCTGCGTCTCTCTGCGCTCCTCTGCGTCTCTCTGCGTCGCTCTTCACCCTCTACTGCCGGAACTGTGGCAGGTAGTCGGCGAAGGTAGTTAGGTAGTCGCCGAGGATGGCCCGGGCGCGGCCGATGTCGCCGATCATCGGGTCGAGTAGCAGGCATTGCAGCGCCAGATCGCGGTCGCCGCTGACGGCCGCATCGACGACAAGCTCCACCAGCGCCGCCTCGCGGCGGCATAGCTCGGCCACCGGCTCCGGCAGCGGGCCGACCTGCACCGGCCGGATGCCCACCGGGCCAACGACGGCCGGCACCTCGACCACTGTCGCCGCCGGCAGATTGGCGATGGCCCCGCCGTTGGGCACGTTGACCGTCTCATCCAGATAGGCCCGGCCGCCTAGCGCGGCGACTAGCTCTGTCGCCCCTTCGCTGGGCGCGTCGCGCAGGCCGTCCACCGGCACGCGGCCATCGGCCATCATCTGCATCATCTGGCTCAGCACGTCGCGCACCCCCTCGTTGCCGCGCCAGTCGTAGAGCGGCAGCCGGTAGGTCTCCCACGACCGGGCGACCGGATCGTGCAGCCAGGGCAGGTACTCGGCCAGGTGGGTGTCGCCGGCGATGGGCAGCAGGCCGAAGGCGCGAAAGAGGTCCAGCGACAGCGGCTCCAGCGCCGGCGGGGCGGCGTCCACGGCGGCGCGCAGGGCGGGGTAGAGGTCTTCGCCGGTGATGCGGTCGCGGATGTCGAGCAGCCAGATGAAGTGGTTGAGGCCGGCCGAGGTGATGGCGAAGCGCTCCCGCCCGGCGGCGGCCAGAGTGTGGACGACGCCGACGTTGCCGGGGTCGGAGTGGAGGGTCACGTCGGCCGGCACCTCAATGCCGTACTCGCGCCGCAGCAGGGCCGCCACCAGCCCGTAGCCGACGTTGATCTGGTGGCACTTGCCCACCGTCTGGATGGACGTGTACTTGGTGATGGCCCGGACGAGGCGCGGCAGGGGGTTGCTGAACAGGATGAGCCATGCCGCCGGGCACAGCTCCTCCATGTCGCGGGCGATGGCCAGATGGGCCGGGACCTGGCGGCAGGTGTGCATGAAGCCGCCCGGGCCGCCGTTCTCGCCATAGGGCTGGCGCAGGCCGTGGCGCAGCGGCACTTCCCAGTCGAGTTGCCACAGCGCCTCGCGCGGGGCGACCTCGATGGAGACGATGACGTGGGTCGCGCCGCGCAGGGCCTCTCGCCGCTCGGTGGTGGCGGCGATGGTCATCTGTGCGCCCCAGGCTGTGTTCATGCGCTCGGCCACGCGGGCGGCATTTTCGGCGCTGCGCGGGTTGATGTCGACCAGGGTCAGCCGGCTGCCGCGCAGGCTCTCATTGCGGAGGAGCGTGGCCAGCGTCGTCGGGCCGAAGCTGGCGCTGCCGGCGCCGATAATCACGATATTGCATGTGCTCATGCGGGTGCTCATGGGTGTCCTTTTAATTTCATTTACGAAACGGCTCGCGCCAATTATACTTAGGCTGCCAAGAGTTGCTTAACACGATCACGACCAATCCACCTTTCACTGGAGGCTGTCATGTCCGCGGAGAAGAAGATGGTCGGGGAAGTCTACTACCCCGCGCCGGAAGTCGTCGCCCACGCCCACATTCCCGACTACGACAAGGTTTGCGCCGAAGCGGCGGCCGATCTGCCCGGTTTCTGGGGCCGCATCGCCGCCGAGAACTTCGAGTGGTATTCGCCCTGGGCAAAGGTGCTGGACGATAGCAACGCGCCCTTCTACAAGTGGTTCGATGGCGCGCGGGTCAATATCGTCCACAACGCCCTCGACCGCCACCTGCGCACGGCGACGCGCAACAAGGCCGCGCTGCTCTTCGAAGGGGAGCCGGGCGACACCCGCACCTACACCTATCAGCAACTCAGCTATGAGGTCGCCAAGTTCGCCGGCGTGCTGAAGTCGCAGGGCGTCGGCCGCGGCGACCGGGTGACGATCTACATGGGGCGCATCCCCGAACTGATGATCGCCATGCTGGCCTGCGCCAAGATCGGGGCCATCCACTCCGTCGTCTACGGCGGCTTCTCGGTCGAGGCGCTCTACGACCGCATTCTGGACAGTAACTCCAAGGTGCTGGTCACCTGCGATGGAGCCTGGCTGCGGGGCGAGATCGTCGAACTGAAGAAGATCGTCAACGAGGCGCTGCAAAAAAACCACCCGGTGCAGAGCGTCATCGTCGTCAAGCGCACCGGCCAGGCGGTTGAGATGGTTGCCGACCGCGACCACTGGTACCACGACCTGATGGCCCTGCCCGTGGCTGACCCCAAGACGCCGACGGAGCACATGGAGGCCGAGTCGCCGCTGTTCATGCTCTATACGTCGGGCACGACGGGGCGGCCGAAGGCCATCCTCCACACCCACGGCGGCTACATGGTCGGCACGGCCACGACGCTGAAGTGGGTCTTCGACATCAAGCCCCACGACGTCTACTGGTGCGCGGCCGATCCGGGCTGGATCACCGGCCACAGCTACATCGTTTACGCGCCGTTGGTGCTGGGGGCGACGAGCTTCATGTATGAAGGCGCGCCGACCCACCCCAACCCCGACCGCTGGTGGGCGATGGTGGACAAGTATCGCGTGAGCATCCTCTACACCGCCCCCACGGCCATCCGCGGGCTGATGCGCTTCGGCGAGAGCTGGCCGGGCCTGCACGATCTGTCCAGCCTGCGGCTGCTCGGTTCGGTGGGCGAGCCGATCAACCCCGAGGCGTGGCGCTGGTACTACCGCGTCATCGGCCAGGAGCGCTGCCCGGTCATGGATACGTGGTGGCAGACGGAGACGGGCATGTTCATGATCACCCCCCTGCCCAGTGTGCCGCTGAAGCCGGGGTCGGGCACGCGCGCCTTCCCCGGCGTCGAAGTGGACGTGGTCAACGAAGAGGGCCACTCCGTGCCGGCCAACGAAGAGGGGTATCTGGTTATCAAGAACCCCTGGCCGGCGATGCTGCGCACCATCTACGGCGATCCCGACCGCTACGTGCAGCAGTACTGGAGCCGCTACGAGGAGCAGGGCTGGTATCTGCCGGGCGACAGCGCCCGCAAGGACGAGGACGGCTACATCTGGATCATCGGCCGCATCGACGACGTGATCAAGGTGTCGGGCTATCGGCTGGGCACGGCCGAAATCGAGAGCGCCCTGGTCAGCCACCCGGCGGTGGCCGAGGCGGCGGTCATCGGTGTGCCCGACCAATTGCGCGGCAACATCATCAAGGCCTACTGCATTCTGCGCCAGGGCGAGACACCCAGCGCGGCCCTGTCGCGGGCGCTGATCGACCACGTCGGCCACGAGATGGGGCCGATCGCCAAGCCCTCGACAGTCGAGTTCGTCGATCAACTGCCCAAGACACGGTCGGGCAAGATCATGCGCCGCGTGCTGAAGGCGCGCGCCCTGGGACAGTCCGAGGGCGATACGTCCACACTGGAGAAGTGAGAATGAGCCAGGTGCGAATCGAGTCTCTGTTGTCGGCACGGCTGTTCCAAGCGCCGCAGATCGCCGGCGACCGGCTGTTCTTTGTCAGCAATCTGAGCGGCCGGCTCAGCCTGTATGCTATGAATTGTGGCGGCAGCGTACCCGAACCGCTGCTGCCGCCCCATCTGGCGTTGCAGAACCCCCATCACGTCGTCCGTCTCTTTCAGGTCTACCCGGAGCTAGGCCAAATCCTGCTGATGCTGGATAGCGACGGCGACGAGAACTACCAGCCGATGCTTCTGCCTCTCGAAGGGGGCTACCCGGAGCCGGCTTTCGGCGACGCGCTGGCCGGCTATCGCGTGCAGTTGGCCGACTATGACGCCGAGCGCAACGTGGCCTACTTCTTCGCCGAGTCGCGCAGTGAGCCGCTGAACGTCACCTTTCGCGCCAATCTGGCCACGCGGGAACTGACGCCGCTATACCGGGGCATGTATGGCGCGTTCGTGGGCGGGGCCAACGACGACCACACCCGGGTGGCTCTCATCGAAGGTTACACCAGCGGCGACAACGTCCTCTATCTATGGGAGCAGTCGACCGGCCAGGCGCGCCTACTGAACGGCCGCCCGCTGGCCGACCGCGAGCCGGGCGAAGAGGTGTCCCTGACGAGCTTTGGCACAACGGCGTTCACGCCATCGGGCCGCGGCCTGCTGCTGACGACCAGCCTCTTTGAGGACACCTATGGGCTGGGCTACATTGCTCTGGCCGAGCCGGAGACGGTGGCCCGCGTCGAAGTGAGTGGTCTTGCTCACCAGGGCGTAGGCGAGATGGAGTTGCTTAAGCGCCTGCGCGACAATCGCTACGCCGTGCAGTACAACATCGACGGCTGCACCTGGCTCTACGAGGGCGAGTTTGACGAGAACGCGCTGGCAATGAAGCTGGCGACGGTCATCTGCGGTCAGCCGCCGTTGGCCGGCGGCGTCATGGACAGCTTCACTTACGACAAGGCGGGTGATCGCTTCGCCCTGAGCTTCTCCACAGCCACATCGCCGACACAGATCTACACTGTCGCCGGGCCGGCGCGCAGCGACGTGCAGCGGCACACCAACGAGCGCGTCCTCGGCCTGTCGCCCGACCTGCTCGCGCCGGGCGAGGATGCCTCGTTCACGTCCCACGACGGGTTGCGCGTCTCGGCCCGGCTCTATCTGCCGTCACCGGCGCTTGACTATCAGGGGCCACGGCCGGTGGTCTTCTACGTCCACGGTGGGCCGCAGGGGCAGGAACGGCCGGACTTCTCGTGGTTCTCCATGCCGCTCATTCAATTCCTGACCCTCAACGGCTTTGCCGTGTTCGTGCCCAACGCCCGCGGTAGCACGGGCTACGGTCTGAGCTACATGAAGCACGTCGACCACGACTGGGGCGGGCAAGACCGGCTCGATCACGTCCACGCCATGCACCTGCTGTCCCAGGACGAGCGGGTGGACACCAGCCGGGCGGCGGTAATCGGCCGCTCCTACGGCGGCTACATGACCCTGACCCTGGCCGCCCGCCACCCGGAGCTATGGGCGGCGGCGGTGGATATGTTCGGCCCCTATGACCTGCTGACCTTCATGGATCGCCTGCCGGAGACGTGGAAGCCCTACTTCGCCATCGCCATCGGCGATCCGGTCAAGGATCGCGACTTCCTGATCGAACGCTCGCCGCGGCACCACATCGAGGCGATCCGTTGCCCGCTGCTGGTCATCCAGGGGCAGAACGACCCGCGGGTCATCGAGCGCGAATCGCGCGACGTGGTCGAGCGCCTGCGCGGTCTGGGCAAGGACGTGGAGTATGTGGTGTTCCCCGACGAGGGGCACGATGTGCTCAAGTATGAGAATCGCGTCACCTGTTATAACACCATCACCGACTTCTTCCGCAAGCACCTTTCCGGGAAGGATGAAGGATGAGGGATGAAGGCTGACCTGCTAACCTACTGACCTACTGACCTACTGACCTACTGACCTACTGACCTACTGATTACTGGCTACTGGCCACTGGACACTGGACACTGAAAACTTGGACGCCCTGCTCAAAATCTACGAGGTCGGCCCGCGCGACGGCTTGCAGAACGAAGCCGTCGCGCTTTCGGCGGCGCAGAAGGGGCGGCTCATCGGCGGGCTGGTCGAAGCGGGGCTGCGCCACATCGAGGTGACTAGCTTTGTCCACCCGGCGGCCGTGCCGCAGTTGGCCGACGCCGACGAGGTGATGGCCGAAGCGGTGGCGCTCTACGGGGCGACGGGCATCGAGTTGACCGGCCTGGTCTTCAACGACCGCGGCTACGAGCGGGCCGTGGCCAACGGCTGCCGGTCGCTGGCCTTCGGCGCGGCGGTCAGCGAGACGTTCAGTCTGCGCAACACCCATAACACGCCCCGGCAGGCACTGAACACGGCCCGCAGCCTCGTGGCCCGCGCCCAGGCCGAAGGGCTGCGCACGCGCTTCTACCTGATGACCGCCTGGATCTGCCCGTTCGAGGGGCCGGTCTCGCCGCACAAGACGCTGGCGCTGGTGCAGGAGATCGCCGACTGGGGTGTGGACGAGATCGCCGTGGCCGACACCATCGGCCACGCCGACCCGCTGTCGGTCGGCCGGCTCATCGACCTGATCGCCCGCCGCATCGACATCAGCCGGCTGGCGGCCCACCTGCACGACACGCAGGCGCTGGGCCTGGCCAACGCCACGGCGGCGCTGCAGGCGGGCATCCGCATCTTCGACAGCAGCGTCGGCGGGCTGGGCGGCTGCCCGTTTGCGCCGGGCGCGGCCGGCAACCTGTCGACCGAGGACGTGGTCTTTATGGCCCACAAGGTCGGGCTGGGCACGGGCGTGGACTTCCGGCGGCTGTGGGACGTGGTCTATGCCCTGGAGCGCGACATCGGCCGGCCCATCGGCGGGCGCATCCGGCAGTGGTGGGAAAGCAGCCAGGACCAGGAGCCGACGATTGGCTTCGGCTAAGAGACGGGAACCACAGATTACACGGATTTCATAGATTCTAAGAGAAGTAATCCGCAGATTGGGCAGATTTTCAGAGAAAGAAAATGTTTGTTATCCTCTTGAAATCGGCCGAATCTGCCCAATCTGCGGATCATTCCTCTTATAATCTCGCTGCTACCTTGTAGACCGCGATAAAGCGATCCACTTCTTCTGGGACGTTATAGCCGTGGAACGAGAGGCGGATATAGGCCACGCCGGCGGCGTCGAGGTGCTTGACGACGATGACCCGCTCCGCGGCGAGCTGCTGGACGACCTGCTCCGTGGCCGCCGCTTCGACCGGCGAGCGGAAGGTGACGATTGGCCCCAGCGCGTCGCCCGGCGTGATGACCTCCAGGCCGAGGGCGGTGAGTTGCTCGATGGCGTAGCGGCTGAGGGTCATGGTGTGGGCATCGATGTGGGCCACACCCAACTCCTCCAGCAGCGCCAGGCTGGGGCCGAGGCCGATCATCCCGGCCACGTTGGGCGTGCCGCTCATGAAGCGCTCGGCGCCGGGCAGCGGCGTCAGGTCATAGGCCAGCCAGTGCAGCCAGTTGACGGTGGCGTTGGAGTGGATGAGGCGCGGGCGCATGGCCTCGGCTACTTCGTCGCGAACGGCCATGAAGCCCACGCCGGGCAGCCCCAGCAGCGACTTCTGGCCGCCGGTGGCCAGCACGTCGATGTTCATGGCCTGCACGTCGAACGGCATGTGGCCGATGGATTGGATAGCATCGACGACAAACAAGATGCCCCGCTCGCGGCAGAAGCGGCCGATGGCGGCCAGGTCGGTGCGGTGGCCGGTGAAGAACTGCACGGCGCTGGCGGCCACGACCCGCGTGCGCGCGTCGGCGTGCTGCTCCACGGCGCGCAGGGTCAGCCCGCCGTTGTCGGCCGGCACGACGCAGCTCTCCACGCCGTCGCGGGCCAGGCTCAGCCACGGATAGGCGTTGGACGGGAACTCCACGTCGCAGAACAGGACGCGGTCGCCCGGCTGCCAGACGATGGCCTGGGCCACGGCGTTGAGCGCGGCGCTGGTGCTGGTGATGTGGACGATCTCCGACGGCGCGGCGTTGACCAGGCGGGCCAGCCCCGTCTGCAGGGCTGCCAGCGCGGGAAAGGCGGTCTTGCCGAAGTAGTCGCTGGGGTCGCCGCTGAGGGCTTCGACAGCGGCCTGGATGGCGCGCTTGGATCGCTGCGGCAGGGGGGCGATGCCGGCGTGGTTCAGATAAGCGATTTCGCGTGAATGGGGAAACTCGTTTTGACGTAGGGCGTGAATGTCGTACATAGCGTGTTGATTATAGAGTCATTGCCGGAGGAACCAAAGCATGGAACTGACGCCGGAGGTGCTGTTGTCGGCCTACATGCAGGGCATTTTTCCGATGGCCCACGATGACGGCCGCATCCACTGGTACTCACCCAACCCACGGGCCGTGCTGCCGCTCGACGGGCTGCACGTGTCGCAATCGCTGCGCCGGGTGATCCACCGCGGCCCGTTCGAGGTGCGCTTCGACTCGGCCTTCGACGCCGTCATCACCGCCTGCGCCGCGCCCGCCCCCGGCCGCGAGCAGACGTGGATCAGCGCCGAAATCCGCAGCGCCTACAACGAACTGCACCGCCTGGGCTTTGCCCATAGCGTCGAGTCATGGGTCGGCGAAGAGTTGGTCGGCGGGCTGTATGGCGTCAGCATCCGCGGCTTTTTCGCCGGCGAGAGCATGTTCAGCCGCCGGCGCGACGCCAGCAAGGTGGCGCTGTACTACCTGGTGCAGCGCTTGCGCTCGCGCGACTTCCGGCTCCTGGACGTGCAATTCCTGACGCCGCACCTGATTCGGATGGGCGCTCTAGAACTGCCGCGCCGGCTGTACCTGGGGCAACTGCGGCAGGCGTTGGCCGTGGAGACGAGCTTTGGTTAGGCGGCAGGGGTTGATTCTGTCGCGCGGCCGTAGATAATAGGGGCATGTCCCATCGCCCGGCTGTGGCGTCGACCGGTCGGGCTACATCGTATTGGAGGGAGCATTGATGAGCCTCAAAGCCCTACCCCTGACCCAAAGCGACGTGCGTCTGTTCAGCGGACGCTCGAACCCGGCCCTGGCCGCTTCTATCGCCGGTTGCCTGGGCATCCGCATGGAAGAAGCGCACTTTTCCCGCTTCAGCAATGACAACCTGTTCGTCCAGTTGGGGTCAAGCGTGCGCGGCCGAGCCGTCTTTCTGGTGCAATCGTTCGTGCCGCCGGTCAGCGATCACCTGATGGAACTGCTGATGATGATCGACATCGCCAAAGGGGCCGCGGCGCGCGAGATTCACGCCATCATCCCCTACTTCTCCTACGCCCGCTCGGACAAAAAGGACGCGCCGCGCATCTCCATCACCGCCCGGCTGGTGGCTGACCTACTGCGCACCGCCGGGGCCAGCCACGTCATGACCATGACCCTGCACTCGCCCCAGGTGCATGGCTTCTTTGGCGTGCCCACCGACCCGTTGACCGCCCGCGGCCTGTTCGCCGACTACTTCCGGCCGCGCCAATTCAGCCCAGATGATACCGTTGTCGTCGCGCCGGACGTGGGCAGCGCCAAGTCGGCGGCTCGCTTTGCCGACATGCTGGGCCTGGGCGCGGCCACGGCCAACAAGACGCGCCTGTCCGACGACAAGGTGCAGATCGGTGGACTGATCGGCCGCCAGGTCAGTGGCTTTCGGCGGGCGCTCATCCACGACGATGAGATCGCCACCGGCGGGACGATTGAGGAGTTGACACGCCTGCTGCTGGACTACGGGCTGGAAGAGATATACGTCATCTGCACCCACGGCCTTTTCCTGCGCGGCGCGCTGGAGCGGCTGGCGGCCGTGCCGCAGATCTGCGAGATTATCACCACCGATACCGTGCCCCAGCAGCAGCACGACAAACTGGTCGTGTTGTCCACCGGGTCGGTGTTTGCCGGGGCGATTCGCCAGAACTACTATCGCCAGTCGATTGGCGAACTGTTCGACTTTGGCGACGACGACCTGGACGAATAGCCTGTAACGCGATTCGGGAGAATCGCGTTACGGGACGCAGGATCTGTCCAGCGCCTCCAGCGCCCAACAGGCCAGGCCCTGCTCCTGCCAGACGGCGGCATCGACCCAGACGCCATTGATCAGCAAATCCCAGTGCAGGTGATTGCCGGTCGAGAGGCCGGTCGTGCCCACCTCACCTAGCAAGTCGCCGGGGCGCACGACCTGGCCGGGCGTGGCGTGGACGGCCGACAGGTGGTAGAAGCCGGAGAAGACGCCCAGCCCGTGATCGACGATGACCGCCCCGCCGCGCACGTAGAGCCGCTCGGCCAGCACCACCGTGCCCGCCGCCGGGGCCAGGACGGGTGTGCCGGCGTAGGCGCTGAAGTCGACGCCCTCGTGGTAGGTCAGGTAGGGGCCGCCATTATAGGAGCGGCGACCGCCGTAGGTGGCGGACTGGTATAGATAGTCATCGAGCGGCAGCCGGGAGGGGGCGTCCCACTGTGGTGTGGGCGTGACGATGGCCCACAGCGTGCGCAGGCGGGCGCGCTCTTCGTCGCGGGCCTGCTGGTCGATCTCGGCCGCCTCGCCGGTCAGCGTCAAGTCCTGATAGTCCCACTCGCGCCCGACGAACTGCCACGGCTGCGTCCAGGCCGGGCCGTCGGCGACGCGGATGATCAGCTCCGGCCGGCCACCGCTGAAGAATGCGCCCGTGCCGACCAGCCCCAGAAAGCGCTCGCCCTCGATAGTGGTGGCTGCCGTCTGCGCGTCCAGCCGGATGGCGACGGAGGCCGCGCCGGGGGACACAAGGCCGCGCAAACCGAGCGCCTGCCCCGCCGCCGGTGGCCACGGCGACACCTCCAGCGCCGCCAGACCGGGCGGCAGATCGCGGATGACACCATCGCCGGGCAGCAGCAGCGGGCGATAGAGCGGCGGGCGATAGGGGGAGGCCAGGCTGTGGCCGGCGGCCAGCGCCCACGGCGAGAGGGCGTGGCGGGCGGCCGTTTGCAGCAGGCCGCCGTCGTTGACACGCACGAGTGCGCCCGTTCGCACCGTCGCGCCGGGTGGTAGGGCGACTTCGCTGCCGATGGCCGGCTGGCGGCGACTGTTGAGGTGGGGATTGAGGGCGCGCAAAGTCGCTTCGTCGGCGCCATAGCGCGCGGCCAGGGCGACCCACGTATCGCCCGGTTCAACCAGGTGCGTAACAGCGGGTGGCGCGTCTGTCTGACGGGCCGCCACCGATGGGGCGGCAACCAGGGCTGTTGCCAGGAAGAGCAGGATGCAGATCAGGCATTTCACAGGCCCATTGTAGCCATAACAGGTACGATGGACACTATCTCAGTCGCCAAAATGCCCGTTGACACTCATGACGCACCGTGTTATAAATATGCACAATAATGCAGTGCGTCATGTAGGTCATCCTTAACAGGGCAAACATCACATCAAGGCGGTGACCAGTATGAGTCTGATGTATTTGAGTCTAGGATCAAACCTGAACGACCGGTATAGCAATTTGCAGCGGGCGATTGCCCGGTTGCAGGAGCACTTCACCATCACAGCTATCTCGCCGGTATACGCCACGCAGCCATGGGGCGATAGCGACCAGCCTTCATTCCTCAATCTCTGCCTGGCCGCCACGACCTCCAAAGCGCCGCGCGACGTACTGCGCCTCATCAAGTCCATCGAAGTCGATCTGGGGCGACAGCCCAGCCGCCACTGGGGGCCACGGCTGATCGACATCGACATCCTCTTCTACGACAAACTGATTCTGGCCGACGACGAGTTGACCATTCCGCACCCGCACATCGCCGAGCGGGCTTTTGTGCTGGCCCCGCTGGCCGACATCATCCCCAACTTTCGTCATCCCCAGACCGGCGAGACGATTCAAGAGATGCTCGACAGCGTTGACGCGTCGGGCGTCGAGCGGCTGTTGGAAATGCAATTCCCCACCTCCGCCCGCGACTACGTTCCGGGCCGAGACCAGGTGGCGAGCTGACCGCGCCCCGCGTAGGCGCCTGATGCCATGACGTTTGAATGGGGTCAACGCACCTACGTGATGGGGATCATCAACGCCACGCCGGATAGCTTCTCCGGCGACGGCGTGGCCGCTGCGCCGGAGCCGGGTGCTCGGGGCGACAGCGAAACCGAAGCGATCGCGGCGCGAGCCGTGGAACAGGCGCGCCGTTTTCTGGCCGACGGAGCCGACATTCTGGACGTGGGTGGCGAGAGNNACGCGCCCCGGCAGCGTGCCGGTGACGACTGAAGAGGAAGTGGCGCGGGTCGTGCCCGTCGTGCGCGCCCTGCGGTCGGCTTTCGGCGAGGCGACCATCTCGGTCGATACCTATCGCGCCGCCGTGGCCGCGGCGGCGCTGGCGGCCGGCGCGGACTGGATCAACGACGTCTGGGGTCTGCGGATGGACCCCGACATGGCGGCATTGGCGGCCGAACGCGGCTGCCCGGTCGTCATCATGCACAACCGCAGCAAGCCGAAAGATGTAGCCCAGGAGCAGCGCCTGGGCGGTCGTTACGTAGGCATTCGCTACGGCGATCTGTTGGGCGACATCGCCCGCGAACTGACCGAACAGATGGAGATCGCCTTCGCCGCCGGGGTGCGCGAGGAACGGATCATCCTCGATCCGGGCGTCGGCTTCGGCAAGACGGTGGAGCAGAACGTGGAACTACTGGATCGCCTGCGCGAGTTGAAGTCATTGGGCCGGCCGCTGCTCATCGGCCCATCGCGCAAGTCGTTTATCGGCTATACGCTCGACCTGCCGCCCGACGACCGGGTGGAAGGGACGGCGGCGGCCGTAGCCATCGGCATCGACCGCGGGGCCGACATTGTGCGCGTCCACGACGTGCGGGCCATCGCCCGCGTGGCGCGCATGACAGACCGCATTGTGAGGCGAGCCGCCCCGGCCCAACCTGGCGGCGCGCCCCCTTAATATTCGTCTACTCACTCTGTTGGACAGGTTGTGGAGGAGTGTACCATGTTGGATTTTCGTCCAGATGAAGAGCAGAAGATGCTGACCGACACAATCGGTCGCTTTGCCAAAGAGCGTTTGCGGAAGGTCTACCGCGACGCCGAAGAAGAGGGCGAAGTGCCGCAGCAGATAGTGCAAGCCGGCTGGGAGATCGGCCTGCTGCCGACGGCCGTCCCCGAAGCGTATGGCGGCTTCGGCGAGTATTCGGCCGTCACCGGCGCGCTGGCCTTCGAGGAGTTGGCCTGGGGCGATCTGGCGGCGACGCTGGCCATCATGACGCCCAATCTGTTGGCCGTGCCGGTCATGCTGTGCGGCACCGAGGCGCAGCGCGAGACCTACCTGCCGCCCTGCTGCCAGGACGCGCCGCCCCAGGTGACCGGGGCGCTCATCGAGCCGGTCGTCCAGTTCAGCCCCTACCGCCTGAAGACGACGGCCGTGCGCGACGGCGACGCCTACGTGCTGAACGGCGCGAAGACCTTCGTCCCCCTGGCCGACGAGGCCGAGACAATCCTCATCTACGCCAACGAGGGCGGCCAGACGCAGGCCTTCCTGGTTGCGGCGGGCACGCCCGGCCTGACCGTGGGCAAACGCGACAAGCTGATGGGCGTCAAGGCCCTCTCCACTAACTTTGTGACCCTGGCCGACTGCCGCGTGCCGGCCGAGAACAAGCTGGGCGGCGAGGCGGGCATCAACTTCAGCCTGCTGCTGAACCACAGCCGCGTGGCCCTGGGGGCGGCGGCCGTCGGCGTGGCCCGCGCCGGCTTCGAGTATGCCCGCGACTACGCCAAGCAGCGCGTCCAGTTCGGCGAGCCAATCGCCCACCGCCAATCCATCGCCTTCATGCTGGCCGACATGGCCACCGAGGTTGACGAGGCTCGTCTGCTGGTCTGGGAGACGGCCTGGCTGCTCGACCAGGGGCAGGACGCCACGCGCGAGGCGACGATCATGAAGCAGCAGATCGACCGCATGGTCGTCCAGGTGGCCGACCGCGCCCTGCAAGTGCTGGGCGGCTACGGTTATATCCGCGAGTATCCGGTCGAGCTGTGGCTGCGCAACGCGCGCGGCTTTGCCAGCTTTGACGGGTTGGCGATCATCTAGCACGGCGAGAGAAGCGCACACGAGGAACACCCATGATTAGTTTCGAGATACCTCCGTTCATACAGAATCAACTGCAACTGATTCGCATGGTCGCCGAGCAGGCGATGCGGCCGTACTCGCGCGAACTGGATGAGAACGAGCACGCCCGGCCGCAGGCGTTCGTGCAGATGACCTGGCCCTTTACGCAAGAGATGGTCAAGCGCACGCTGAAGCCGCTGATGGAGCAAGTCAACGGTAATAACGGCAGCAACGGCAGCGCCAAGCCGAAGAAAGAAGGGCCGGACTACGGCATGGTCAACTTCATCATGATGATCGAGCAGCTCAGTTGGGGCGACGCCGGGCAGTACCTCTGCCTGCCGCACCCGATGCTGGGCGGCGCGGCCGTCGATTCGGCCGGCACGCCGGAGCAGCGCGTCCGCTTCCTGAAGAAGTTCACCGAGGGCGAGCCAAAGTGGGGGGCGATGGCCATCACCGAGCCGGGGGCGGGCAGCGACAACAGCGCCATGCGCACCACGGCCGTGCTCGACCCAGAGACCAACGAGTGGATTCTCAACGGTGAGAAGATCTTCATCACCAACGGCGCGCTGGCCCTGAAGGAGTCGGATGGGCTGTGCGTCGTCTGGGCCACGGTGGACACCAAGGCCGGCCGGGCGGGCATCAAGTCGTTCGTCGTCGAGGCCAACACGCCCGGCGTCACCATCGCCAAGCAGGAGCACAAGCTGGGCATCCGCGCCAGCGACACGGTGGCCCTGCACTTCGACAACGCCCGCATCCCGTTCGACAACGTGCTGGGCGACCCCGAAGTGCAGCAGGTGGAGAGCCGCAAGGGGTTCCTGGGGGCGATGAAGACGTTCGACGCCTCGCGCCCGGCAGTGGCCGCCAGCGCCATCGGCATCGCCCGCGCCGCGCTGGAGTTCACCAAGGAGAAGCTGGCCGAAGAGGGCATCGTCGTGGACTACACCAAGGCGCTGCACGAGCTGACGGCCGTCGAGCGCGACGTGCTCGAGATGGAGGCCCGCTACAAGGGCGCCTGGCTGCTGACGTTGCGGGCCACGGCGCAGATGGCCCACGGTGAGAGCAACCGCCTGGAAGCCAGCATGTGCAAGTATCGCGCCGGCGACGCCGTGACCTGGATCACCCAGAAGTCGGTCGAGTTGCTGGGGCCGAAGGGCTATTCGCGCGAGTGGTTGGCCGAGAAGTGGATGCGCGACGCCAAGATCAACGACATCTACGAAGGAACCAAGCAGATCAACCAACTGATCGTCGCCCGTAGCCTTCTCGGCTATTCTCGTCGCGAGTTGAAGTAAAAGTCTTGGGCTATTGGGGCGGCGGGCGGACTTCCGTCCGCCGCCCCAATGGCCCGTGAAGAGGAGCGCGCACATGAGCTATCGAATTGATAAGGTGGGCATCGTCGGCGCGGGGACGATGGGCGGCGGCATCGCGGCCCACCTGGCCAACATCGGCATTCCCGTGGTGCTGCTGGACATCGTTCCGCCGGACCTGAGCGCGGCGGAGCAGAACAATCCGGCGGCGCGCAACCGCATCGTCAACTCGCTCTATGACCGCATGGCCAAGGCGCGGCCGGCCAATCTGGCCCGCGCCGACCGGGGCGACCTGATCACTCTGGGCAATCTGGAGGACGACTTCGACAAGCTGGCCGATTGCGACTGGATCATCGAGGTCATTATCGAACAACTGGAGCCGAAGCAGGCTCTCATGGCCCGGCTGGAGGCGATCCGCAAGCCGCGGGCCATCGTCAGCAGCAACACGTCGGGCATCCCCATCGGCCAGATCGCCGCGGGGCGCTCGGCCGAGTTTCGCGCCCACTTCCTGGGCACTCACTTCTTCAACCCGCCGCGCTACCTGAAGCTGCTGGAGATCATCCCCACGGCCGATACCGCGCCCGAAGTGGTCGACTTCATGAAGACGTTCGGTAGCGAGACGCTGGGCAAGGGCGTCGTCGTCTGCAAGGACACGCCCAACTTCATCGGCAATCGCTTCTTCGCCGTGGCCTCGTCCTTTGGCCTGGAGTCGGCGCTGAGCGAGGGGTACACCATCCCCGAAATCGACGCCATCACCGGCCCGACCATCGGCCGGCCCAAGACGGCCACCTTCCGCCTGCTCGACCTGGTGGGCCTGGACGTGATGGCCCACGTCAACCGCAACCTCTACGACGCCGTGCCCCACGACGCCTACCGCGAGGCGCTGCGGCCGGAGCGCACCTCGGCGCTGATGCAGGGGATGCTCGACCGTAAGTGGCTGGGCAACAAGGTTAAGCAGGGCTTCTACAAAGAGGAGCGGGTCGGCGGCAAGCGCGAGTTCTGGACGCTGAATCCGCAGACGATGGAATATGAAGCCGCGCCCAAGATTCGCTTCGACTCCATCGGCGCGGTGCGCAACGTCGAAGACCTGGGCGAGCGGTTGCGCAAGTTGCTGCAATTCGACGACCGCGCCGCCAACTACATCCGCCGGATGCTCTACTACGGCTTCGCCTATGCCGCCTACGTCACGCCGGAGATCGCCTATCGTTTGTCGGACGTAGACGCGGCCATGCGCTGGGGCTTCGGCCACGAGGCCGGGCCGTTCGAGATGTGGGACATGCTGGGTGTGGCCGAGACGGCGGCCAAGATGGAGGCCGAGGGGTTCGAGGTCGCGCCGTGGGTGAAGGAGATGCTGGCCACGGGCCACGACTGCTTCTATAAGTCCAACGGCGAGCGCAATGACTACGACTTCGAGACGAAGTCCTACCGGCCGCTGGCCGCCGACAAGAACGTCATCCTCGTCAGCGAGCTGCGCGCCGCGGGCAAGACCGTGGAGCGCAACGGCAGCGCCAGCCTGCACGACATGGGCGACGGGGTGGCCCTGTTCGAGTTCCACGCCAAGATGAACGCCATCGATCAGGACATCATCGACATGGCCTTCAAGGCGCTGGAGCGGCTGGACAGCGACTTCGACGCGCTGGTCATCGGCAACAACGGCGAGCACTTCTGCGCCGGGGCCAACCTGTTCGCCGTCGGCGTGGCCGCGGCCCAGGGGCAGTTCGAGGCCCTGGACACGATGATCA
>CXWK01016972.1_pt2 | contig 18391 bp, 16 predicted proteins | sample 590851 | NCBI WGS metagenome assembly CXWK01 (sample SAMEA3498364, study PRJEB10139) | wastewater metagenome | biome: wastewater treatment plant; material: activated sludge | place: Denmark | collected 2014-08-01 | reverse complement strand
ATGGTGCGATATAAGTCAATTATTAATAGTGGTATTTTAGGTTGGATACTTGTATCACAAATTTTTCCGGTTATCCTTGTAATGATACCACTTTATGTTCTGCTTAGATATATGGGATTAACGGATTCACTCGTTGGTCTTACATTAATTTACGTAGTGTGGTCGCTTCCATTTGTATTATGGATGATGCACGGATACGTAAAGAGTATTCCAATTGAACTTGAAGAAGCTGCTGTAATTGATGGAGCAAATCGCGCGCAAGTAATATTTAAAGTTTTAATGCCGTTACTTTTGCCCGCGATTGGTGCATCAGCATTGTTTGCATTTATTTCAGCATGGAATGAATTTTTCTTTGCATTTGTATTGATGAAAAGTCCTGCGCTCGCAACGTTACAAGTTGAGTTAGCTCGATATACAGGTATGGAAGGTCAGGCAAGAACTGGTCCGCTTGCAGCTGCAAGTGTAATCGCTACTATTCCATCAATAATCTTATTTGTTTTTATGCGTAAATGGTTAACTACTGGATTAGTTTCAGGAGCACTAAAAGGATAATGAAACGAAATCTAATAATATTGTTTTTCTTCGTAATTGTTTCCGTAGTGATATTTTTGATGACTAGAGAAGAAAAAGAACAAAAAAATCTTCCACTTCGCTTCGTTAGTCTCGCCTGGCAGGAAAGATCTATAGCAACAAATTTATCAATTGTAAAAGAATGGAATGATCAGCATCCAGATTTACAAGTTGAATATATTCAAGGAACCTGGAACTCTGCACACGATTATTTAATCACATCTTTTGAAACTGGAGATGTTCCAGATATTTTTCATTATGAATCTTCAGTAATAATTGATTACGCGATGCGAGGATATCTTACTGACCTTGCACCATATATAACCACTGAAATGAAAAATGATATTCTGGATGTTGCCTGGGCTACTGTAACAAGGCCAAATGGGGAGGTTGGTGGAATTCCTTTTCTGATTGAATCACTTGTTGTTTTATACAATAAATCTTTATTTGATGAAGCTGGAATTGTTCCACCAACAATCGAAAAACCATGGACATGGGATGATCTTAGAAAAGCTGCAATGGATTTGACTATAGATACAGATGGCAACAATGTTATTGATCAATATGGTGCTGGCATTGGATTACGTAATTCTGCCAACATAATAATGAACACCTCAATAAGTTTTGGTGGATCTTTTTTTAGAAAAGAAGGAGATCATTTTATAGTTAAAGTAAAAGATGAAGAAAAAAAATTATTGCAGACAATTGTGGATATGATTTATAAAGATAAATCTGTTTCACCAGCAAGTATTGGTGAATCTGGTGCTGGTATGATTCCAGGATTTTTTAGTGGAAAGTATGCAATGCTTGTAGGAATCGGTTCCTGGGGGCGGCAGCAACTTGTTGAAAATGCACCAAAAGATTTTAAGTGGGGAGTTATGCCTCCGTTAAAAGCTAAAACACAAATGTATGGCGTGAGCACTCAAACATTAAGTATTCCCAAAAAATCTAAACGAACAAAAGAAGCAATGATGTTTATAGATTTTATGCTAAGTTCTAAAAACACTGCTCGGCTTGCATTAGATGATTGGATGATTCCTTCAAGAAAATCTTGTTTAGAAATGCCGGAATTCAAGGATACGATCGGAAGTTGGGACATAACTTGCTCTGCAGTTAACACACTTGGTGTTGGCTCCTGGCTTGGTGCACCCGGTTATGTTGAATGGAAAAGTCGTGTTGCAAATCCAGTACTTCAGGAATTATTTGCCGGCCGATTAACAGTTGATGAAGCAGCCAAACGTATTGAACGTGAGAGTAATATTGTACTTTCGCGTTATAAGAAAAGAGGTGAAGTTTGGTGATCACTCTTAAAGACAGAGCGCGCGGTTCATTTATTGGTCTTGCTGTTGGCGATGCATTAGGAAGTCCAACAGAAGGAAAAACTTCGGATGAAATATTTTCTCGATGGGGAAGAGTAACTGATTTTCTAACTGATGATCAAGGTGGAAGTGATGATACTGAATACGCATTATTCAGTGCAAAGTTATTATTACAGAAAAAAAGAAATTTAACTTCAGCAGATGTTGCTGAAGCATGGAAAAGAGATATTGTTAAATCTGATAACGCTTACAAAGGAGCAGGGTTTAGCGAAATAATAGCAATACAAAATTTATTAAAAGAATTACAGCCACCGCAATCCGGACAGCATTTACACGGTTGGAGCGATGGTCTTGCAATGCGTGTTGCACCATTTGGAATTGCATCAGCCGGTGATCCAGAATTTTCAGCTTACCTGGCTAAAATTGATGGAGAAGTTAGTCATTCAGGGGAAGGAATTTATAGCGGGCAAGCTGTTGCGGCGGCAATTTCTATCGCTATGACTGGAGCACCATTTGAAAAAATTATTGAGGCTGCATTGAAAGTTGTTCCAAAAGATTCCTGGACTTACAGTTCAATAGATCAAGCGGTAAAAATCGGTTATGAATCGACTGATGTATGGAGTTCATTAAAACCCTTACATTCATCTATTGCGTGTTCATATTATTTTTGGACAGATGTAGCACCTGAAGCAGTTGGTCTTGCTTTTGGAATCATAACTGCTGCAAAATTAAATTTTGAAGACGCTGTACTTGGAGCAGTAAACATCGGAAGAGATACTGATACAATTGCAGCTATCGCAGGCGCAATTTGTGGAGCATATAATGGTATTCAATCTATTCCAGAACACTGGGTAAAGCGTATTTCAGTTTCCCGAGGCATTTGTATAAATGCAGTTAAGAATATGAATATTTTAGATGTTTCTGATGAACTTGCCCTGTTAGCTGAATCCTGGAGTAAGAACAATGAGTAATATAAAACAGTGTGCTAAAAATGCAATGATTGGTCTTGCAATTGGCGATTCAATTAGTTGGACATCAATGTTTCATAGAAGTGCTTTACTTCCGCCCTGGACCAGAAGAATAAGAAGAGAAATTGATGCAGCCTCTGAGACTACAAATGTTATTGTAACCCCAATGCCTTTTTCTCTTAATCAACCTGCAAAATATTTTAATATCTCCCCAACAGATGAAACGGAATGGGCAGCTTTCTCAGCAGAAATTTTATTGAGTGAAAAATTTGGTTTGTATGAACAAAGGTTATTGGATGAATGGACTATATTTGCAAATTCTCAGAGTCCAATTCGTGGTGGAGTTAGTACACAAGCAGCACTTAACAATTTAAGAAGCGGACTAAAACCACCACAAAGTGGAAAACAGAATCCACATTATTTTGATGATGGAGCAATGTCTCGTGCAGTACCAATCGGAATCATCTGTGCTGGGCAGCCAGAAACAGCAGCACGTTTTGCGGAAATGGATGCATCAATTACAAATAGTGAAGATGGTATTTGGGCATCACAAGCAATGGCTGTCGCAATTTCATTAGCTTGTTCTGGTGCAAGTATTAATGAAGCCATAAATGTAGCTTATAAATATTTTCCTGAAACATCCTGGATAAGACGAACAGTTGATGAAGCAATGAGTATAGTTGAAAAAAGTGACTCAGTATTTTCTATTCTACCTGAGATACAGAACAATATTATAAACCGGGAATATAGTTATGGCAACGTTGCACCAGAAACATTGGCACTAACATTCATAATCGCCAAACTACACGGAAATGATTTTGAAAAGGCGATTGCCAGTGCAGCTTGTTTTGCTAAAAGTGGAGAAACACTTCCGGCCATGGTTGGTGCTTTAGTTGGCACAATGCAATCTAAATTATTTGCAAGTGATAGCTGGTTGGGTGCAATTGAAACATTGCAAGGAATATGTATTCCTAGTTTTGCAGGAAAAAATTATCTAAAAATAGTTGAAGATTTATCAAATCAAGCAGGTCAGAAAATATCATTATGAAAATTTCCTGGTTAGATCTATCTGATAGAATTAAATATGAATTGGAACAGCGCGAGGAAGAAGGCAATGATGTTTCAGAACTCCGAGCTGAATGGAATGCATTAGAAGATTCTTCTTTAAATGAGGAGAATAAAAAAGTTTTTGTAGAAAAATTTTATCAGAAAATTGAAAACTTTCATTTCAAAATCGAGAATCAAATTAATGAGCCTTCAGAGTGGAATGAAATTCTCCAGATAATAAACCTTAAACCAGATAGCTTTCCATCATTTACTTTTGAGTTTATTGAAGATCGAATCTTAGGCGGATGGCTGGGCAGAAGTGCCGGTTGTTTGCTGGGTAAACCTATTGAGAAAACACCGCGTTCAGGAATCAAGGAATTACTTACTTCTAATAATACCTGGCCAATAAAAGATTATATCTCAGGAAAAGGGATTCCAGATTCACTTTTAAAAAAATATCCATGGAACAAACACAGCGGAAAAGAAAGCTTAAAAGAAAATATTGAATGTATGACAGAGGATGATGATATGAATTATCCGATGATCAATTTGTTAGTGTTTGAAAAATTTGGCGAAGAGTTTTTAACGGAACATATAATCCAAGCCTGGATGGAAAACTTTCCTCCACTATCTACCTTTACAGCTGAAAGAGTAGCTTATGCAAATACCATTGCTGGGCTTAATCCTCCCGAAACAGCATTGATTAGAAATCCATATCGTGAGTGGATCGGGGCACAAATAAGAGCTGACTTTTGGGGATGGATATCGCCTGGTCAACCCATTCGTGCGGCAGAATTTGCGTGGCGGGATGCAAGCTTGAGCCATGTTCGTAATGGAATTTATGGCGAAATGTTTTTTGCTTCAGCAGTTTCACTTGCGTTTCAGTATAACGATGTGAAAGAAATAATTACCAAAGCTCTGGAAGTTATTCCTCCGAAATCAAGATTTGCATCTGCAATAAATTTTGTTTTATCACTTCCTGTTGAAACGCAATCTTGGGAAGAGACAGTTGATGCACTTTATGAAAAATTTGGGAAGTATCATTGGGTGCATACAATTAATAATGCTGCTCTTGTTGTTGCCGCATTAATTTCATCAAAAGGAGATTTTAAAACTGCAATATGTAATGTGGTGATGGGTGGTTGGGATACAGATAGTAACGGTGCTACAGTTGGTTCTGTTATGGGTACAATGATTGGAGCAAAAAATCTTCCAACCAAATGGACTAATCCACTTAATAATAAGATAAGAAGTAGTTTAAAAGGATTTGATAATTCCTTACTAAGTGATCTAGCAAATAGAACTTCAGAGCTTGCAAAATATAAATCATAAAATTGAAAGAATATTATGCTTACAAAAGATGAACTTTTAAGAAATAAAACTTTGTTGCACGATCGTGCCAGAGCTTGTTTAGTTGGCCACGCGATCGGTGATTCATTTGGTGATATCGCAAGATCTCCAGATTATCATTTGCAATATGGAATTACAATGGATTTTTCTGAAAAACCAGCACCGGGAACTGATGATACTGAATTTGCTTTGTTAACAGCACAAACTTTAATTCAAGCAAAAGGAAATTTGACTGATGCCGATGTACTAGAACATTGGAAAACACATGTATTACCACTTTCAGAATTAAAACGCGGAGGCGCAAGTGAGCGAGAAGCTGCTGCAAATATTCGTCGTGGGGTTTTACCTCCATTATCAGGAATATATAATTCGCATTATATGAGTGATGGTGCTGCCATGCGAGTAACTCCGATTGGAATAGCTTGTGCAGGCGATCCGGAACGTGCTGCAAAATTAGCTGAGATTGATGCACGAATTAGTCATTCACGAGATGGATTATGGAGTGCACAATCTGTAGCTGTAGCTGTAGCAGTTGCTATGGCAGGCGCATCAGTTGACGAAATTTGTGAAGCAGCAATTGAAGTTACTCCTGAAGATTCCTGGATGAGATTTACTTTTAATAAAGCCTTTAGCATCATCAATGAAATGAAGACACTTGAAGAATGTTGGAAACCTCTGCACGATGCATTATGGACTGAATATAAATCAGTTTCGCCTGAAGCAGTAGTCTCAGCACTTGCAATATTTAAATTAACGGAAGGTGATTTTAAACGAGGGATAATTTACAGCGGTAACTTTGGTCGTGATGCTGANNGATAAAGTAAGAATCACAACAGGTGTTTGTTTACCATTTACAAAAGGAATGGATTTGTTTGATGTTGCATCTCAATTATCAGATTTAGTGAAACAATAAAATGAAATATTCTACACTAGGAAGATCCGGATTACAAGTTAGCAAACTTTGTCTGGGAACAATGAATCTTGGAAAACTTGTTGATGAGAAAACAAGTTTTTCTATTCTCGATGCAGCTTTGGATGCAGGAATAAACTTCATAGATACTGCAAATGTTTACGGTGGCATCAGCCAGCGAGGAAGAACTGAGGAGATTGTTGGAAAGTGGATGTCACAAAGAAGTGACTTACGAGCTAAAATTGTAATAGCAACAAAAGTTTATGGAAAAATGGGTGAAGGAGTTAATGAAAGAGGACTTTCCGCATTTCATATTCGCGATGCATGTGAAGAAAGTTTGAAAAGATTAAAAACAGATCACATAGATCTTTATCAAATGCACCATATTGATCGGACAACATCTTGGGAGGAAATCTGGCAAGTGATGGAACAGCTTTTTCAATCAGGAAAAATCATATATAACGGCAGCAGTAACTTTGCAGCATGGCACATTATAGAAGCACAACTAACTGCTAAGTCTAGAAATTATTTAGGAATCGTGTCTGAACAGAGTCTATACAATTTAACTAATCGAATGATTGAATTAGAAGTTATGCCTGCATGTAAAAAGTATGGTATTGGAATAATTCCATGGAGTCCTTTAGCTGAAGGAATGCTTGCCGGAATTTTGAATAATAAAACTGGAATGAGGAAAAAAACAGAAATTGTTCAAAAAAAATTAGCTTTACAATTAAAACAAGTAGAAGATTATGAAAAATTCTGTTTATCTATTGATAAAAATCCAGAAGCGGTTGCAATAGCTTGGCTATTGAAAAATCCTGTTATAAGTTCAATAATAATAGGACCACGAACTGTTCAGCAAGTTCATGGTATGATTGAAGCTGTCCAAACACAGCTAAACGAAGAAGAAATTCAGGAACTTGAAAAAATCTGGCCTGGTCCGGGTGGAGAAGCACCAGAAGCATATGCTTGGTAATGATATAAAACAGTAAGAGATATGGAAAAAAATTAAATGGCAGAAGTTTTATTAAAAAATGTATGTAAAGTTTATGAAGGCGGAAACAAAGTAGTAACTGATGCAAACTTTACTGTAAAAGATAAAGAGTTTGTAGTTCTTGTTGGTCCATCAGGATGTGGTAAAACAACAACGCTAAGAATGATTGCCGGACTTGAAGAAATTTCCTCCGGTGAAATATTTATTGATGGAAAACTTGTAAACAATCTTCCGCCAAAGGATCGTGATATTGCGATGGTATTTCAGAACTATGCTTTATATCCTCATATGACAGTTTATGAAAATATGGCGTTTGGACTCAAGCTAAAAAAAGTTGATAAAAAAGAAATTGATATTCGTGTAAAAGAAGCCGCAAAGATTTTAAGTCTAGAAGAATATTTGAATCGCAAACCAAAAGCACTTTCTGGTGGGCAAAGACAGCGAGTTGCTGTTGGCAGAGCAATAGTACGCAAACCAAAAGTATTTTTGTTTGATGAACCGCTTAGTAATCTTGATGCAAAGTTAAGAGTACAAATGCGAACAGAAATCTCAAAACTTCATAAACAACTTGGTGCAACAATGATCTATGTAACTCACGATCAGACAGAAGCAATGACGATGGGTGATAGGATAGTGATTATGAAGGATGGTATTGTAAATCAGGTTGATACACCGATGAATTTGTATAATAATCCTATTAATAAATTTGTTGCAGGTTTTATTGGTAGTCCCGCTATGAATTTTATTGAAGGAATGTTAAATAACGATGAAGGATCAAAATTTATCAGTAAAAAAAGTGATTTAAGATTATGGATTGATCATGGAACTGTAGTTAAATTCAGGGAGAATAGTCAGAGAGAATTTACAATAGGAATCAGGCCTGAACATTTTTTTAAAGAAAAGATTTCTGAAAGTTTTTCAGAATTAGAAGTTAAACTCCAATTAATTGAACCGATGGGTAATGAGACTTTTATACACTTTGATATCGATGGAAAAGAATGTATGGCAAGGATTAGACCAAATGATCAAATTCAAATTGGTGATACTATTTCTTTATTCTTTGATCCTAAGGTCATTAGTTATTTTAATTCAGAAACAGGATTAAATTTGGCTAATACATTATCTTATTAAGATTAGTTTTTTAGTTTCAGTAAATGTTCCTGCTTGTAATGAATAAAAATATACACCACTTGATAATTTTGAAGCATTAAAATCTATTTCGTAAATCCCTGGTGATTTCTCTTCATCAACCAGTGTTAAAATTTCATTTCCTAAAACATCATAAACTTTCAAAGTTACAAATTGTGTATGGGTTATTGCATATTGAATTTTTGTTTGTGGATTAAAGGGATTCGGATATGCTGTTAAATAGTAGTTTTTAGGAAATATTTTTTCTTCTGAAACATCTACAGCATCCGTTTGTAAAACAAAATGACAAACAGAACCTGCGGGTAATGTATACGAAAAACTGTTGTTTGTAATATTTGTGACGGGATTAATCTCTGAAATCTCCGAACTATTGCCATCTAATTTCCAAACGCTTCCACTTTGTATGTTGTTCTGAGATGAAATTGAAAAATTACCATTTACACTTTCATTAAGTTTTTTATTAATTACTATAAGATGAATTGTGTTTTTAGTGTCATCAAAAGAACCATAAATAGATGTGTTTACACTATCGCTGGTTATTGAAGGTAAAGAGTAATTCCCAAAAGTTGAATTATTTCCATCATAATTTCTAAATATTTTATATGCTGCCGAGATGTAATTTGAAGGAGAATCAAGTTGCCAATAAGTCCCAAGATAAACATCATACTTACCAAGAATTCCAAGCACATCAGCCATTGCAATTGCACCCGTAATATCATTTTCTCCGCCGTAAGAAAATTCTGTAAACGCGAGTTTTGTTCCCGGATAATATTCGTTAATAGATGATTTCAACCTTGGTATTAAAGGCAAGTATGAACCAAACCATTGTCCTATCCAGCTATTTTCCGTGTAATTATTATCCCACAAAGTTCTTGGTGCCTGAATTCTTGCGAGTTTATCGGCAGTTGTATTGGCATTCGTTTGTGTAATTCTGTTATCGCCCATTGCTTCAGGATACCAATGAATATCAAGAACATCGAGTAATCTTTTGCCAGCAGAAATTTCTGCCAGCCTCATCTGATCAAGATAATAATCTATAAACCATTGATAATTTGTTCCTGATTTTACAGAATCCCAATCTGGCGCTTCCTGAAAACTATAGTATGCATTAAACCCATAAAGTACAGGACCGAAAATTTCTAAGTAAGGATCAACATTTTTTACAGCGGTTGATACACGAATTGTTTTTTGCACCGACTCAAGACACCTTACTTTTACTGGATGAATTCTTGGATGAGTTGAAATCCACAAACCGGGTTCATTATCAAGCGAGTAACCTTTTATTCCTGTTGAAGTATTTGCCATTCCGAATCTATCAACTAAAAAGTTTACATATTCATCAAGGTAAACAAAAGAATCAGATGTATCCGGTTGAAGAGAGAATGCACTTCCTTTTTCAAATTGTACACTTCGCCAGCGTGATGAAGGTGCAGTTTGGGGTTCTGTAACAGTTCCGTTTTTATCCCGTGCAACATAACCTGCAAGTTGAAGTGTAACGAGGGGGTATGCATTTAATTCGATTGATTTGTCCCTGAAAGTTGTTGTAACAATTCCGGGTTCATTTTCGTTTTGTATTCCTGCAATCCAGGTAAGAAAATTATCACTCGAGTTTAAGTAATCAGTTCCGGCGTTTGAAGCATTATTTTCCCAGTTGTAACCTGTAAGCCTGTTGCCGCCCTGTCTCATTGCAGTCCAATTTTCTTCTTCTGTTAACAATTGGTTGGTGCCGTAAATATATGGACTAATTGTTTTAAGTGATTCTTCAAAAGTGATAAAAAAATTAGTTGGCTGGGGAAAAATATTTATTGAAAAATTTATAATAACTATTGATATCAAAAAACTTATTCTTTTCATGTTTCCTCTTTTTCTTGCATTTAGAGATTAACCCCAAAAATCAAACCAATTAAATACCTTTCAACTAGAAAAATTATATAGCCTCACCAAATTTGTCGGGATTAATTTACATCTATATACTTAGGTTTCTGATTTTGATGTAAGTAAGTGGGAAGTTTTACCTGACTAAGATTTTTAAATCAAAACTATTTAGAATTCCACATAGAAAATTTTCTGTATTTAAACAGATTCAGCGTAGAGATTGTGAAACTTTGTATAATAATTATTTATTTTCAAATAAATTACGTATACTTTTAAAACAAAAAGCCTCAATAACGCATATTTTGAGCGTAATTGAGGCTTATTAAAATCTGGCGGAGAGTCAGGGATTCGAACCCCGGAAGGACTTGCATCCTTAACGGTTTTCAAGACCGCCGCATTCAACCGCTCTGCCAACTCTCCGTAGTAAATTCTACTTTTTAAGAACAAATTTGAGTGCCAAATATAATCATACTTGATGTTTCTACAAACTGATTTTTACTATCTTTAACTCAAATTAATTAAGAATTTCTATGGATTTAACAGAATTTACTCCTTTTCTTAAACTACTTGCTCATGAAAGTTCTTCTATTATAAAAAAATATTTTCGAACGGATTTTAATATCGAAAATAAAGAAGATTTATCGCCAGTAACTATAGCTGATAAACTGACTGAAGAAAAAATGAGAGAATTAATTCTAAAAGAATTTCCTTCTCACGGAATTATTGGTGAGGAATTTGGCACTCACAATACTGATGCTGAATATGTTTGGGTACTTGATCCAATCGACGGAACAAAAAGTTTTATTTCTGGAGCACTAAGTTTTGGGACATTGATTGCTTTACTAAAAAATGGTAAACCAATTATTGGAGTTATTAATCATCCAATACTAAATGAGTTTTTAATTGGTGATAATACTTCGGCTTTTCTTAATGGAAGCAAAACTCAAATCAGAAATTGTTCTTCTATTTCAGAAGCAACCTTACTTACAACAGATCATCTAAACATTGGTCAATATCAAAATAAAATTGGATTTGAAAATCTTATTTCAAAAACAAAATTATACAGAAACTGGGGTGATTGTTATGGTTATTATTTACTTGCAACAGGATTTGCGGATATAATGATTGATCCTGTTATGAGTGTTTGGGATTCGATGGCACTTATTCCAATTATAAATGGAGCTGGTGGATTGATAACTGATTATCAAGGTAATGATGCAATAAAAGGGAAGAGTATAGTTGCTTCAAATCGAATTATCCATAATGAAGTTTTAAGATATTTAAATTCATAAAAAAATTATATCATAAACACAAATATTATTATTGAAATTATTGATGTTATAAGAGGCATAATTTTTATTTGTTTAAATCTAAACATTAATATCAATGCAATTATCCACAATAGAGTAAAGAACACAAAAGCTGCCGGAAATAATTTACTTATTTCTGGTATTACGGAATTCATATATCCAAATTTATACGTTAGATAAAGTGGATTGATTAAAGCCGTTAGTGTTAAAAATATTATTGCAACTAAGAATCCAAATTTTTTAACTTTTTCAGATTGATTAAAATATTCCAACCCTGTTCGCACTGCCAACAATAAACCAAGATATAATAAAAGAAAACGCAATACTTTAGCCATAACAGGTATCTTTCCATAGAAAGTTAGCTCTACTTTTTTGTTATCCGGCAATAAGTATTTTTTTTGATTGAGGTTTAATTCTGCATAGTAAAATAATTTGCTTAGCGGCTTTAATGATTTTATTCTGTTTTGTAAAGTTAGATTTGATTTTTTTAATTCAATTAAATTCCACACTGAATCAGGTTCAATCTTCCAGAATAAATTGCCATCTATTTTATCATTATCTGTTCTAATAATAACTTCAAAATCATCTTTACCATAATGTGTTTTTTCAAATCTGTACGATACTTTTTTATTATCTACACCAAAAGTTCCGGAGATAGGATAATCTTTATCTATAAGATTAGATAAAAAAATTGTTAAAAAAGTTATAACAATAGAAGCCACCCAAAGTATAATATTATTTTTTTTCATTGATTAAATTTTGTGTTATTTGAAAACTAAATTTATAAAGAAATGATAGATACGGAAAGATATAAACAAAAAAGCCCCGAATAAATCGGGGCTGAATTACACAAATTGATTTAGAGCGATGTTCCGATTTTAAATCTTAGATTTACAAATATTTTTGTAAAGCCAAATCCACCATCATCTAAACGTGATAAACTTGCTGATGGGCCAATGGCAAAAGCACTAAATCCCCATCCTTCCATAATCTTTTGGACTAAAATATTTATGTTATACTGTGGTTCACGATATTTACTACCAGGCATTCCATCAAAACTAAAATCAAAAGTACTTCCAGCCAATGATGCTTCTCTGAGTAGTAAGCCAAAATGCCATTCATCAAGGTACTGAGCAACATAAACCTTGCCTCTTGTTGAACCAAGAATTGAAACAGGATATCTAAACTCCCAGTTCAAAAAAGATTGCTCATTGTGTATAACTCTTGCTTGATATTTTATAGTAGAATCTGAATTAAGAACAGTTGCACCTTCATCTGTATCAAGATATCTGTGCAAGCTTGCTTCACCAATTTTTGATGTTGCTTTGAAATAACCAAATTCAAAAAAGTTACCGAAAGGGATAACATAATTAACTTGAAAACCTTCACTAAAGATTAAGTTATTATGATTTTGCTCTTTCATTGCCTCAATCATTGCATCGATGTGACTAAATATACCAGCCTTTACTCCAAGTATGTGAAAATTAACTTCCATCATATTTGTTTCAAGTGCGCCGGAATAGGGAGTACCGATACCGAGTGATAATCCAACATCTTGCTTTAATGATAATCCGAGTCTTTCACCGCCTTGTAGTTGGAAGAATGGATTTATATATCCAAGAGTAGGCGATATCTGCATTTTTGTTGGCGGCTGTGTAACTTTATTAATTCTGATTTTTTGAAACACCCTGGTAAAAACACTTCCATAATTAATATCTTCTTCAAGATTTAATTTGAATGGATAAGTAATTATTCTTGCACGTAATTCTGGTGGGACGGCAAGAAAAGGATATAAAACACTTTTGATTGAAATAGTTTGGTTGTTAGCATCTCTCAAATCAACTACAATCTCGGCTTTAGGATCTGGTGGATCTATAAATAGTGCAGTTTGAATATTGATGAACAAACTATCATCCAAAGGTTCCATTTGATAATATCTTATTTGTTCTTCTTCTTCCTGCGCAAAAATAGAATTAAATCCGAGAAGGAATACAAGAGTTAAGAGTACAAGAATTTGTTTAGATGCTTTCATTTTTTTTATATACCTGAATAATTAATTAGAAAACTCTGTAAAGAAGAACGAATCACCTACCTGAACTCTGTCCTTCGATTTTTCATCAACAACTGTAAAGAAGAAGTTTACTTTGTATCTTCCATCTGATTCGCGAAGACTTCCGTTTCTGTCTAACCAATCATCAAAAGCATTTTCTGTTGATGCAACTTTTAATGAAACATTATAGATCAAATTTCCGTTGCTGTCTTTAGTTGGTCCCGTAACCGATATTGGTCCAGTCCAGCTTGTTTTAAGTTGATCAGGTCTTTGATCAATAATTGTAACTTTAAAAACTGTTATACGTTGTAAATCTTTTACATAAATATCTGATGAATTCATTTTGGTAGTAACACGTTCAATTTTTACTTCGGGTGCTTTATTAGGAAGTACTTTTATTCTTTCTTCTTGCGATCCAAATTTTATTATCACTTCAGTTTGATCTGTTAAATCAAATCGCTTTTCCTGTCCTGCTGGAACAACTGCTAAAGGATTATTCATGTTTTTTGGATCATAAATATTTGCAGCAACTGTGCCTGTATTACGAGCAATATTCCAGGTGTGCTGAATATATGTTTGCTTTACAGAAATTGGCGATTGAGTTTGAATTTGTTCTTCAACAATTTCTTCTTTTTTCTCTTCTTCTTTTGGTGGTGGAACATAATCTTTTATAATTTCCAGCTTTTTGTTAAGCGCTGCTAACTGTTGTCTCATCTGTTCGTTTTCTACTACTACATTTGGATCAATCTTAATAGAAAAATCGATACCAAGTGCGTATAGAGAATCTAATACTGCAATCAGTGAATCTCTAACTTCTTTCTGCACAGTATCCTCTTCCAGGGCAACTCTTCTTAAATCAAGATCAGCGCCTTTAAGTGCAAGCACTGTAATCACAAAAATGTACAGCACTTGATAGATAACGAACTTACTGTCTCTGTTTTTGTTTATCATTTTAAAATCTTTTTATTTCTTTAATACGATTGCTTCTAAATGCTTCAATCCGATTAATGTTTTTTCATCACCAATGGATTGTGAAGCCTGATTTAATGCATTTGCTAAACCGTTTAATTCAGTAATCTTTTGAGAGCTTACGCCTTCAATTTGATTAATTTTTTCTGCAAGTGAACTTATGGATGTGAAATTTCTATTCATTATCTCACTAAGTTTTGCAGATTGTTCAACAAGTGATTTAAATTTTTCTACATCAGCGAGTGATAGCTCTGTACCACCGCCAACACCAGAACCACCTTGATTTAACTGTTTCAAAATATTTTTTGAATTTTCAACCTGAATTCTGGAAAAATATTTTTCTCTTATATCAGATACATGATTTACAACTGATTGAAATTCAACACCAAGTTGATCTAAAACTGGTTCAAATAATTTTCCGATTGCAAGAACTATTAATGCTTTTACTTCAAAGGGAACTGATAAGCCCAGAAAAATTTCTTCACCAAGTTTTATACTTATTAATAGTATTGCTGCACCAATTAATGGAAGTGCAGTTGCGATACTATCTATAACACTATTGTAAGATCCAACAATGCGATCGATAGTTGCGCTGGCCGGAGTTCTAATAATTTCTAATTTTAATTTGCTGTAAGCTAAATATGATAAAAATAAGAAAAGAGCGTAAGTAACAATTGGTAACCACCAAAAACTAAATGGTACAACGGCTTCTTGAACAGGCTTCCAGGTAGGGAATAGTGATTGTGCAATATCAATTGTTATGTTGCCCAGTATTGGAACTTTAGAAAGGTCAAGAAAAAATGAAATTACAAGTGCAATTAAAGATATAATAGCTGGTTTTAATATCACTGTAAATTGGATTTTTCTAATTGCAGATCGAGTGTATTCCTCTAGTTCCAATTCCAGTTCATTGTTTGCTACATCAGGATTCAAAAGATTTTTTGTTGTAGAATCTTTTGTGCTTATTGTTGAATTTGACATCAGTCTCCTCAAAAAAAATTTCTAAATTAAACTCAATTTGTAAAGTTATTATTTGGTTTTTCAACAGAACTAACCAAAACGGATTTTGTTTAGAACAATTATCATACCAACACTCCTTTTGTCGTTTGTTAATGTTGTGAAAATTAAGATTTATTGTTTTTTCAATGTTAAATAGATGTTTCGGTTTTGCTTATAATATTAAGCTATTTATATAAGCATTCTAATCTTAGCAGTAAAAATATTGAATTACCAGATAAATAATTATTCACAGCTGAATTAAATTGAAAAGATAATGTACAAGATCATCCAATAGGTTAAAAATTCTTTACATTTGCGTAATAATTACCTGAAAAATCTTTAAATACTATCATTGATTTGCATCTATAATTGACATTCATTTTATTTTTATCTTTCAGTAAGTAAAATCAAACATTATGAGTTTTGTAACAAAAATTTTTATCACTTATTAAATGAATACTAATTTTACCAATTATCCAAGAATGCTAGAAATAAATACTCGTATCTGGATGAAGCGAGCTGGAAATAATTTTACTTTTTCATCTATACCGGATGGACAAATTAAAACCTGGCAGGATATGGGTATAGATATGATCTGGTTAATGGGCATTTGGGAAAATAACAAAGAAGTTATTAGTGAATATTGTTTTGAACCGGATTTAATTTCATCATACAACAGTGCGCTAAAAGATTGGCAGCCAGAAGATGTAGTTGGATCACCATATTCTATCGATAAGTATGAAATAAACCCTGCACTTGGAACCAAAGAAGAATTACTTTCATTTAAACAAAGATTAAATGAAAAGGGAATAAAATTAATTCTGGATTTTGTAAGTAATCATTTTAGTGCTAAATCATCTTTAATAAAAAATAATAAAGAAATATTTCTTTTTGCGGATGAATATATTTTTAAAAATGATCCTTACACATTTTATCCCTCGCCTGTAAACAGTAAGGAATATCTTGCACATGGCCGCGATCCACTTTTTCCACCGTGGAAGGATACAGCACAGGTAAACTTTTTCAGTAGTGAAGCACGCAGTTATCTAATTTCTGTTTTAAATGATCTTACAAATTTATGTGATGGTGTTAGATGCGATATGGCAATGCTGCCTTTAAACAATATCTTTTACAACACCTGGATTGGAGTTTTAAAGAAACACGGTTATGAAAAACCAGAAAAAGAATTTTGGAAAGAAGCAATTTCTGAGGTGAAAAAAATCCGAGAAGATTTTATTTTTATCGCAGAAACTTATTGGGATCTTGAATGGCAATTACAAAATCTTGGGTTTGATTTTACTTATGACAAAAAATTGACTGATAGATTAATAAGTGGGGATATAAGAAGCATTAAAGATCATCTAAATGCGGAAATGAGTTACCAGGAAAAATCAGTAAGATTTTTAGAAAATCATGATGAAGATCGTTCTATTGTAAAATTAGGTAGAGAAAGATCGATGGCTGCGGCAGTTATCATAAGCACTATCCCTGGTATCGCTTTTTATTTTGATGGACAATGTGAAGGGAAAAGAATAAAACTTCCATTACAACTTGGTCGGGAACCAGAAGAAAAACGTGATGAGAAAATAAAAGAATTTTATCGTTTACTTTTTAGTATTACTAAACAAGAAGTTTTTAGAACCGGAAATTGGAAGTTACTGGAGGCTTTACAAGTAAATAATAGTGATAGCACTTATGAAAATTTATTAGCCTGGGAACTTAGAAAAGATGATGAATTATGTATTGTTGTTGTTAACTATAATAATACAACATCACGGTGTAGATTAAAGTTTGATATATCCTTAGATAGCAATGATATTCAACTTTCTGACTTGTTAAATAATATAACTTATAAAAGATCTGTTAAAGAAATTGCTGAAAAGGGCTTATTTGTTGAACTTAAATCTTTTAACAGCCATATATTTTCTATTAGCGGGTAAGTGAATAATAATCTTTTTTTTGTAATTCGAAATATTTTTAGGAATAATTATTACCTTAAAATTCGTTTAATTTAATAAATTCATTTTTTAAGTTAGCGAAACCAATAAACTAATTAAGCATCATACGGATTAAATTATGGCAAAAAATACCAACGCAAATAAAGAACGAAAAATTGGTAAGCAGGTAGTTGAAAAAAAACCGCTTATCGATCCTAAAGTAAAAAACACGATTTGGACTGTAATAACTATTATAGTTTTACTTGTATTTTTTATAATCAATAATACACGCACTGAACCTGAAGAAGGTCCATATCCACCAAACTATTCCCCAACTAAAGTCAATTCAAATAATTAATTATAAATTGGAAGGAAAACATTTAAATGGTTAAAATAATTTTAGTGGTTGTTCTATCGCTTAGCATTAATGCACTTAGCAGTGATAATAAATTCAGTAAAAGTGTAGTAAATGAAAATGTAATCGTAAAACTTGATGGAGATAAGGCTCCTGATTTTTCTCTTAAATCAGTTGATGGAAAAACAATAAAGCTTTCTGATTATAATGGTAAAGTTGTTATTATAGATTTTTGGGCTACCTGGTGCCCCCCTTGTAGAAGAGGAATTCCTGATTTAGTTGCAATACAAAATGAGTATAAAAATAAAGTTGTTGTTGTAGGAATTTCTTTAGATAGAGAAAAAACTATCAAAGATGTTCCTGGTTTTGTTAAGGATTATGGAATAAATTATCCTGTAGTATATGGTGATGATAATGTTGTAACAGCTTATGGTGGAATACAATCAATACCCACATCTTTTGTAGTGGATAAAAATGGTAATGTTGTTGATATGCATGTTGGACTTGTATCAAAAGATACTTTTGTGAATAAGATAAAAGAGTTGCTAAAGTAAATCGGCAAAACATTTAAAATAAAAAATCCTTATTC
>CXWK01015877.1_pt1 | contig 18421 bp, 13 predicted proteins | sample 590851 | NCBI WGS metagenome assembly CXWK01 (sample SAMEA3498364, study PRJEB10139) | wastewater metagenome | biome: wastewater treatment plant; material: activated sludge | place: Denmark | collected 2014-08-01 | reverse complement strand
GTTAGACTTATAAGAAAATATATCCCATTTATGGATGTTGATTGGGACAACGCTTATTTTATCAAAACATCCAATGATTCAATGTTTATTACCGAATTATATCCACCTGAATTCAGAATTAAATACAACCGAAATACAGAGGATACATCAAGATATTGGATCAATCGATTCTTACCACATATTTTTGAAAATGAAGATGGCCAGTGGGGTATTTTTTCTGGACATGAGATAGGTGGTTATAAAATTTCATTTAGTGAAGTGGTAAAACTTAGCACTATTTGGGAAGAATGGATTAAACTGTATAAAGAGATTAAAGCAGGATTTGAGTAGCGGTTTGTTGACTTAAACTTTTTATAGCGCTATGTTGCTTATGATTTGTTGGGAATGAATTTCTAATAAATGATATAATTAATTGACAAAACTTGGATTTAAAGAAGCAAGAAATTAGGTTATAGAAAAGGATTGTAATGGAAGAATCAAAATCAAACCTTAGTGTTCCTAAAGAAGATATTTGGGATTATCTTTATAAAGGGAATCAGATAGCCCTTTCTGTCTTTCCACCTGCAAAAATATTTTATGAATTGCTCGTAGCGCCACCAGTTAAAATACGGACTGCGGAATGGATGAGAAATGTAAAAGTCGCAGTTGAAAACCTTGAGATACTGTATGAGGAATTTAAAATTGAAAATTTAATAAAAAATGATCTCTTTCAATCTGCCTTAATATCATCAACCAGAATAGCTGCATCAACTCATCAGAAAGAAAAACTTGAAGTTCTACGTAACGCATTGTTAAATACAATTATTCAGAAAGATTTAGAAGAAAATTTTAAACTACTGTTCTTCAATTACATTGACTCAATGACTCTTCTTCATTTGCATGTGTTGAAATTCTTTGAACAACCAAGAGAAGGTGAGGGTCAATTGGATAGAGAATATAGCCCATATTTTATTGAGTACGTTCGGATGTATGAAAAGGACATTGAGATGGACACTATATTATTTACTTCTATCTGTAAAGATTTAGAAACCAAAGGCTTATTGAAACGAGGGAGAAAAACAGACAAGGATTCACCATTTTCTAAACCTCATCCAGCGGTAGGAGGTGGTAAAAGTCCTACTGGCCATTTCCAATGGATAATGCATTCAGAATTAGGAAGTAAGTTCTATTATTTTATTATCTCACCAGAAGTCTAAAATCTATCAGAAAAATATTATTAAGGAAAACAATCCCTTCACCCCCAGCAACAATTAACTTTTGCTGGTGTTGCTCAAGCTAATACTCATCTGGATTGCCCACATACTCAAATGGATTTAATAAACTATCTCTGTGCGTTTATTATTTCAATACGAAAATATTAGTAAGTATTGCAGTACGGCAAGCAAAGTAATGAGTATAAAGATTCGTTGAGGTTGAATTTATTAATCTAAACTTAATTGACTTACAAAGTCCTTTCATCTAATTTTAAGTCGTATCTATTCACATTTATTAAGGGGCACGGTATGAAAAGCAAACTTTCCATTTTGTTACTTTTAAACTTATTTGCAACACTCTATGCCCAAGACTACTGGCAACAATCCAATGGTCCTTATGGTGGAATAATCTATTCACTTACCACAAATGCAAGCGGGATTATTTTTGCTGGTACTTCAGGTAATGGACTCTATCGTTCAACCGATGGCGGAAATAATTGGGACAAAATTGGTTTTGAGGATAAGACTATTTATTCCTTTGTTACGAATTCAATAGATCAAATATTTACTTGTGATGGACAGAATGGAGTCGTTTATCGGTCTACTGATAATGGTACTAGCTGGGCACAAATAAATATAACTATAATAAACAACAGTGTTTATGCACTTGCTATTGATTCAGCCGATCACATTTATGCTGGTACTGTTTATGGTAATGTCTTTCGCTCTACGGACAACGGAATTCACTGGAACGAGATTGGAGTAGTAAATGCTCCTATATCTAAGTTACTAATTGATTCGAGCGGTTATATTTATGCTGGTACTTATTCGCAAGGAATCTTTATATCTACAGATGGTGGGAGTAACTGGAGCGGAATGAATTCAGGTTTAACAAATGGAATTATTAATTCAATTAAGGCAAATTCAACTGGCCAAATATTCATCTCCATAAGTAATGCTGGTATCTATCGCTCCTCGGATAATGGAGATAATTGGACTCAAATTAATTCAGGTTTAACAAATACTGATGTACTTTCACTAGAAATTGATTCCGATAATATTCTATTCGCTGGTACTGCTGGTGGAGGAGTCTATCGTTCAACTGATAATGGGGATAATTGGACTCATTTAGTTTTCGGATTAGATCCATTTTTTATTTTTTCACTGGCAGTCAATTCAAATGATCATATTTTTGCTGGATCATTGATCGGCGGTGTTTACAGTTCTACAGATCATGGAAATAATTGGACACAGTATAATTCAGGTTTGGTACGTGTAAGTTGTTATGCATTTGCAAAAGATTCGAGCGATCAATTATTTGTTGGAACAAATTGTGGGGTGTATAACTCATTGGATGACGGAAGTAACTGGGAGTTTTTAGGTGTAAATGATAAGTCTGTTAACTCGATTAAAATTAACTCAGAAGGATATATTTTTGCCGGTACTGCAGGATGGGGAGTTTATCTTTCTACCGATAATGGAGTTAGCTGGATCGAGAAAAATTTGTATTTAACTGATCAATCAGTCACTTCTCTCTCAATTAACTCAAATGGCGATATTTTTGTTGGTACATTTAGCGGAGGGGTGTATATTTCAACAGATAACGGCGACCAATGGACTCAGGTTAATACTGGTTTTACTAATCTTGAGGTTAGATCTCTGGTTATCGATTCAGAGGATAATATTTTTGCCGGTAATGTTGATGGAGTATATCGCTCAATAAATAATGGTACTAATTGGACAAAAATGGGACTGAATGAATTTGTTTCGACTTTCACTGTTAATTCACTTAATCATATTTTCGCAGCAGATTTTGGTGGCAACATTTATAAATCAACTGATAATGGATTCAGTTGGTCTCAAAAAAATGTCGCACCCTATGTCCAATCACTTATTGTTAATTCTCAAGACTATATTTTTGCAGGTACAGTATTAGGTGGCATTTATTACTCAACCGATAGCGGAGAAAATTGGATTCCGATTAATTCAGGATTAAATACTTTAGACGTTAAAGCTTTAACAATTAATTCTAGAGATGAGTTAATTGCAGGTACGGAGAGAGATGGGGTTTATAGAAGTTTAGTTCCATCGGATATTAATGATAAATATGCAGCACCGGATATCTTTTTATTATTTCAAAACTATCCAAACCCGTTTAATCCAAGTACCAGTATCCAGTATTCAATAACCAGTAGGCAATTTGTGCAATTAAAAGTTTATGATGTTTTGGGCAATGAAATTGCAACATTAGTTAACGAAGAAAAACCAGCAGGAGTTTACAATGTACAATTTGCAATGAACAATTTACAATTAAGTTCAGGAATTTACTTTTACAAATTAACTGCTGGCAATTTTGTTCAAACAAAGAAAATGATTTATTTAAAATAGTTTTAAATAAAGATTCGTTGAAGTACTAAACCACTCCTTCATACTCCTCTTTAATTAAAGAGGAGAATGGCTAAAATCAATTTTTTCATCTCAGTTTTTTACCCTTGATCACAAATGCATCGTATTTGGAAACATTTTATACTCAAAACTGTTCCCTTTTATTGATTAAAAATCTAATTCATTTTAACTTAGCACATCACATCAAACTATTTGTAAACTAATATTAAACTATATAAAGGACCACAATGAGTAGTATTTTCAAATTTGGTGAAGAGGTAGCCGGTTACAATATTCGTGTATTAAACGAACGTGAAATTAGAGCAGGCGCAGGATTGTTATTTGTCTTTATGTTTATTGCAGTACTTTCGGCAATTATGCAGGGCAGTTTTACACTTCTTAAATATGCTGTAATGATATTTTTAGCTGATATGCTGATAAGAGTTTTGATCAATCCGAAATATTCTCCTGTTTTAGTGTTAGGAAGATTTATTGTTAGAAAACAGGTTCCGGAATATGTTGGCGCAGTTCAGAAAAAATTTGCCTGGGTTATTGGTGTCAGTTTAGGATTAACAATGTTCGTACTTATAAACGTAATGAATACATTTAGTTTTATTACCGGTCTTATCTGTTTAATATGTTTGATCTTTTTACTATTTGAATCAGCTTTTGGAATTTGTTTAGGCTGTAAATTTTATTCCTGGATATACAAAGAAAAAGCACAATACTGCCCGGGAGAAGTTTGTGAGATTAAAGACAGGCACGAAATACAAAAAACAAATCTTGCTCAATGGATTGTTGTGTTAGCGTTTATAGGTTATATAGTATTAACAGTAATTATGTTTAATGATAATTTCAAAGCACCGCCTCGTGAACTATTTTCCGGAAAAAGTTTAGAAGAGATGCAGCAAGAGTAAATATAAAGTTATATAAAATTTATTCTCTCTCCTTGTTAGGTTAATACTACACTTACAGGGAGAGGGAAATAAACCTGCTCACGTTAATTAATATTTACTTTGTTTAATAAAGTATACTAACATTTCTAATTAAGACTACAATTCTCATCTCTAAGCTTACCTGGTTAACAAAATATAAAACTTATAAGTGGCTCAATACTTGTTTTATAAAAGCGGCAAAAAAATCATATCAATTTTTTATAAGGGTGAAAATATGGTAGTAATTATACAGCCAGGTTTTACGTAACAGCTTTCCAATTCTTTAATTAAATAATCAATCAATAAATATCATATAGGAGTGATGATGAAAACCATTAAGGGGTTCGTATTATTTGTTATTGTATTCTCTTCAATAAACATTTCAAACATTGCACAAACAGAAAATAAAACAGAATCAGATAACCTTAACAGCTTTAGCGTTTATTTTATAAATGGATATGCACTCGGTTACGATTACTTTACTTCGGATGCATTTAAACTTAGAGCAACATTGGATTTGGGAATTAGTGGATCAAATAATGATTCAGATGGAGAATCAAAAACTACATTATATGGTACAACAAATTCCGGAAGCAAGGAACTAAGTGAAAGGGAAACTGATAGAGATGTATTTAGTGTGTCATTAGCCAGTCAAATATTATTTCCAATATATAAAACTGAATATGGAAATTTTTATTTCGGTGTTGGTCCAAGTATAGGATATTCGAGGGATCACAATAATTCAATCTACGACTCCAAATATTATAATCCAGACACAGTTACAACTCCGAATATAAATTATGCTTCATATGAAAACACATATATATCATACGATATTGCTGCAAATGCTTTAATAGGTGCAGAAGCAATTATCAGTAAAAATATTAGTCTTTTTACCGAAGCACATCTACTTGGCGGTATGAGATGGACTGACGATAAATGGATCAACAATTATGGAAGTAGTACAAATTATGAAGAAAAAAGGGAAAACAGTAACAAAGGTTCAGGCTGGTTTTACAATTTTCAATATGCACGAATCGGTGTTAAAATATCACTATAGATGAGATAAATATGAAAAAATTTATTATAGTATTAGTGTTATTTATTTTCATTGGCTGCACTCCTTTATCTAGGCTGCCTAAAGAAGTAAGATCTCAAATACCAAAGGAAGCTAATACGTTAGTTATGAATTTTGACTTACCAAAGGATAGTTTGTTTATATACGTATCTGAGTTTTTATCAACTGAAAATTTCAGGATACATAGTCTTAATAAAGAAGTTGGATTTATAAATACTGATGGAAAACAATATCGCCCCGAAATGTTAATAAGATTAAATATTCAAATCTCAACAGATAATAATAAATCCAAATTATTCTGTACTTCTGAATTCTCTTTACGAAATACAAATGATGAAGATAAAGATAAATGGTGGCGCGGTAACTATAGTTATGGTGGTTATTTTACTTTGTGTTTTGATAATATGGTTTTACTGCTTCAAAAACTTCCGTACAAAGAAGTGCAATACATAAGGAAATCGTAAGTTTGTTCTAAATCCCTCTTCTGGTTAATGGGAGGGATTTACTTATATTATAATATCTGTGCTTTCGTGCCTTCCAAATAATCTTCTCTGTAAGCTTCTATAAATTCATCTACACCTTCCGGTGATAAAAAATTCAATAGTTCAATTATTGATTCATCGAAATTATAATTTTCATCCCAGATAATACCGGGCATTTGAAATTTGCATGTGGAATAATCTGCAAGATGTAAAATTGCTGTAAGAAAATTATTTTCTTTGGAGTTTGCAGGTCGATGATGAAATTGTAATGTATCTGACAGGACAGATGGAAGAGACCATTTATCAGTCAGAAACTCCCCAATTTCCTGGTGAGATAATCCTAAAACTTTATATTCAGATTCTAAGAATGATGTTTTATTATGAGCAGAATAACCAACAATTTGAAGAAACTCGTTTGATAGATATTCGTGGATAATAAGTATTCCCATATCATGCAGCATACCGGCAGTAAAACCATCGCCTTCAAAATTAAACCCAAGATCTTTTGCCATTCTCTGAGTCAATATTCCCACAATCATAGAATGATTTAGAAATTTATCCGGATTAAAATATTTATCCGATTTCATCTTCATTGTAGAAGCCATACGGATGGAGGTAACAATTGATTTTATCTCTCGCATACCAAGCATCAAAACAGCCGAACCAATATTGGTAACATTTCTTCTTAATCCATAAAGAGGGGAGTTAGCAACAGATAGAACTTTAAGAGTTAATGACGGATCTTTTTCAATTATTGTCGTTACTTTTTTAGCAGAAATATCTTGAGAACTAAAAAGTTGAGAAATTTCATTAAGCACTCTAGGTATTGGAGGAAGTGTAGTAATATTTTGGAGTTGTTTTATTATATCATCTGCTTTGTATAAACTGCTTATTTGTTGATCATTCATAGAACATGTTTCCAAGAGATTATTTTTTTGAAGTACTATTTACAAAAAATATATATTAGTTAGGAATTCTGTTTACACAACATAAAAACATACAGTATTAATTCAGTATTAAAGTTTAGTTAATTAAAAATAAGTGAGTTGACAAAACTAAACCCCACAACTTATTTGTTTTAATTAATTAGCAGTTGTGGGGTGCAAAGTATTTCTTATTTTCTTTTATATTTTATTTCCATCGTTTTCATTTCACCGCTGCCCATATCAGTAAACATTTCAAAAGTTGAATGATCTTTATCAATTATAGTTATAACGTTTTTCACATCAACTTTATTGCCGTTAGGCACAACCATTTTACCTTTATACGTAATAGTGTTTGCGTTTTTATCATAGGTCCCTTCAGTAGTCATCATTCCGGTACCCATATTATCAATCCAAACGTTCTGGAAAACTTTGAGTGCATTATCATATCCAGTAAGATCCATACCAGAAAATGGCATTCCCATCATCATTCCTGAAAATTTACCAATAATATATCTTCCATCCATTATGGATTCATATTTTGTTGTTCCAGTAGTTTTTTGAGGTGGTTGTGAAGGATCCATCCACATTGTAATATCACCTTCCCATTCACCAATCATTGATTTAAGCATTTCATGCTCAGTTCCGGGTGTCATATATGTTTGCCACTCTTTCATCATCTGATCTTGATCTACATCCTGCGCAAATGGTGTGATCAAAAATAAAAAAAGAGCAAAGAATGAAAACTTAAAAAGGAATTTCATAAGGCCTCCTATGAGATTTATTGATATTTATTAGAATTACGAAACAGGATTAATTAGTTATACATCAGAAACATAGTTTCTATAATTTCAATTGTCAATAGTCAACTATTATTTACGCTGTAATAAATTGATTTCATAAAAGCTTTACTCTAATTTAAGATCCATCTTATCATTTATTTCATAGGGGAGCTATGGCATTTAAAAAGTATTTCTTGCTCATTTTTCTAAATTGTTTTTTATACACTTTCAATTGCTTTGGTCAGCAGCAGAATTACTTTGCACATTTTACAACTGAAGATGGTCTTTCACAATCATCTGTGTTTAGTATTACTCAGGATGATATTGGTTTTATGTGGTTTGCTACTGAAGATGGGTTAAATAAATTTGATGGAAACAAGTTTACTGTTTACAGACCAAAAGAAAATGATTCAACTTCAATTCCTGATCTGGGAATTAGAAAAGTTTTTAAGGACGTAAATGGTAAAATTTGGATCCTAACACTAAGAGGTAAACTGTGCAGATATAACCCGATCAAAAATAATTTTATTAATTATACATTCGCTTCAACAAATAAAATTTCTCCCAAAATTATAACTCTCACAGTAGATAATGCCGGAAAACTCTGGGCATTTTCTACTAAAGGTGATATATATTTTTATAGTTCTAATAATGATACTTTTGTAAAATTTGGGAGCAATCATAAATTTTATGAAAAAGTAAAATCCATACATTTACAATGTGCCATTTTCGATAAGGACAATATAATTTGGCTAGGTACATGGGAAGGTTTAATTGCTTTTGATCCTGTCTCAAATCAGATTGAATGGTATAAACATGAATCAGAATTATCGAACTCAATTGGCGGAGATATGGTGTTTAGTCTTACTGAGGATAGTACTGGTAATATATGGATTGCAAGTGCAAACGGTGGATTGAGTGTTTTTAATAAATCAACAAAAAAATTTAGCATTTATAAATCTAATTCCAAAAATAAAAACACTATATCAAGTAATCGTATCATGAGTTTACTTATTGATAGCAAAAATAATATTTGGATAGGAACATTCGACAAAGGTTTAGATATACTTAATCCAGCTACCAAAACATTTACAAATTTTTCTCACAATCCATCAGTACAAGGCTCCTTTAGTATTGGTGCTGTAATGTCTATTTATGAAGATAAAAGCGGAGGAATATGGTTTGGTACCGGCGGAGGCGGTGTAAATCGTTATGATCCTTTAAATCAAGTATTTATACATATGCAACACATTCCGGGCAATTCAAACAGCATTAGCCCAAATCCTGTGCTTGCAATTTGTGAAGATCATTTTGGAAATCTTTGGATTGGTTCTGATGGAGGTGGGATAAATTTTAAAGAAAAAAACTCAAACAGGTTTATTAACTACTTACAAAATCCAGATTTTGGAAGTAATGCTATTACTGCAATTTACGAAGACAGCAAAGGAAACATTTGGATTGGTGCAGATCCAGGAACAAATTCAGTATCTGGTGAAGTAATACAGTTTGATAGGAATACAAATTCTTTTGTTCCATTTAAAGATATTAATATAAAATTTGGTGGAGTCTCTGCAATTCATGAAGATAGATTTGGTGAAATGTGGGTTGCAACTCCCTCAGATGGTATACATCGTTATAATCCAAAAACAAAAAAAGAAATTGTATATAGAACAAATAGTTCAGATTCCACCACAATAAGTAGCAATGCAATTTTTAGTATATGTGAAGATAGTTATGACAATCTTTGGTTTGGGTCAATTTCAAGCGGAATAGTTTGCTATGATAGAAAGAAAGATTCTTTTATAAGATTTATAAATGATAAAAATAATACTAAAAGTCTTGGCAGTAATTCTATTTGGTGTATTACAGAGGATTTAAATAAAGATTTATGGATTGGTACCTGGGGCAGTGGAATTAATAAATATATTCGTGATAAAAAAGAATTTATAAGATACACTGTTAATGATGGTTTACCCGGAAACATTGTTTATGGAATTAAACCAGATAATGAGGGGAATCTTTGGATTAGTACTAATAAAGGATTGACAAGGTTTAACCATGCAAATTATGAGTTTAAAAATTTTACAAAAGCAAACGGACTTTTAATTAATGATTTTTCTGCTGGTGCAACTTTTAGTACTAAAGACGGCAGATTGTTTTTCGGTGGAAACTCAGGGGTTGTTTGTTTTAATCCAGGAAATATTTTGGATAACGATTATCTACCAAACATTGTATTTACGGATTTTAAAGTTTTTGATAAATCAATTCAGATAGAGAATTCAATTTTATATACTGATGAAATTATTCTTAATTATGATCAAAACTTTTTTACAATAGAATTTGCATCACTTGATTATAACGCTCCAGAAAAAAATATTTTTGAATATAGACTTGAAGGCGTTGATAAAGATTGGATAAAATCGGATGGAAGAAGGTTTGCGAGTTATACTGATATAAGTAACGGTAATTATAAGTTTAGGGTTAAAGGTTCTAATAGCAGCGGAAAATTTAATCCAAGAGAAATTGTGCTCAGTATAATTATTTCTCCGCCGTACTGGAAAACATGGTGGTTTAGATTGCTTGGATTATTTGTGCTACTTTTCATCCTATATTCAATTCATAGATATCGGTTAAATAGATTGATTGAAGTTGAGAGAACAAGAAACAGAATTGCAAGAGATTTACATGATGAAGTTAGCGCAAGTATTACCGGTATAGTTTACTTTGCGGATGCTGTTAAAACTGAAATGAAGGAAAAAGAAACTCCCGCTTTAAAAAAACTTGTTGGGTTGATTAGTGAAAGCGCAGCACAAATTCAGGATTCTATGAGTGATATTATCTGGTCGATCAATCCGGATAATGATGATTGGAATGTAGTGCTGCCTAAGCTTCGCCGGTATGCTTCTGATCTTTGTGAAAGTAAAGGCATAAAATACAACATTGAAATGCCTGAGAGTTTTTTGGGAAAATCATTAAAGATGGAACAACGACATGATTTTTGGTTAGTCTTTAAAGAAATTGTTACAAACGCAGTTAAGCATTCAGCTTGTTCTGAAATTGGAATAAAATTATTTAATGATTCAGACTATCTTAATTTGAATATATCTGATAATGGAATTGGGTTTGATTCTGAAATTCCATCAACAAATAATGGATTAAAAAATATTCGTTTACGCTGTAAAACTTTAGGCGGGACTTCAGAAATCATTACCTCAATAGGAAATGGAACACAATGGAAAATTAAAATTCCATTAACTAAAACTAAACAATTGTGATTTGCCATGACTAACAAATTAAACTCACAGCAACAAAAAACTTTTAATGAAAATTCTGTAATTAAATTGATGATTATTGAAGATAATCGATTTACAAGAATTGGTTGGGAATCTGTTATACAAGCAAATAAAAACTTTAATCTTGTTGGTTCTTTTTCTGATTGTGAATCAGCCTTTAGTTCTGAAGTTCCGAAAACTACCGATGTGGTTTTAATGGATATTGGACTTCCGGGAATGTCCGGCATTGAGGGTGTAAAATATTTAAAAGAAAAGTTTCCAGAAATATTGATAGTAATGTGCACAGTTCACGAAGACAGTGAAGAAATATTTCAAGCTATTTGTGCTGGTGCAGTTGGTTATCTTACAAAAAGAACATCGCCTGAAGAATTAGTTAAATCTTTAATTGAAGCTTATAATGGGGGCTCACCAATGACACCAAGTGTAGCAAGAAAAGTCATCGGTTCATTTCAAAATGTAAAAGCATTGGATGATGAAAGCAAAATTTCAGAGTTGAATGAAAGAGAAGAACAAATATTAAATCTTATGGCTCAAGGTAAATCTTATAGTACAATAGCTGATGAAGTATTTCTTTCAATTGATGGTGTTTACTATCATATAAGGCATATTTATGAAAAACTGCACGTACACAGCAGAGCAGAAGCAGTAGCAGAAGGAATTAAAAAGAGGTTAATAGCTCCTCCAAAATAATTAGTCATAGCCCAACATACTTCAATTAATCTCGAATATCGAACAAGGAATTTAGAAGTCTGAAGTATTTTAATTTCAAAGTTCAATATTTAGCATTCTTTGTTAGTTATTCAAATATCGCACTAATATTTTACTGAGTATTTTCCTAAAAACTACAGGTTTACGTAGTGCCTGTACACATAACATCTTTTAAGTTTTAAATAGAAATTCTTAAAAGGATCACTTCTGTGTCGTTTTCATTAAGTAAAAGCATCATAAAATACTTTAGACGAAAAAAATATGGTAGGATAAGTCCACAACAAGAATTATCTGAATTAGAGAAAAAGATACTTGAAGAAATTTCTGTTGGTAAATCTTATAACGCAATTGCAGATGAATTGGAAATGACAAAAGAAACTATACAGAAAAGTATAAGAGAAATTTATTTAAAATTGCAATGCAAAGATATCAATGAAGAAAATCCTGATGAAATTGTTTAACTTTTCATCAAATTTAAACATTACAAAAAACTATCTTGCATTATCTGAATAATCTGAACCCTACTTAGTCGAATTTAGTGTCAGAAAACAAAACGGAGCTGCTTATTCAATTGTAGTTTTTCTTGCTTTGAATAGATCGTACAATAAAATTATCAGGAATAAAACTATACCAATCAAAAACCTGGGCGTATTTTCCATAAACTATCTCCTTTTCAATACAAAAATATTTTACAAATATTAAGTATTTGTTATTCAATCATTAAGAAATCATTAATAAAAATTAAAAAGTAAATTCACATTAGGGGCAATCTTTTATATTTTTGTTAAAACATTTAATAGGGCAATACAATGCAATATAGAAAACTCGGTAACTCAGATATTAGCGTTTCCGAAATTAGTCTTGGATGCTGGACTATGGGCGGCTTAAATTGGGTTAACGGAACACCAAATGGCTGGGCAAACGTAAACGAAACAGAAATATCTGAAGCCATTGAATACGCAATTGATCATGGTGTAAATCATTTTGATAACGCGGATGTTTATGGAAATGGCAGAGCAGAAAGAATGCTTGGTAGAATTCTTGGCAAGCGAACTAATAAATTTATAATTGCCACAAAAATCGGATGGTTTCCAGGAACAGCAGAACATGCTTATGAACCAAAACATATTCGTCATCAATGTGAACAATCTCTAATTAATCTAAAAAGAGATTACATTGATTTATATTATTTCCATCACGGAGATTTTGGTGAAAATGATAAATATCTTGATGATGCAATTGAGGTAATGTATAAACTCCGTGATGAGGGCAAAATAAGAATTATTGGTCAATCAGCTTATAAACATGATGATTTTGTAAAATTGATTCCTAAAGTTAAACCTGAAGTTTTGCAAAGCAGATCAAATGCTATTGATGAAGGAGTTTTGCAGGATAATTCTCCAACAAGATTATTAATGGAAAAAAATAATATTTCTTTTATCGCATTTGGTCCTGTTGCACAAGGGTTGCTTCTTGGTAAATATCATCAGGGTAATCCTCCACAATTTGAACCTGGTGATCATCGTGCAAACCAGGAAAGATTTAAACCTGAAAGTTTGGCAAAGCTTGAACCTAAGATTGAAAAATTAAAAAATAAATTTGGTCCTTCTAACCAAGAACTCTCTCGAGCAGCACTGCAATATTTATTAAATTACAAACAGGTTGGTTCGGTAATACCCGGTTTTAGAAATCTTGAACAAGTAAAATCAAATTTAAGTGGAATGGATAACCCTTTGACAGTAGAAGAATTCAAATTTATTAAGCAGCTTTTTGCAGAATAATTCAATAATCTTTAATGAAAGCCGATTATGAAAAAAATAATCATATTATTAATTGTTTTACAATTTACACTTTTGAGTAATGTTTTGTTGGCTCAAGAGTTAATGAATAAAATAAACATTATTCCAAAACCAAAAAGTTTAGTTGTTAATGAAGGATCGTTTAAACTTACTTCAGATACAAAAATATATTTCAATGTTAATTCCAAAAAGGTTTCTGATTATTTAGCTGAAGTCATAAATCCAGCAACCGGTTATAATTTTATTCCTAAAATTTGGAATGGAAAAGTTGAAACAAATTCAATAATACTATCCTTAACATCTTCTAGTGATTACGGGAAAGAAGGATATTCTTTAGTTGTTAATCCCTTCAATGTTATAATAGAAGCAAACGAATTAAATGGATTATTTTATGGTGTTCAGACGTTACGTCAGTTATTTGATGAACACATTAATTCTGTTGCAAGGGTTGAAGGAATTGATTGGGAACTTCCCGCAGTTGTAATTTTAGATAAACCTGAATTTGTTTGGCGCGGGTTAAATCTTGATTGTTGCAGACATTTTATGAGTAAAGAATTTGTCAAAAGATATATCGATCTTCTGGCCTATCATAAGTTCAATACACTACACTGGCATTTAACCGAAGATCAGGCTTGGCGTATTGAAATAAAAAAATATCCTGAACTTACTAAAAAAGGTGCATTCAGAATTTATGATGATGGAAGTAGTTATGGTGGATTTTATACTCAAGAAGATATTAAAGAAGTTGTTGCGTATGCATCTAGCAGATTTATAACAGTTGTTCCAGAAATAGAAATGCCCGGACATTCTACTGCAGCTATTTCTTGTTATCCGGAAATATCATGTTCCGGTGGTCCTTTTGAAGTTGGAACTCTTTGGGGGATTTATTACGATATCTATTGCGCTGGTAATGAAAAAACATTTCAATTCTTAGAGAATGTAATTTCAGAAGTTGTTGATTTGTTTCCCTCAAAATACATTCACATTGGTGGTGATGAAGCACCAAAAAATAGGTGGCATAATTGCCCTAAATGCCAACAGAGAATAAAGGATGAAAACCTAAAAGACGAACACGAATTACAAAGTTATTTTGTTAAACGAATGGAAAAATTTATTAACTCCAAAGGAAAGCAAATTATTGGATGGGACGAAATACTTGAAGGTGGACTTGCACCTGAAGCGACAGTTCAATCGTGGCGTGGAGTTAAAGGCGCTATTGATGCGGCTAAACAGGGGCACGATGTAATTGTTTCACCAACCAGCCACTGTTATTTAGATTATCTTGTTGATATAACAGATCTTGCTAAAGTTTATTCTTTCGATCCTGTTCCGTCGGAATTAACGCTTGATGAACGTAAGCATGTTCTTGGTAGTGAAGGGAATATGTGGAGTGAATATGCTCCTCAGGAATTAATAGACGATAGACTTTTTCCAAGAATGTTAGCACTATCTGAAGTTATCTGGACTTATCCAACTGAAAGAGATTTTGAATCATTTAGAAAAAGAGTCCAAAAGCATTATGATAGATTAGATTTACTTGGTGTTAATTATGGTATAGAAACAAAACCATATGAGTTCTCTAAAATATTTAATGCTCAAAAGAATATATTTGATGTTAGTGTAACTCAACTTCAAAAAGATATTGATTTAAAAATTGGAAGTTATGAACAAGAATTGCTAATAAACCAAAATTCCAACCAGTTTGATTTTTCTGTTGATAGATCTAGTACCGTTTTAATTTTTGGAGAAAAGAATAACAATAAAGTAGGAAAAACTTTTAAGCACGGTTTTACTTTTAATAAAGCCACAAGAAAAAAAATTGTGCTTACTTATCCTTTCAGTGAAAAGTATTCAGCAGGCGGAATTGAAGCATTAACTGATGGAATACGTGGTTCTGATAGTTTTCGTGGCGGCGATAAATCCTGGCAAGGATATCAGGGAACTGATTTTGAGGCTGTTGTTGATTTGGGTGATTTAACTAAAGTAAATAAAATCGCAGTAGGATTTTTCCAAGCGACATCTTCGTGGGTGGTCTTTCCACAATCAGTTGAGTTCTTTACTTCTATTAATGGAGTCGATTTTGTAAGTGCTGGTAAAGTTGATATTCCTTCAACTTTGAGAAACCCGGATTGGACACAAAATGATTTTGGTATTGATGTTCAAAACGCAGATGTAAGATTTGTTAAAATCTTTGCTAAGAATTATAGTGAACTTCCTAAATGGCATCCTGAAGCGGGCGGCAAACCATGGCTTATGGTTGATGAAATTATAGTTGAGTAAGGAATAATGAAGACTGCTTTAGTAATTGGCGCTTCAGGATTAGTAGGAAGTTTTGTAACTCTTAAACTTCTTGGTGATGATCGTTATGACAAAGTAAAAGTTTTTGTGAGACGTTCATTGGGAGTTAAGCATGCTAAACTTGATGAACACATTGTTAGTTTTGAAAAAATTGATTCTTGGAAAGAATTACTTATTGGCGATGAGCTTTACTCAGCATTAGGTACTACAATAAAAAAAGCCGGAAGCAAAGAGGCACAAAACAAAATTGATTTTACATTTCAATATGAAATTGCTAAAGCAGCATCTGAAAATAGTGTAAAAAAATATTTACTTGTTTCATCATTGGGAGCTGATTATAAATCTGGTAATTTCTATTTGCGGATGAAGGGAAATCTTGATGAAAAAGTTCAACAATTAAATTTTGAAAGAATCAGAATTTTTAGGCCATCAATTCTGATTGGATTAAGAAGCGAAACAAGGTTAGGTGAAACATTAGGAATAAAAATAGCCGGAGTAATTACTAAAATTATTCCGGCTTTAAAAAAGTATAAACCAATAAAAGCTTCACTTGTAGCTGAGGCAATGATAAAATCTGCTAACCAAACTACTTTAGAAAAAATTAAAATATTTCAATCTGATGAAATATTTAATATTTAATGATCTTACTGATTTAACTTTCCTAGATTATACCTTTTTCTATCATTAGTATCTAAATAAAGTTTTCTAAGTCTAATTGATTTTGGAGTAACCTCAACCATTTCATCATCTTCAATATATTCTAAAGCTTCTTCAAGAGAAAATTTTATCGCTGGAGTTATCTTTACAGCTTTATCAGAACCCGAAGCCCGCATATTTGATAATTTTTTACCGCGTTGAACATTTACTTCAATATCATTTTCTTTGGTATGCTCACCAACAATTTGTCCTTTGTAAACAATTTCACCCGGCTCAATAAAAAATTTACCACGATCCTGCAATCCATCAATTGCATATGCAGTGGATTGTCCTTCTTCCATTGAAATTATTACACCATTTTTAGCTGTTCCAATTGAACCTTTAAAGAATTCATACTGGTAAAACCTATGATGCATAATGGCTTCACCTTGCGTAGCAGTAAGAACTTTTGTACGTAATCCCATAATTCCACGTGATGGAATATGAAACTCAATTTTATTCATACTCCCTTTGTTTTCCATCTTCATCATTTCGCCTCTGCGCTGCCCAACAAGTTCTATAACTTTACCTGCAAACTCTGCTGGAACATCAACAACCATAACTTCAATCGGTTCAGCTTTTTTCCCATCTATAGTTTTATAAATAACTTTAGGTTCTCGTATTTGAAGTTCATAACCTTCACGACGCATATTTTCGATCAGTATTGATAGATGTAAAATACCACGCCCTGAAACACGGTACGCATCTGGTGAAGCAGTTTCCTGCACGCGTAAAGCAACATTGTGTTCAAGCTCTTTAAATAATCTATCTCGTAATTGCCTTGATGTTACAAATTTTCCTTCTCGTCCATAAAATGGAGAATTGTTAACAGTAAACGTCATACTAATTGTTGGTTCATCGATAGAGATGATTGGTAATGGTTCAGGATTTTCAGCATCAGCAATTGTATCACCAATATCAACATCTTCAATTCCAACAATAGCACAAATATCACCGCACGAAACTTCTTCAACTTCAATTCTGTTTAATCCTTCAAAAATAAAAAGTTGTTTAATTGATATTGCGTGAATCGTTCCATTTCTTTTTATGATAGAAAGTTTTTCGGATTTCTTAAGTTTTCCACGGAACACTCTTCCTATTCCAATTCTACCTACATAATCATTGTAATCCAGAGTCATGATTTGAAGTTGTACACTTCCTTTTTTTGTAGGCGGCGCAGGAATATCACTAATGATTGCATCAAGTAAAGGTGTTAAATCAGTGCGCTCATCTTTCATATCTTTAATTGCCCAGCCATCTCTTCCGCTTGCATAAATTACCGGAAAATCAAGTTGATCTTCGTGAGCATCAAGTTCAATAAATAAATCATAAATTTCATCCAGTACTTCTACAGGGCGATTGTCGGGTCTATCAATTTTATTAATAACTACAATTGGTAATAAGTGAAGTGCAAGTGCTTTCTCTAAAACAAATCTTGTTTGTGGCATTGGACCTTCAAAAGAATCAACAAGAAGCAAAACACCATCAGCCATTTTTAGTACGCGTTCAACTTCACCACCAAAATCTGCGTGTCCAGGAGTATCTATAACATTAATCTTAAAATCTTTGTAAGGGATACTGATATTTTTTGCAAGAATTGTTATTCCGCGTTCTCTCTCAAGATCATTCGAATCTAGAAACCTTTCTCTAACAACCTGATTTGTTCTGAAAACAGCACATTGTTTTAAAATCTGATCTACAAGCGTAGTTTTACCATGATCAACATGCGCAATAATTGCAATGTTTCTTATTTTTTTCATCGTTCTCCAAGTGATTAAAATTTGAGGTGCCAATTTACGGAAGTATGGGCAGAAGTCAGAATGACTATTTAGAGATTTTGCTGCATATG
>CXWK01027293.1_pt1 | contig 18441 bp, 17 predicted proteins | sample 590851 | NCBI WGS metagenome assembly CXWK01 (sample SAMEA3498364, study PRJEB10139) | wastewater metagenome | biome: wastewater treatment plant; material: activated sludge | place: Denmark | collected 2014-08-01 | reverse complement strand
GTTGCCTGCGTTTGCAGTGATGCGTGCATCATGAAGAACCCGCAACCGATGAAAGCAAACGCCGCCATATCAGCTGGCCATGCCAGAGTCAGTCGCTCAGCCGTCGCAGTCGCTGCAAATCCGATCGCCGCAATGACCCCGCCGATACGCATCAGCGCCAGCATGCCACCGAATTTTGCCAGCAGCACCTTCACGCTCGCCGTGTAGATCAGGCCGCCAAGGCCGAGCCCCGCAAGTACAAACCCGGCTTCGCGTATTCCACCAGCGCCGCGCGTTTCAAGCATTGTGGCCATAAACGGTGTCAGGCCGTAGATGATGATGCCTTCTGAGAAAACTGCCGCAAAGCAGATCTTTGCGCGCGGATTGGCAAACACGCGAGAAAATCCCTCTCGCACCGCTCGAAGCGAAAACGGCCGACGCGTAGCCTTTGTGCGCGGCTCCAGCCAGACGATCGTCAGAACGAGCACACCCAGCGTGATTAGAGTTGCCACAACGAGCACTGTACGCCAGCTGTAGACGCTCGCTATGAAACCAGAGCCAACAGCTCCGACAAGCTGCGCGATGAGCATCGCCGACAGCAGGTATGACAATGCCACCTGACGCTCGTTGAACGAGAAGCGGTCCCCATCTGTAGCAAGCGCCAGCGGGATGATACCGCCGCCGGCAAGGCCCGCTAGCACGCGTGACGCCAGCAACACTTCATAGTTCGGAGCGAATGTCGCCACCACGAGCGACACTGCAAGTACACCCACACACACCTTGATGATGAGAGCCTTACCTGCCGCATCGCCAAGCGGGCCAAGCACCGGCTGGCTCAACGCATAAGGAAAAGCAAATGCGGAGCCGAGCATTGCAACTGCGGCCGGCAGAACCGAAAGATCACGCGCAACTTGAGGCACGACCGGATCGAGCAGCCGAACCGAAAAAGAGCCAACGAAACAAGCTGCGGCAAGCACAAATAGCAATGGCACAGTGATTTCTCCGCGCGGCCTCACCTCTTCATAAGGCTTTATCACCGTGGTTGCTCGCCATTGCGCGCCGAGCTGCCATGACGCAGCATTCACCGCACACGTGACCTGACCGGCACTTTCAGGGCGTCAGTCGTTGGTTTCCAAGAACGGCAGTGTCACCTCGTGGAATGCAGCCGGGTTCTCCAGCTGTAACATGTGCGATGTAGCGGGGATCTCGACAAACCGCGCACCGGGAATGCCTTCGGCGATCATACGCGCGGCGGCGGGTGGCGTTGCGGGATCGTGACTGCCGACAACCACGAGCGTCGGCACCTTGATCTCACCGAGACGAGCACGGACATCATGACCGCTGATCGCGTGGCACCAACCGACATAACCGGGAACCGGCGTTCCCAGAATCATAGTGCGAAGATAACGGATGAGTTCAGGGCGCGATTGCATGTTGGCCGCTGTTACCCAACGTGCCATGGCGCCATCGGCAACCGCTGCCATCCCCTTCTCTGTCGCAAATCGGATCCGGTCATCCCAGATTTGCCGGCCGAGCGAAGCCATTTCGGCCGCCGTTGAGACGAGCACCAGCCGCTCGAGCCGGTCAGCGTGGGCAATACCGAGATGCTGCCCCACCATGCCACCCATGGACAGACCGATAAAGCTCGCTCGCTTAATGCCGAGATGATCCATCAGCGCGATGGTATCGCCGGTCAGCATCTCAAAGTCATACGCGCCAGCTGTTACTTCTGTTTTGCCATGACCGCGCGCGTCGAAACGGAGCACGCGATAACGACCCGAGAGCGCCATCGCTAGCGCATCCCAGGAGGTCAAATCCGTGGCCAGTGGATGGTGCAGAACAACGTCAGGCGCACCCTGAGGGCCTGACAAGTCAAAGTGCATGCGAATGCCGTTGATCGTGGCCTGCATGATGGCGCGCCTCCCGAATCTGTGGCTCGTTCAATCGCCTGCCTCAACGCAACTAGGCGCCGTGCTTACCACCCGCCTCATCGCCTACCTTATGAGTCTTATGTGCGTCACCGCCAGTGCTTTCTCCATGACCACCGCCATGCCCTTGACCGGCAATGCGGTCTGACAACGCCAGCAGCACACTAGACGCGACGAAGACGACATGGATCACGACAAGCCAGAACAGATCACGATCCGGAGCTTTGCCGATCGCCATGAACTGCTTGAGCAGCTGGATGGCGGAAATCGCCACAATAGAGGACAGCAGCTTCAGTTTCAGCGCCGTGAAATCGATCGTACCCATCCACTCCGGCCAGTCACGATGGTTCGAGTGATCGATTTTGGAGACGAAATTCTCATAGCCCGAGAAGATCACGATGATCAGCAGTGAGCCGGTCAGCGACAGGTCGACAAGCGCGAGCACGCCAAGGATCACCTCGGCTTCAGTTGCCGTGAATGCGTGTAGTGCGATGTGCAGAAACTCTTCCATGAACTTGATCAGGAGCAGCACGATCGACAGCGCGAGGCCCAGATAGAAGGGCGCCAGCAACCAGCGGCTCCAGAACAGCGTCTGCTCGATAAAGTGTTCGGCTTTGCGCAAAAATTCCACGGTACCCTCGCTACAACGAAGTGTTCACATCTGGCCATAATCGGCGGCGTGTCTATGACATTGCGCGATACGTGGCGGCAATCAGTGTCGCCGATCACGCATCTGACATTGCTCCACCCGTTCACTGGTGGATTTTCATTTCAGTTGAGTCAGTTCGAGCTGAAGAGCGCTTCCTTCGTGCTCCGACCGGCTGACACCGCCACATTGCCCTGGCTTGCTGCCCGTCGCGCCGATCTCTGGCGGACGGCATTTTTTCGCGCGGTCACAGTGATGTGATTACGCCGATCGCGACGCGCAGCCGAGCGTTGCACCGTGACACGGCGCGCCTTAAGCCGTGCCACCGCCGAGCCAGACTTTTTCAGATAACGCAGTCGCCTCGCGCCACTCGTACGGGTTGCAGGCTCACTGGCTGTCGACGCGCTCACTTCAGTCGAGCTTGCGGTCGATGCACCTAAATTCGGTTTACTGACGGACTTTGCTCCATTGGGAATGCTGCCCGTCTCAATCGTATTGATCGGCAAGCTGACGGGTTGCGCTGCTGCGGGTCTGGCGGCGACAGTTTGCGCTTCCGGTGGGTTGCAAGCCGGTCGACCACGCGTGCCGTCCGAGCCGGACCGTATTACAGACAGCGCCCCGGGGTCGCCTTTGTCACCGTTTCGGCCTTCTACAGTCGTGTACTTGCCCTCACAAACTCCGATCGATGGCGGCAATCGAGTCGCCTCAAATGCATCGTAGGCGGGCTTAAGGGTCTCCCAGAACTCAAACCATTGGCTCGCTGAATGTTGGGCCAGATTTGCCCCGGTCATGCGAAATGGAAAGGAATGGACGTGAATGCGCTCTTGCCCACTGTAGAGCGCACGCTCGGCCAGACCGAAAATCTCTTCCGCTACGGGATCGGTCATCGCAAAACACCCGACCGATGAACAGGCACCGTGCACCAGAATGTAAGACCCGGTCCGCGCATTCTTCTTATCGAACTGGTTTGGAAAGCCGAGATTGAGCGATCGCGGATGGCGGCCGGAACGATGCAACTGGCGGCGAGTAACGGTGTAGAATCCTTCCGGCGTTTGGTTGTCACCTTCAACCAGTTTCGGACCGAGCAGACCTGACCAGAAGCAGACGGGATACGTTGCGAACAGCACGAAGGCATCACCCTTCATCATCCACACTTCGAGCTCTGCCTCAGCCTTGAAGACCCTGATGAAAACCGGGTCACCTACTTTCAGGCCGGCACTGGCAAGACGTTCCGCACGACGTGAGAGATCCGGGGTGCCGACCAGTGGCAGACGACCGAGCGCCTCCTGGCGCTGCTGCTCGATGCGATGTGGTGCAGCATCTTTGAGTTCGATGGAGAGAGCATGCGCGGGTTGACGGCAGAGCGCGCTCGCCACCAGTGCGAAGCAGGCCACTGCACTTGAAAGTCCAGCTTTGCCCCGCAACCACCTCACTGTGCCAACTCCACGCAGTTTCAAAGGTTCACGCCCGCTTATGTCAGCACGTCGCGATCGGCGCAGACTCCAGGTCACACCATGTCGTGCAAAAAGGCCATAACGTAGAGGAAACTTGTGTGCTTCTGGTTCTTCAGATGGGCCAATCACTCAAAGCTTGCATGCGGAAACGTTAAGCATGCAATGCCTCCATATCGTGCACTGCACTATGCCTCCGATCGATTTCACCCTAGCAGCGAGCAAGCCGAGGATCGAGGTCTTTTGCTAGCTTTTCCAGAGGGATGTGGCAACAGTGTGCCAACCACATGTGATAAGCGCCCCGTCACAGGACGGGGCGCTCAACACTAGGTGTTCGGATAGCTCTCTCTAAGGTGAGAACCGAGACAGGTGCCGACGCGACGTCTCCTCACCGGGCTGCTGATTGCCGGTCTGCAGGTGTTGCCTGACTGGCACCCGCATATCCGAAGCGCCCGATGAGTCCACCAATACCAAGGCTCATACGCCCCTCGGAAATCGGCGTTCCATTCTCTGCAAAATGCCGCCGTTTCGGACCCTCTGCGAAAATCCGCTCTTCAATATCAGCGCGTTTCATGCCGGGCGGCGGACTGAACGGTTTCACTTCTTGTCGTCTCAGGGGCGGGCAGGCTCGCATCGGGTCGACCTTCCGGCCCTCGGTATCGACATTCACGACATACTGCCGGCCACAGACGACAACCGTTGGCGGCATGTGTGTCTGCTCGAAAGTATCGTAAGCTTCCTTCAGCGGCCTCCAGAACTCGTAATGAGGACTGGTTTTGTGCCGGGCCATATTCGCTTCGGTCATGCGGAATGGATACGCATGCACCTCAAAAGCGTCCTGGCCGCCGATAAATGCCTCACGCGCCAGCGCGTAAATTTCTTCGATCAGCGCATCAGTCATAGCGTAGCAGCCGGCTGACTTGCATTTCCCGTGAACCATCAGGAAATCGCCAGAACGATTGTGGGCGCGATCATAGGCGTTGGGATAGCCAAGATTGAATGCAAGATGGAATTGCGACTTCGGGTTCATCTGATAGCGATTGACCCGATAAAAACCTTCTGGCGCCTGCTTGTCGCCCTGCACCAGCTTCGGGCCAAGGTCACCTGACCAGTTGCAGATAGGATAGGTCTTGAAATGGTAGAAGCGCCCGTCTTCGCGCTGCTTCCAAACTTCCAGCTCCGATTCCTGCTTGAAAACGCGAACGAAAATCGAAGACTCAACCTTCATCTGCTTCTTGCCAAGAAGCATCATCGCGTCTTTGTTGAGCGGTTTCAAATGCGCAGGAACGATCTCGATCGTTGCGCATCCCGCGACAAACGAAACCGCTGCCAATCCCACTACGCCACGGCGTAGAAATTTTGCGACCGGAACAGTCCGGCCAAAAGCCAGCTTGGAAAGCCCCATACCCCGTGCCCCGTCCCCTAACGCCGAACATCGAGAAGCGCTTATTGGCTACCCTGCAGCGCACGCCCCGACAGCGTTGACGTAAATGGGTTAACGATTCCTTAATTTTACTCCATGCTAATAACTTTGACCAGTATCGCAAAACAAACCGAGCATCTTGATTTGGCGCAACATTTAGGCGTTCAAATGGCCACTCAGCCCTGCTGTTCAGCTATAGCTGCAACGATCAGCACATTGTCTCGGTCTAGTTGCTGATCGAACGTGACTCCGTAGTTCCGGTCAGTGTGCCAAGTAATCTTACCGGCAACAAAACCAAGCCCCGGAATTTGGATATCGAGTGTACCTGACACTTGCGCCACACCCGCCGCTCCGAAATCATTTGGCACGGCCTCAACCACCATGCAGAGCCCGCCGAGAGAAACATCAACAATACAAACCTGTGCGACGCCGCCATCGCTGTACGCCACGGCCGGCCAATGCACGGGATAGCGCCGATGCTGACGCCGTTCAGCAATTTCCGGGATTTCGACGGTCCCGTCCGCCATGACACAGGGAGCGGATCCATCAGCACACTCCGCCAACAGCGATTGAATGCGCGCAAACGGAGGCTCTGACTGTTGGTGAGCACTGGTCATGTGCTGGTCTGGGAGAAACTCGCGCAATAAAAATATCAACGCTCGCGCCCGGCTCGCCAGCTCTCGCCATCCTCCGGCCAGCGCTTCGATATGTACGCCACCTTTGACGGTTAGCTCAGCCGGACAGTCGCAAAATGACGCCGACATTGCACGCACCGCTGCAAGGCGCATGTAAAACCCCTGAATTCCATGATCAGTTCGATCGGAATGTCGGATTGAACGAGCACCCGCGACGCTTCAACGTCCAGCGTGGGGACACCCGGCAATTGCACCAGCAGCCGGGTGGCAGAAGTATCCTCGCAGGCGTTCCGATTGAGCCAATTGACGATACTTGCCGAGGCGCAGATCAATAGCGCCACTTCCGTCAATTGACGAAGGGTCAACGCCAGCACGCGCTGAACAAGCTGCCCGTTGGATCCTGGAATGTTGCGGCTGGCGCCAACGCGATCGCTATCGCTCAACAGCCTCAAATCCAACGCCTCTGCGTCGCAAAGTATACTGTCGAAGATAGTCATGACGGTGAAATCCAGGTGTCACGCGTTGCAACTTGGCGTGGATTGAACGGATCTCACACACGCAAAGATTACATGAACACCAAGTTCATTAACGTCAGGTAAGATTTATCATACAAAATTTTAGATTGTACGCCCGATAGATAAGAACCGCTCATGGCGCTGGTTGCGAATGTCCGCAGCGGGTTTCCCATCGAATTCAGCAAGGGCCTTGGCAATCGCATCGCCCGTCACTTTGAACATCGCATCCCGGTCGCGATGCGCGCCGCCGACCGGCTCCGGCACGATGGCATCAATCACTTTGAGGCTCAGCAGATCCTGCGCGGTGATTCGCATGCTGGTGGCGGCATCGATCGCACGTGCACTATCCCGCCACAGAATTGAAGCCGCTGCTTCAGGCGAGGCGACCGTATAAATCGCATGTTCGAGCATAAGTATGCGGTTTGCCGATGCGATCGCAACGGCTCCACCCGATCCGCCCTCGCCGACGACGACAGCAATCAGCGGCACGCCCAACTTCAGGCAACAGTCGGTCGAACGGGCGATCGCTTCAGCTTGGCCGCGCTCTTCAGCGCCAACCCCAGGATAGGCGCCGGCGGTATCAATAAAGGTGAGAACCGGGAGTTTGAATTTGTCCGCCATTTCCATCAGGCGGACAGCTTTGCGATACCCCTCGGGTCGCGCCATGCCGAAATTATGGCGAATACGCCCTTCGGTATCCGACCCCTTCTCGTTGCCGATCACGACCACCGACCGACCGCGGAACCGACCGAGCCCACCAATAATGGCGTGATCTTCTGCATAGCGACGATCACCCGCCAGAGGCGTGTACTCGGCAATCAATGCGTCAACAAAATCAAGGCTGTGCGGGCGGTCCGAGTGGCGCGCAACCAATGTCTTCTGCCACGGTGCCAGTTTTGAGTATGTATCAACAAGAGCTGACTGAGCCTTTTGCTCCAGCCGCGTAACTTCCTCGGTGATGCCCGCCGACATCTCACCGCTGTTCAGCGCTTTGAGCTCGGACACCTTACTCTCGAGCTCGGCAATCGGCTTCTCGAAGTCGAGGTACGTACGAATGGGCTTCTTGTCCAAAGGTTTGCCTCTGGCGGAGTTGCAATGTTCGTCCGGCGATCGGCGGGACTGGCTTTGAACCCGGACAAGCACTCACAACGGCAGGTTGTCAAGGGTGCCGGCGGTCAATGCGCACGGCTTGTCGCAGCGAACCGCTTCACCGGCCCGCCGTCATCACAGCAGGAGAAACTGGCGATCCTGCGCAATTCGCTAGCATCACGCGATCTGCATCGGAAACCGCGGCTGCGCACGAAACTGTTCGCGCGACCAGCCGGGCACCCTATAAACTACGTATCGCTCAGCGCACCTGCGTGCGCCATCCAGCCGCGTCTGCACTTGGCGCGCGCAGTGCTTTCGATGTGATGCTGAAGGCCAGATCCGCCGCCTTCGCCAGCGCAGCAGGGGAAACTTTGTCGCGCGTGTCTTCTGGGGTGAGGACAATACGTGTCGCCGCGTTCTGCTCGTTAAATCCGGCAACCAGCCGGAAAGCCGGTATGCCGGCGCGCGCGAAATTGGCGTGATCGGAACTGACATGCATAGGACGGTAGAGCCCCAGAGGAATGCCGACGGCCTCCGCCGACGACAGCAGAAAGGGCTCCATGCCGACAAATCCACTGGTGAGAGCGGTGAGATGCTCGCCGCCAGCAACCGAATCCAGATTTACATTGATCGCGATTGCCGCCCGTTCCTCGGCACTCAGCGTTTCGATGTAGTGAGCCGACCCAGTGAGCGACCACTCCTCGACGTTGAACATCATGAACCTGAGCCCGCGACCGTTCAATGGGCCCGCCGCACGAACCCGTCGCACCACTTCAAGCGCAACCGCGAGACCGGAAGCATTGTCAATGGCGCTCTCGCCGATGTCGTGTCCGTCGATATGCGCAGACAGCACAACCCAGCCCGGCTCTTTGCCCGGAATTTCGAACGACAGGTTTATGGATTCAGCCGGCGCCTCTTCAGTTTCGACCACGATGCGCGCGATAGGTCTGCCGCTTGCCTCCCGGCGCAAAAGAGTAGCTGTCTCGGGCGAGATGCCGAGAGCGGGAATACCTGGCTCGGCTCCACGCCCCGATGAGCCAGCAACAAGGTTGCCCGCGGATGGCCCGGCAATAAGAAATCCGACCGCACCAGCTTCCAACGCCATGCGATATTTGATCCGACGATGGACCGTGCCGGCAGCAAACATCAGCTCATGGCGCACGAGCACGATGCGGCCGCGAATTTCATCGGCGTGGCTCGCGAACTCTTCGGGCGTTCCCCGACCAAGATCCACAACTTCCGCTTCAACGCCGCCCGGTGGAGAAGCCGCCGAGCGCACCAGCACCTTGCACGGGTAGTCACGCCCGCGCACGCGCAACTCGCCCCGACGCATGCGCCAGCTTCCGTACGGCGTCTTGAGATGCTGGCAGGAAACGCCGGTCGCCGCCGTGCCAAGCTTCTCAAGAAGCGCAGTAGCCTTGCGCTCACTTTCAGTGCCCGAAAGCCGCCCACCGCAATCACAGATCTGATTGAACTCATCCCACATCTGGCCACGCTGGCTGCCGCCCGTGGGCGTGCCGTTATCGTCGTTCGACTGCGTCATCTTTCACACCAACTCCTTGATTGCGGGTCCCGCCCGCAGCCTTTCATCCAACATCTCGAGAAAAATCCGTGCGAGCTTCGTCAGTGGTCGTTGCGAGCTGAAGAACACGCTGATCTCGTAGTCGATACGCGGTTCGTAGCGCCTGATCTCCAATCCCAAAGAGCGGAATGTCGACGCCGACCAGGCATCAACGACCGCCACGCCTTGGCCAGAAGCAACGATGTTACAGATCGTGCTGAAGTATTCGACTTCGGCAACCATCCGGTATTCGGCGCCAGCCTCGATAATGGCATTGCGTATGCGATGGCCGATCAATCGACCTTGCGCCATGCTGATGAATGGAAGACCTGAAAGGTCAGCCGCCGATATGGTTTGCAGAGCCGCCAGGGGATGGCCCGTCGGAACAACAGCAACACACGTCACAACGTATTTGCGCACCTCGATATCGGCCAAATCAATGGGCGGCTCGGCAATTCCGATATCGACCATAGCCGCCTCGAAGGTGCCGCGCACTTCCTCGGAGGTCCTGTTGATCATCTTCACGGTCGCACCGGTATGTTGCGCCGTGAAGCGCGCCACCAATTCAGGCAGGATGGAAATAGAGGCGCTCGTATGGCTGGCGATCACCACCCGGCCAGCAGTACCGGTGCGTATCGTTTCGGAAACCTGCTCCAGCCGATCAATAGTGCCGAGAGCCTGAATGACTTCGCGATGAAACGCAAAGCCCTGCGCTGTGGGCTTGATGCCGCCCCCGGTGCGCTCAAACAGGGCAAACCCGACAATCGATTCAAGGCGCGCGATCTGGGCGCTGACCGCCGGCTGGGTCAGCCCCATAGCTTCGGCCGCCCTCGTGATCGAGCGGTTTTGCATCACAACCTTGAAGGCTTCCAAGAGTTTGATGTCCATCATAAATAATATCAATGCGCTTATAGGACCAACGTCAAGTCCGCGACCGCCATCAAGATAACATTTCATATTTTCAATGTTTTGTTGACATAATGAAATTTTATCTTCACAAATTGATACTTGAGGACGCATGGGGCAGCAAGTCACACTTTCGCGGGCTTCATGCGAATTTGACCGATTTTGGTTTGGCTCAAGATTGTGGGCCGAGACAGGTAGGCTCAATGATGGCGCATGCAGAACTCATTCGTGCCGACGCAATCAGCAAGAGCTTCGGGTCCAATGAAGTTCTCAAACAGGTCACGCTGCCGGTCGCCGAGCGCGACGTAGTCTGCGTCATTGGCCCGTCTGGCTCTGGCAAGACAACGCTACTGCGCTGCTTCGCTTTGCTTGAACAGCCTTCCGGCGGCCAGATCGTAATGAACGGCGAGACCATCGCGGCGCCGGTCATGGACCCCACGATTAAGAGCGCGCAACGCAAGGTCCGCGCCGACATCGGCATGGTGTTCCAGCACTTCAATCTCTGGCCCCACATGACCGTTCTCGAGAATATCATCGAGGCCCCACTCAAGGTTCGCGGCCAGACGCGCGCCGCCGCCATCGCCTCAGCCGAGCAGCTCCTCTCCAAGGTGGGACTGGCCGACAAACGCGACGCCTATCCTTCAAAACTGTCAGGTGGCCAGCAGCAGCGCGTCGCGATAGCACGTGCGCTCGCCATGAACCCAAAGGTGATGCTGTTCGACGAAGCCACCTCTGCGCTCGACCCCGAGCTCAGACGCGAAGTGCTGGCAGTCATGCGCCAGCTCGCCTCGGAAGGCATGACCATGCTCGTCGTCACTCACGAGATGGGGTTTGCTCGCAACGTCGGTTCACGCGTCGTCTTTATGGACCACGGCGAGATCGTCGAGGAAGCACACCCAGAAACCTTCTTTACCGCGCCGCGTACCGAACGCGCGCAGCGCTTCCTGCAAATGTTCGAGGAATAACCGAACCAACGATCAATTCAGCGAGCGAGGAGTTCTTCATGCAAAAACTGTTGGCCAAACTTGGCATGGCGATGATTGCCGTATTCAGCGGATTGATTGGTGCTTCGGTTATCACGAGCACTACCGTCGAGGCACAGCAGACCAATTCGCGGCTGTTCGAAGTGACGAAGTCAGGCAAGCTTCGGGTCTGCCAGTACCCACTCTACTACTCGATCTCCTACCGCAATCCGAAAACAGGCGAAATCGAAGGTATCGACGCCGATCTCGCGAAAGAACTTGCCAAGGAACTCAACGCAAAACTCGAGATCGTCGAATCGAGCTTCGGCACATTCATCGCTGATCTTCAAACTGGCAAATGCGAAATCGGCATGTTCGGCATCGGCGCCACCTTGAAGCGTGGGCAGGCCGTCGAATTCTCTAAGCCATACCTGCTCACCAGCATCTATGCGGTCGTGCGCGATGGCGGCAAGGTGAAGACCTGGGCTGACATCGACCAACCCGGCGTTCGCGTCGCCGTCACGCTTGGCAGCTATATCGAGCCCTTCATGAAGGACTATCTGAAGAAGGCGACACTGCTGGTTGTTGCTCCTCCGGCAACCCGCGAGGGTGAGCTTGTCGCCAATCGCGCGGACGTGATCATGACGGACTATCCAACGGCCGTGAAAGTCACTGCTGAATTCGACTGGGCCAAAACGGTTGCACCCACCGAAACGTTGCGGTTGACGCCCTACGCCTATGTCGTGCCGCAGGGCGATCAGATCTGGCTGAACTTCATCAATCTCTTCGTCGACACGATCAAGCTCGACGGGCGGCTGAAGTTCTTCGCCGAGAAGAACAAGCTTGGCCCGATCGTAGCCCCCTGATCTGCCCACCACTGCAATTCTCAGCACCCCGAACCCGGAAGAGTTCGGGGCCTCCCTGAAGCGCGAGAGATCCAACCATGACATCCTACCAGTTTCGCTGGGACATCATCGGCCAGAACCTGGATTTCCTGCTTTCAGGCTTGCAGATGACACTGATTGTTTCAGCTATCACGCTGGTGCTCGCGATTATCGGCGGCCTGATAATTGCGCTGCTCGACATGTCACGATTTCGAGCGCTCCGCCTCATCGGCCTGAGTTTCGGTGAGTTGATCCGCAACACACCGATCCTCGTTCAGATTCTCTGGGTCTATTACGTGCTGCCGATGACGCTCGGCATCAACATCAGCGCATTCACCGCACTCGTCATCGGGTTGACGGTCTATTCCTCAGCTTTCATCGCTGAAGTCTTCGGGGCCGGGATCCAGGCCGTTCCCAAAGGTCACAAGGAAGCAGCCCAAGTGCTTGGTTTGTCGCCGAGCCAGACGTTCATCCGCATCGTGCTGCCGCAAGCCATAAGAATGACGCTGCCACCGCTGGCAGCGAACTTCGTGCAGCTCATCAAATATTCGTCTCTGGGTTCCGTCATTTCGGTCAGTGAAATCACTCGCCGGGGCATGGAGCTGTCAGCCTCGACATTCCGTCCGCTTGAGATCTTCACGTTCATCGCGGTCGTATATTTCCTCATCTGCTGGCCCCTCGCCATGAGCATCCGTCTCTGGGAGCGCCGCCTGACGCAGCGTTGAGATGCTGCGTCTTTCATCTGGAGCCTTATCGATGGTTGACGTTCGCAGTCTTGACGCCTCTGATCTCTACACGAGCCCACTGACATTCATGGGCGTACCCTACACGACTGACTCAACCGGGGCGGGCGCAGCAATTCTTGGTTGCCCTTTTGATTGCGGCATTCATCCATTTCGCATCGGTTCACGCCAGGGTCCGCAGTCAATCCGCGAGCAATCCGGCCTCGTACGTCGTTATCAATCGGAATATGCTGACTATGACGCGCTCGAGCGTCTCCGCGTCGTTGACTGTGGTGACGTCAAGCTTGTGCCGTCGCGCATAACCGATGCCTTCGAACGTATCGAAGAGGCGGCCTATCGCATCATCTCGAAGGGTACTGTTCCTGTCGGGTTCGGCGGCGACGGCAGCGTCTCACTGCCGTTGCTCAGAGCAGCGAGCCGCATCCACCCCAACCTCGCCGTGCTCCACATTGACAGTCATACGGATGCCTACGAGCCCGACCCCGAACATCCCTTCGACCCGTCAAACCAGTTCACCCACGCCGCCCGCGAACAACGCGTCAGCGTCAGCGCCTCGTTCCATATCGGCTTGCGCGGCTCAACCACTCGTCCCGGCGTCTACGCGAAGGGCCGCGAAATCGGTTACAACCTCATCACCATGCCAGAGTTCTGGGAGATGGGTCCGGACGCGGTCATCACCGCCATCGCGGAAAAAGTCGGCGATAGGCCGGTTTATCTGTCGTGGGATATGGATGTATTCGATCCGTCGTGCGCGCCGGGCGTCTGCACGCCCATCTGGGGCGGCTTCTCATCGCGCGAAGGACTTGCCTTTTTGCGCAAGCTATCCGTGTTCAACATCGTCGGCGCGGACATAAACACCGTCAGCCCACCACAGGATGTTAACGGCATGACGGCTTTCCTTGCGGCTGCCGTCACCTACGAAATGCTTGTAATGATCGACGCCCAGAACACGCAAAAACAAGCGAGCACGCCCCGTGCCTGAAAGATCCCAACCATCGGCCGCGTGGCTGCTGGAGCACTTNNTGTCAAACACCGCCGAGCGACACCGACGCGGCCGCCGAGATCGTTATCGATTGGCTTTCACGGCACCGCGAAATCGCCATTCAGCGCCTGCCGAGCATGCCGCCGGTGGTCAATCTCATTGCGCGCCTCGAGGGCGGCCTTCCCGGCCCACGCCTCATTCTCAATGGTCACCTCGATACCTATCCAATCGGCACGCGGGCGAACTGGAGTGTTGAGCCGCTGAGCGGCGACATTCGCGATGGCCGGCTGTTCGGACGCGGGTCAGCGGACATGAAGGGCGGCATCGCAGTTCATGTTCTGATGATGGAACTGTTTTCCCGCCACTTGCGACCATTCCCAGGTGAACTTGTGCTTGCGCTCGCGGGCGATGAAGAATCGATGGGTGAACTTGGCACCCAACATCTCATCGACACTGCGCCGCTAGTGCGAGGTGATGCCGTGCTGGTTGCCGACGTCGGCTCACCGAACGTGCTGCGGTGCGGTGAAAAGGGCATGATCTGGCTGGACCTTGACGCCAAGGGCCGTGCCGCTCACGGCGCACACGTCCATCGCGGCGAAAATGCGATCGAGAGCCTTGTCGCCGCCATCACCGACTTGCGTGCCCTCACAAACCTACCTATTTCAGTTCCAAAACAAGCCCTCGATACGATGGCCGCAGCGAGAGAAATTTCCGAACCTCTAGGAGGAGTTGGAGAAGAAGCGGTGATGCAGAGCATCACTGTCAATGTAGGACAGATTGCCGGCGGCATCTCGGCAAATCTGGTCCCCGACACGGCAAAGGCAAGCCTCGATATCCGATTGCCTCTAGGCACCACAGTTGCCGCAGTTGAGCGCGAAATCACGCAGCGGCTGGCTCAGCATCCAGCGGTGACAGCCACAATCACACGGCGCTACGAGCCGACGTGGACCGATCCGGCGAGCCCCATTACCATGGCCTCGCTGGCCGCCGCTCGCCAAGTACTTGGCGATGATGTTCGGATCAACATGCGCGTCGGCGCATCCGATGCTCGCCTGTGGAGGCGTGCCGGCATTCCAACCATCGTCTGCGGATTGACGCCTTACAATCTTGGCGGCCCCGACGAGAATCTCGACATCACGGAACTCCCAAAACTTGCAGCCATTCACGCTTTGGCGGCCCTCAACTTCTTCAACCGCTGAGGGTCGACCTGGAGCAACAGGTCAGAGCCAACCAACGTCCTATCAGTTACCCCGACAATTGAACCTCTAAATCCACGATCAGGGAACGTGTCTACCTGGCGGGGGGCGCTGTTTTATTACTAACCAGATGAAATATTTTGGTTTCGTGATTACGCACATTCTGATTACATTCGATAATTGGCGGCTAGTTTTCAGGAGAAGGCAGCAGTGTACAGAGTTATTCGCCCTCTATGCGCACCGATTTTTCTATTTCTTCTAACCATCGGTGTTGCTCCATTTTTGATGTTAGGCGCACCGGCTGCGCTCGCGCAGGCGGCTAAATCTGATCAGGAAAGCGCCTTTGATGCCGCCAAGGAATTGGGGACGATCGATGCCTGGAATGCATTCCTGAAATCATACCCGACAGGCTTTCACGCCGATCTGGCGCGCGCCTATGTGAAGAATATCAACACTCAGCAAGCCGGGGCGAATACGCCTGCAACGCCCGAAGTCACGACCTCGTCCTCCCGCGTGGGCGAGCGACCATGCTCGGAACTCAAGACCTTGCGGTCAGAAAAAAATACGGAGCCGACGGCGATTTCCTTCGTGAACAATTCCGGCATGTATCGTTCGATTTCATGGATCACATATGACGGAAAGCTTCAGGACTTCGGCGGCTTGAACCCTGGCGAACACAAGACCATCGAGACGTTCCGCACACATCCCTGGATGATCGCGACAGGACCCGGCGACTGCCTGCAGATATTCCTGCCTGCTGCCGAACCCGCAACTGTTTCGCTGCTGCGTCTGGCTGCGGATAATCCGCCGCCCAGCCGCCCCCCCGTTACAAAGTCAGCCCCACCCCCCAAAAAGCCGCCGCCGGTGACGAGGCGGATTACATGCGCCGAGAATTATAAGCTCGTGAATGGTGGATGCGTTCTGGTGCAGAATTGCGGTGCCATCCCCTACCGAAGTGCGGAGGGCGATTGCTACTGCAAGAAGGGCTACAACAGGGTCAACGGTCGTTGCGTGTGGCCAATCAGCAAGAAGAGCGGCTTCGAAATTGCCCCCTGGAAGAAACCCGGCTGCAGCACGTGGCAGGCGCAATGTAAACAAGGCAACACCAAGTCTTGCGTCAAATTCGAAGAAACCTGCCAAGTGAACTGAAGCTACGCTCCAAGCAGAGTGGAGGCCGGCAGCCAGCCGGCCTCCACTCTGCTGTCGCACAAAACTCTGGGCCAAATTCCCCCGACGGCGACCCTCGTTCTCAATCGGGCCGGATGACAATCAAGAGTTGATCGAAGGCAACCAGCGTTCCATCGTCGACCATAATCGCTTCGACCGTACCGGAGACCGGCGCTGTAATCGTGTTGTAGAGCTTCATAACCTCAATCAGAAACAGCGGTTCGCCCACACCCACGCGTTTGCCAATTTCCACGAACGGTGGATCGTTCGGTGACGGCTTGCGGTAGAACGTGCCGACCATCGGCGCGCGCACTTCAGCGTCAGCAGGATCACCTTTGGTCAGGTCGGCGCGGGGCGGCGGTTGCGGGGTAGCGGTGACTGCAACACTCGGTGAATTTGCCCGTTGCACCGGAGGCGCAGCAACAGGTTGCGACGGTGCGACGGCTGCACCACCTGCGCCGCCCCGGCGCACGACCAGTTTGGTCGTGCCGAGTTCCAGTACGACCTCATCAAGGTTTGACGCCTCGATAATTTTCAGAATGTCGGCAACCTCCCCGTATGTTAGCGTCACGTGTCTCTCCTGCCGTTATCGTCGCGCCGCAATTCTTGACGGCCGTTGCCAATAACCTCTATCATGAAGTTGGTTCACACTTCGATCAATCGATAACCTGTAAAAATCAAACCCCAACGCAACCTGGCTATGCAAAGACCGCTAAACCGCGTGCTCATCGCAAACCGTGGTGAAATCGCACTACGTGCCATTCGCGCCGCTCGCGCGCTCGAAATCGAAACCATCGCCGTCTACTCAACGGCCGATGCAGCGAGCCCGCACATATTTGCTGCCGATCGGGCAATCTGCATTGGTCCGCCGCCGCCATCAAAAAGTTATCTCGACATGGCGGCGCTTCTGCACGTGGCTCGCGCCACGAATGCGGATGGCATCTATCCGGGATACGGGTTTCTGTCGGAACGCGCTGAGTTTGCACGCGCCTGCGCCGACAACGATCTTGCGTTCATTGGCCCGAGCGCCGAGGCAATCGCAACTATGGGTGACAAGGCGGCAGCCCGTGAGGCCGCCCAGCGCCTCGGTATACCGCTTGTGCCAGGCTCTGATGGAGCCTTCTTGGAGGCCGATGCTCGCAGAAAGGCCGCAGAGAAAATCGGCTTTCCGTTGCTCATCAAGGCTCGCGCCGGTGGCGGTGGTCGCGGCATGCGCGTCTGTACCGAAGCGGCGGAACTCAGTCGCCTGTTCGAGCAGGCCACACGCGAGGCTGAGGCTGCATTCGGTGACGGTGCAGTCTATCTTGAACGGTTCTTCGCAGCCGTGCGCCATATCGAGGTGCAGATATTTGCGGATAAGCACGGCACGGTGCGAGCGCTCGGCGAGCGTGATTGCACGGTGCAGCGCCGACATCAAAAATTGATCGAGGAAGGTCCGTCACCAGCACTCGATGCTCGGCTACGCAAAGAGATCCAGAACGCAGCTGTCACCCTCGCACGTGGCGTCGGCTATGTGGGCGCGGGCACGGTCGAATTCATATTCGACGAGACGACGCGCCAGTTCTTCTTCATCGAAATGAACACGCGCATCCAGGTCGAACATCCAGTCACCGAGATGATTACCGGCACCGATCTTGTTGCCGAGCAATTCCGCGTTGCGCGCGGCGAGCCGTTGTCCGTCGCGATGCCGGCTACCGGCCCGATCGGCCACGCCATCGAATTTCGCATCAACGCCGAAGACTGGCGCCACACGTTCCGCCCCGGTCCTGGCCGCCTCACACGCTGGCGTCCACCTACAGGGCAAGGCGTCCGCATCGACAGTTTCGTGTACGAGGGCTTCGATGTGCCACCGTACTATGACTCCATGCTGGCAAAGCTCATCGTCCACGGCACAACGCGCGAAGAAGCCATGGCGCGCGCGCGCCTGGCGCTCCGTGGATTCCAGGTCGAAGGCCTTGCAACCACAATACCGTTCTTTCAAGCCGTGCTCGCCGACGCTGATTTCCCGGCTGGGCGCGTCCACACACGATGGGTCGAAACCACGTTCCTGCCGCGTGCGCTTGGTTGAACCGGCCAAACCGAACACTGAAACAGGAACCGTAAAATGAGCAAGCCCGTGGCAGCTCCCGCCAAACGCGCCATCCGGCTGATTGATGTAACACTACGTGACGCCCACCAGTGTCTCTGGGCGACACGCATGACGACCGGCATGATGCGCGAGATCGCACCGATGCTCGATCGTGCAGGCTTCGAAGCAATCGACCTCGTGGGCGGAGCGGTGTTCGATGTCTGCGTCCGGTTTCTGCGCGAAGACCCGTGGGAGGGCATGCGCATATTGTCTTCATGGGTGAAAGATACGCCGCTCATCATTCAC